>Ga0074045_10001016_pt1 | contig 27331 bp, 24 predicted proteins | sample BogForMeECP23OM2_FD_94442 | JGI IMG/M metagenome (GOLD analysis project Ga0074045, IMG submission 94442) | Bog forest soil microbial communities from Calvert Island, British Columbia, Canada - Bog Forest MetaG ECP23OM2 | ecosystem: Environmental > Terrestrial > Soil > Wetlands ...
AATGAGGTTTCATTCGATGCAGTATCAAACAATTAATCCTTTCACAGAGGAAGTAGTCAGAACGTTTCCAGAGCATACGGACGCGCAATTGCAGCAAATCATTGCAAGAGCCGAAACCGTGTACGAGAGGGACTGGAGTCTACGATCCCTCGCAGAACGAAAGAAGATCGTCAAGAAGGCCGCAGCGATTCTCCGCGAGAAGCTCGATGAATTCGCAAGGCCCATCACCCTGGAGATGGGCAAACTGTTCCGCGAGGCACAGGCGGAGGTCAGGCTGAGCGCGGACATATTGGACTACTATGCCGATAACGCCGGGACCTTTCTCGCGCCGCGCAAGCTCAATGTAGCGGAAGGCGAAGCTCTCGTGGAGAGCGAACCGCTGGGTGTGCTGTTCTGCGTGGAACCGTGGAATTTCCCCTATTATCAGCTGGCACGCGTTGCCGGGCCGAACTTGATGGCAGGCAATGTTCTGATCGTCAAGCATGCGCCGAATGTGCCGCTTTGCGCGGTGGCGTTCGAACAGCTGTTTCTGGATGCCGGCGCTCCGGAAGGCGTCTACGTCAACGTCTTCCTTTCGAACGAGCAGGCCGCGAAGGCGGTTGCGGATCCGCGGATCAAAGGCGTCGCACTGACGGGCAGCGAAAGGGCTGGTTCAGCGGTTGCCGCTGAAGCCGGGCAGGCTCTGAAGAAAACAACGATGGAGCTCGGCGGTAGCGACGCGTTCATTGTCTTGGACGATGCCGACATGGATACCGCCGTTAAGTGGGGTGTCTGGGGGCGAATGAACAACACCGGTCAGTGCTGCGTGGCCGCAAAGCGGATTATCCTTCACGAAAAAATCGCCGACGCGTTCCTGGCTCGCTTCAAAAAGGAACTCGAAGCGCTAGTCCCGGGTGATCCGATGGACCCGAAGACCACCTTGGGCCCACTGTGCACTGCAGGAGCTCTGGAGTTAGTGGAAAAACAGATCCAGTTGGCGGTCGACGGCGGCGCAAAGGTGCTCACGGGCGGCAAGCGTCTCAACCGCAAAGGCTACTTTCTAGCGCCTACCATCCTGACCGATATTACTCCGGAGAACCCAGCTTTCCATGTGGAGTTCTTCGCTCCGGTTGCGCTGATCTTCCGCGTGAAGAATGAAAAGGAGGCGGTCGACCTTGCAAACGACTCTCCCTACGGGCTGGGTGGATCGGTGATCACCAAAGACGTCGAGCGGGGGAAGCGCATTGCCCGCCAGATCGAGACCGGAATGGTCTTCATCAACCAGGCGACTTGGACCGCACCCGACCTTCCGTTCGGCGGCGTTAAGAACTCCGGTTATGGCCGCGAACTCTCCGATCTGGGAATTGGTGAGTTTGTAAACAAGAAACTCATCCGCGTGGCTTAATCGCCCGTTGGCAACTTTCGAAAGGCGAGACGGGCGTGGCAAACACGCCCGTTGTACGATTCGCTTTCCGGCAAAAGCTGTTCCAATATGACGGACGCGAACAGGACCTTTTTATCGTGACAATTGGCACGAGCAAAAAGTCCATAACTACCCTTTTGACAAAGGTGGCCATGCGGAAGACCTTCCGCGAGTGATTCGGGACTCCCGGCTTTGCATCCGACTCCACTAGGAGTGGACAGTAACCGCACTTATTCTGCAACCAACAACAAATCTACTGTTAGTTCTCGTGCCGCTCTTCCCGATCGTAGACCCGTTGCGAGGCAGCTGCTTGTTTCCCGCGCTGACCAGAAAATGCCCGTCCGAAGCCCGAAAAGCGTTGTCCTGACGCATTGCTATGTACAGTTTTTTCGTGTTGATTGGGTCCCTATTTTGTTGGGACCTACATTCTCGCGTTTTTGGGCTTTCGTTACCGGTCGTCGAAGTTGGGGGAGGCTCAACTCCTCATTGTCAGTACGGGGCAATGTGCGCCACACACCACTTTGTAAGCGACGGCCCACGGCATATGGGACGTCGTCTCAATATGTGCGGGGCTATTCAGACCTAAGAAGATGAGATCGGCATTGAGAGCGTGCGAGGCAAGCAAGATTTGTTCACTCGGTATTCCAAACTCAACCAACAAGTCTGATTTGGTTACCGTTGGAGCATGCGGCAGAACAAGTTCCTCGAACTGTTTTTGGCAAGCAATTCGAGCTTCTTCTCGCATTTGCATAAGATCGCCTGTAGTTGACCAATGGAAGCCTTCCGGTATCGGGGCCGCAGGGAGAACGTGAAGCACAACGAACCTTGCTCCGAAATGGTTGGCGAATGAGATGGCGTAGGGTAACGCACGCAAGGAAGCCGTTCCAAAATCTGTAGCAAACAAAAAGGGACTAACTGCCTGAGTTCTCTCGACCAGGGAATCCGTATAAGAACCCGGCCCTACGGTATCGACAAAGCAATCTGCATGACGAAAGATTTGTTCCGCTGTGGATCCAAGCAACAGCTTCCCCAGACCAGCTCGACCATGTGTCCCTGTCACCACCAGATCCACCTGCTTTTCGCTCATGACAACTTTCAATTGCTCCCATACGTCACCCACGCGGACGATAAACTCATACTGCAAGCCGGCTAGCGCCCCACTTTCGACCAACTCTCGCTCCAGTTGTTTTACATCTCTCAGGGTTTTTTCTACTGCTAATTGCAAGGCTTCCGGTCCCGCGATTGTATACCCCAAATGCGAGACCACATGCGCGAAGTAAAACTTCGCCCCAAAGTGATGGGAAATCGCGAGCGCGTGATGGAGTGCCTTATCAGATGCTTCGGAGAAATCAAACGCAAGCAGGACCGATCTCACCCCAATGTCTGGAACCGCTCCGATATACGACATACACATCTCCTGAAATTCGCCATCCGGATCTTCACGATGGGGAACACCGTTGCTCCTCGATCCGCGTTTATTCTTGCGAGCGAAGTTCTACAATCATTTCGACCTAAGAGCTAAAGAAGAGTACAAGTCAGATCTCCTTACTTAGAGACGTCGTCAGGGACGCGATGTTCCGAGACAGAACAAGAAACGTCTGCAGACCAGCTGCGAGCGATGTTTGTGATCCTTCTGAGCAGCAAGTCCACACCGTTTGTTGTAGCTGCTCGAACGAACCTTCGAAGTTGTCCTTTTCGGGGGATGCTTTACCTTCCATGCGGTCTGCCATATCGTCCAGCATTTTGGCTGACTTATAGTCGAACTCTCGCTGTGCCACACGTACGGGTTCCGGCAGTTCGAAGCCAGGGAGTTGTACGCGATACTTCCATAATGCAATTCTCATCAAGAAAAGAGTGCGCAGTTGCGGTTGCCACTCCCTAATTCGGCCGCGCAATGCGAGATCCTGCTCGCGGGAAGGCCCAAATTCGAGGAGAACACCGTCCGCGAGACCCCTCACCTTATCGAAATTACTGTTAATTACCTCCCCGAGAGTAATGCTCTGTCCGATTGCGGTTCGCCGGTCTTTCGAAAGCGGTTCTCTTGCAAACTGCGCTAATAACCGGAGATTGGAAACGAACGTCCTCCTGATCTCAACAGCGGCTGGCGCACTCCATAACTGATCAAATACCAGCCACATGATGAAGAGACCCACTAAGATTCCGACGACGCGATCTCGCGCTACTTCGAGCGACGTCTGCATTTTGAACTCGCTCAAGTGAATCAGGTAAAAGGCAACCGCGACCTGCATTCCCATGTAGGACAGCCGCGGGCTGGAGGTCATGATCCAGGAAGCGAAGGCGGTGACGAGAATAAAAAGAATGGTGAATCCCGCAATCGAATCAATGTAGGGAAGAATGAATATCTGCGAGCCCATTCCGATTAGAAAGCCGCCAAGGACGGCTCCTGCGATGCGCAGAAGCTGTTTTTGGCGAGAGGAACCGATTGTGGAGAGCGCGGTCAGCAGGCATGTGGTCACGGCCGTGCTGATGCCTGGCCATGCCAGGGCGTTATAAATCGCGTAACTGACGCTCGCGGCCAGGCATCCCTTGAGAGCGAACTGAAGGTGCGCAGGGTTGGCGAGCGAGCCGAGGGCAATGAGTCTTCGTTGCTGCGTATCAGCCGCGGCTGGCACGTATTCTTGCATGGATCGAGAATCCGCAAAGGCTTCGGGGATAAGAGCAACGGTATGCTCCATCTCTGAAAGTAATGGAACAAGACTCGCCTGCTGTCTATCGTCATTAAATTGGACGGGGGTCGGAATTCGCCTGTTTAGCAAGTCATCACGAATAATGGCGACAGTCGAGGCTAAGTTCCGGAATCGTCTCTGATCGCTGGCTGACAACTCGAAGCGGAGCTGTGTCAGAGTTGCTGCAAGGTCGACGAGCCTGCCTACAAGAACTACAACACTACCAATCTCTACGGAGTACTTGGCCGAATAGTCGGAGCGCTGCAAGGTTCGCCGCAACAAGGATGTTCCAAGTGTCCGCAGCCGGATGATTTGTTTTTGGGTAGCGGGATCAACCGGACAGGAATCTGCATAGCGCGTCAACAAATGCTTGACTGCAGCTAGTTGCTCGGCAATCGGCAAGACGACTTCATCTCCTGGCCGGAGCCTCATAAACGCCAGTTCGACCGCCCCGGTAATCACTACGCCTACCATTACCGCCAAACACAGCCACAGTGTATCTTCCACATTCGTTTCGGCCGGCACATGCCGATCCCACAACGGAATTACAACCGCAATCATAATGGCGAAGATCACTGCTGCGGTGTAGTCCCTCACAGCGCTGATGGCATAAAACACCAGAAAGAAAGAGGTGATGACCCAGAGAAGATGAAGCTCGGGAATACTGATAACAAACCGCACCGAGAACAGAAGATACGCTGCCGAGATAATTGTCACAATCGCTATGACTGCCGCTGACCGCAGTGTGGCTCGTGGGCTTTCGCGAGAAATTAAAAGCGCGTAAATGGCACCCTGGAATGCGAACTGGATGCGAAACGTCATGCAGACGATCATGATGAGCGCAGCGGCGATGGTCATTCGCCCTACCACGGCGGCTCGGCCTGGGTACGGTGCGAGTTCCTCTTTGAGGAATTGTCGGACCCAAGTCAGCGGAGCAAATGATTGGGGCAGACTTTGAATGACTGTGGCCATCTTCAATTTCCTCGAATCGTGACCACAGCTGACTCGCCGATCCGAAACAGATCTGGCGCGGGATTCTCGACGCGCACGCGAACCGGGTAGCGCGATGCCAGATGCACCCAATTGAGCGATCGCTCGACCTGTGGAAGTCCCGGGCCTAAGCGCCCAATCCGATCAGGGTCCGGAGTGACTCCGAACCCTACGCTGTCCACCACGCCCGAAAAGCGGACACTGGGCTTCGACAAAACGTAGACATCGGCCCGCATTCCCGGCTTGATGTGCGAGAGTAGCCCCTCGCGAAAGTTGCCGATCGCCCACCATGTCCGCGCGTCAATCAAAGTGAATATCTGCTCGCCCACGTGTGCGTAAGCCCCCTCCGAAATTGTGAGATTGGTCACGCGGGCATCGAATGGGGCATAAACGCGGCAGTTATCGAGGTTGTAGTGGGCGTCCTTCACGGCTGACGTTCGCGCGCCGCGTTGGTTGATTAACGGCTCGAGCGTAGTCACGGCGTTGCGCGATTGTTCGTGTTGTGCCTTGCTCTCGTCGAGGGCGGCCCCGGAGCGCTCGTACAGCGCCAGGGCTGACTTGAGTTCAGCTTGAGAAAGAAGCAGTTGCGATTCGGCTTGCTTCAGAGCTTCGGCCTGGGCGATTTCGTACGTTCGCGCTCGGTCCACTTGATCCACGGTGACAAATTGTTTCGTAAGCAGAGGTTCAAGGCGATGAAAGTTATTGCTGGCGTAGGTCCACTCAGCCTTCGCACGGCTGACGCCTTGCTCGGCATGAGCCACATCCGCGTGCGCTTGTTCGATGGCTGCCGATGAGCGGGTTACGTCCGCTTGTGCGGTGTGAATGCCGGCTTGCGATACGGAAACGGCGCTGACCTGGGCCGCAATCCTTCGTCCTTCGTCAACAATTTGGCCTTCGAGTGCCGCCTGTTCGGAGACGACTCTTTCCAAGGCGTATTGGTATGGCCTCTCGTCAATTTCGAACAACAGATCGCCTTTCTTCACGAACTGGTTGTCGCGCACATTCAAGCGGATGATCGGGCCTTCGACTTGCGGCGCGATGCCGATGAAATTGGCGAAGACTTCGGCGTCATCGGTTCGTGGAGTGCGGTTCACGTGGTACACGACCGCCAATCCGAGCGCGAGCGCCGCAAGCACGACGCCGATACTCACCCAGCGGCTCACCTGTTTCGGGTTTGTCGCGTTGGAGTCGGTTTCCATATCTAGACACCTCGTTGACAGAAGTCATCAGTAAAAGAAAATGAGCCACAGCGCGAATGTGAAGAACGCGGCCAAACTCGGATACACCAGAATTGGGAAAGCAATCTGCATGTGCAGACGCTGCAGCGCCAGTCGGACTAAAGCCGTGAGCACGATCGCCAATACGAAACAGATAAGCCAAGCCGGGAAAAATGAGCCGAGAATGTCGACCGAAGGTGCCCGCGAGCAACTCACGACCAGCGGGGTGACAAAGAAGAGCAAGAGTAAACGTCTTGCAGACCAGGCATTTCGTGGAGCGGTCATGGCCTGGGGCTCCTGGCGTCAGGTTGGATCGCATCCCCGCTGCGAAAAGCCAAATCCGCTAGAGCCGTCAGGACTTGCGTTCGGGCAAGTACATCGGTGGAGCGGGCCTGTGCGAGTGTTCGCTGAGCTGCGGTCACGTCCAGTAAGTTACGAAGCCCGTAGTCGTAGGATTCGAGAGCAGCATCATAGGACCGGTTGGCGGCTTCCAGCAGAGCCGTGGCAGCCTGGCGCTGCCGAAGGGCGGTATTTAGATTGGAGTATGCGGACCAGACTTCGTTGGCAATTTGGTCGCGAGAAACGTTGACTTGAGCTTCGCTTGAGCGAACGTTGGCTTCGGCTTGAGCCAGCTTGTTTTTTCGGGCACTCCCATCAAAGACAGTCCAATTCAAGCTAAAGGCCATTCCACCCGCCAGGCCGGCTGTGTGCGCCCAGGGGTACTGCTGCTGCATGCCATACAACGATTGCGCGGTAGGTTGGGCGGTGAAGCTAAGTGATGGATAGTAGGCCGCACGCGCTTCCTTGACTCTGGCATTCGCCGAGCGCACCTCGGCCACCTGTTGCATGAGATCGGGCCGTTGCGCGAGCGCGCGATCAATCGCTTTGTCAACGCTCTCGTCAACCGACTGGGGAATTGGTAGCTCTCTGAGAGGTTGGACTTGAATGGTGGTGGTTGCGGAAGTTCCCAGCACGGTTGCGAGGTTTCCTCCGGCAATCTGTTCAGCCCCCAGCACGGATTGCAGCTCGTACTCGGCCTCGGCTGTCGAACTGCGCGCCTCTAGGACGTCTGGTAAAGTCGCCAGGCCATTCTGCAGTCGTTCTTCCGCGGCTTGTTGCACGGCCTGCGCATTGTCGAGACTCGCGCGCGCCGCCTCCTCCTGTCCGGATGCATTCAGGAGCTGGTAGTAGGCTCGTTCGACCTGATAGATGATCCTGCGGTGGGTATCGTTAAACACAAAGTTTGCCGCGAGGGTTTCAGCGCTCGCCGCAGAGATGCGCCCCGACCGTGCGCCGAAATCAAAAATGGTGTAATTGAGACTTAAGGCGACCTGAAAGTCCCCGACCGTCTGGCGAAAGAAACTCGATGCTAATAGGACCTCTGAGCGGTTGACTCCGGAGAGTGCGGCCGCCGCTAAGGTGGGATAGAGTTCGCTGCGTGCGACACCGAGAGCCGCTGCCTGGGCGCGCGCGCGCTCCCAGGCGACGCGTGTTTCAGGATTGTGCGATTCCGCCAAATCGATGAGCTCCGCCAATGAGTACGTCTTGTCCGGAGCTATGCGAAAGCTGCGTACACCAAAGTTCTTCGCTTCAGCTTCGACTCGTTGTTCCGCGGTTGTATGCCACGGATGATCGGGCGAAACAGGCGCACCCTGAGCCAGAACACACCTCGCCGACAGCAAAACGACAACCACGCCCAGGAACAGTGCCGCAGGTCGAGCGCTTTGTAACCGCAGACACCGAAAGCCTCCGCTCCGACCCGCACGGAAGCTGTGATGTTTCCCCGGCCTGAAACCCGAGCCTGAAACCGTCGTGATGGCGGAAAGTAGAATCTGCATGCTCATGGTCGAGTGAACGGACCGGCAAATTGGACATCGCGGCGGGTTAGTGGGCCCTTCCTTTGCATGTGCCATGACTACAGCGACAATCTATGTCTGGTGTCTCCTCGACCGCGGCGCATCGGGCGCTGCAATACTTGCTGTCGGATGGCACTCGACAAGTGCAAGGCGGATGTGCGCATTTCTTTATATCTTCGGTTGTCATCGTGAATCCTCCTACGTTCCTTAGAAACGCTAATTATTGCGATCACAGGGCCATGACTGGCGTGCCTGCAGACCCATCGGGACACGGGCGCATTCCGAGTGCCAAGATGGCTGATTCTGTAAGTGCCTCAATTCACGATGGTTTTCATTCGCGATCGCCACGCACCAAGCAGAATCGTCTCAATTCAATGGCTACCTCACGACATGTCATGACACTGCGTCACGGTCGGGTCGACAGGCTAACGTCGCTCGTTCGCGGGATGAGTCGATGCCAACGTGCTATAAGCAGGCCTCCACTGCGTGTCGAGCACTCGCTGACGCAGTTCGTCCTCACTGACCTTTGGGGCAAGGCCATCCTTCTGTGCCGATACGCCAACGGTGAACGCAATTTCGGCTGCCACTCTCCTGATTTCCGTCAGGGGTGGAAGTAAGGATGCGGAAGGATCCTTGAGGGCCGGGGAATTTTCGGCGAGAGTCCTGGCGGCTGCCAGCATCATAGACTCTGTAACCCGGCGAGCGCCGGAGGCGACAACGCCAAGTCCCATGGCGGGGAAGATGTAAACGTTATTGCATTGCGCTATGGCAATCTTGCGTCCGCCGTAGCTCACAGGAGCAAACGGAGAACCCGACGCCACCAGTGCACGTCCATCAGTCCAGCGAATCAAATCTTCGGCGATCGCTTCCGATTTTGACGTCGGATTCGAGAGCGGGAAGATGATCGGCCGCTCAATTTTCCGCGCCATTTCCCGAATGATCGGTTCAGAAAACGCGCCGCCCACGGTTGAAAGACCAATAAGAACTGTTGCGTTGATGTGTTCAATTACGTCGGCAAGACCGATATGTCCGTCGGATGTTCGAGGCCAGCCGGAAACGCGACTCTCGGGCTGGGCATAAACGCTCTGCTCCGCGGTAAGATCCTTTCGTCCGGAATGTAGAAGGCCATCTTTATCGACGACCCAGAACCGACTATGCGCCTCCTCCTCGGATCGTCCTTCTCCTTTCATTGCTCCCCGTAGCCCGTCCGCAACGCCAATGCCGGCTGAACCTGCTCCTAACATGACGATCTGCTGCTCCTTTAGGCTTTTGCCAGTCACCTTTACGGCGCCCAAGATGGCTCCGAGAGCTACGGCAGCTGTACCCTGGATGTCGTCATTGAAGGTGAGTAATTGGTCGCGATAGCGCCTGAGAATGGGCCGGGCATGCGGAGTCGCGAAGTCTTCCCACTGCAGGCAGGTTCCAGGAAGCTCCTGTTTCACGGCCTGCACAAACTGATCGACGAAGTCGAAGTAAGCTTGGCCGGTGATCCGCTCATGACGCCATCCGAGGTACTCTGGATCTTTCAGTCGCTCTGTGTTGTTGGTTCCCACATCCAACACGATCGGTAGTGTTCCTTCCGGACGAATGCCCCCAATGAGCGTGTACAAGGAAAGCTTGCCTATGGGAATGCCGAGTCCACCGGCGCCCTGATCACCAATGCCCAAAATGCGCTCACCGTCCGTCACAACGATTACATCCACCTCTTTGTTCGGGCGATTTCGCAGCAACTGGGGAATAGAATCGCGGAGAGGATAAGAGATGAACAGGCCACGCGGCCGTCGATAAATGTGGCTGAATTGCTCACATGCCACCGCGACAGTTGGCGTGTAAACGATTGGCGTCATCTCTTCGATATGGTCGAGAAGAAGTCGGTAGAAAAGAACCTCGTTCGTGTCCTGCAGAGCGCGCAGGTAAATGTGTCGCTCTAGGTCGTCGTCTTTTCTCTCGTAAGCCTCATAGGCGCGGACCAGTTGCTCGTCAAGGGTTTCAACCTGCGGTGGAAGAAGCCCATGCAGGCCAAATTCGGTACGCTCCTCTTGCGTGAAAGCTGTGCCTTTGTTCAGACCTTGCCGATTGAGGAGATCCATCCCGCGGGGGATATTCGACCGACCGATTGGCGTGCTGGGTAGCGGTGTGGCCATTTGCGTATCATTTCTCCTTTCTCTTATTGGATCGAGTTGCTCACGTCAGCTCGATCAGTTCGTTGCCGCAGGGCACTTTGGGCTATAGCACGGTTTGCACACGGTAGAGATGAGCAAAGTTGCTTCCAACAAGTTGAATGTCATTATCAAATCCTCCCATGCCTCCTCTCTAATTCGGGTAGGGCACACGGAGTAGGGTGCCTGAAGTCGACGGCAAAACGTAGCGGAAGCCGAAGTAGACCATGTTGAGATGCGCATTTTTAGGACTGCCCGGAGCTACAAACCAAGGAGCACGAGTCAGGTAGGAATATTGAACGTATGATTGCAGCGCTCCATACCTGGGATTTTTCCAGAAAGTCTGAAGCCAATCGAAGGTCACCTGCTGAATAGCCCGGTTGTTTGTATTGGGGGAGCCGGGCCCGCCAAATCCGATAATTGTTCCGGGATGTGCGGTATTCGTCGTGTCGGGGAAGAAATTCCGTCCGTAATAATCCGCCCCGTAATAAACAGCGAACGCCTCTTTCTCGCTCGCTATCCACTCGATACCAGCAGAGCCAGCACCGGAGTGCACCATCGAAAGACTGACGTCAGTGCCAGCTAGGTTTGGGCGAATCACAAGTTGCGGACCCGTCGCCACAAGGTAATGAGCGCCGCCATCGCTCCAAAACGCATTCCCAAGAAGGAGTAGCTTCGGGCGCAATTCGTAATTCGCGGCGATCTGGCCGCCACCGCCGAAAGTGTTGTGCTTGTTAAAGGAGGTTGAGCCTACGGGCATGACCGAAGCTTGGGCGCTGGTAAACAACCCGGTCACTTCTCCATGGAAATGTCTGCCTGAGAAATTTCGGTCATAGGTGACCTTGGAAAGGATGTCTGGCATAAGATTGGCGGCTCCAGCGTTGGCGCCATTATCGAACTGCGTGCCAATGGCAGTAAACTGCGAGGGAAGCGCGACGTAACCGCCGATATATTGATTCGGATCTTCAATGCCAACTCCCATGGCCCAGTGTTCGTTGGCGTGATAGGCGACACGAAACTCGGCGGCGCGAGTGTAAGGCACTCCCACTCCAAGGTTTTGATCCTCGTTGTAAGTAATTGCGAGATCCGGGGGCATGGGTCCGATGCCCGTGCGATTCGGAGTCAGCCAACTCCATGTTTGCCCAGCAAGAAATTCCCATTTGCCTCGTTTTAGATCTACGAAATAAAGCCGGAGGCGATTGGTATGAGGATTCACGCTTTGATACACGCCGGGGGCATCATTTCCGCTGAAGTCACCTTCCACATACCCGGTGATATCGTTGCCGTGAAAACTCTCTGTGACCTTAACGTTCAGGCGAGAAAACTGCGCCGTGGTTCGCAATTCGGTTACACGCCCCTGGGCGGTGTTGTTGTAGGGTATGCCGCCGAAGTTTGTTGCAATATTGCTCTGCGTGTTTGTGGTGCGAAAAATGTTCTCGAAGTCGACAAACCCACCGAGGGTCAATATCGCATCGCCGATTTTTATGGAGCCGAGAGGCTCCTCTGATTTTCCCTTTTCTTTTGTTGGCTGAGTTGGCTGCCGGATATTGGCTGATGTATATACCGGCGCTGGCGGAATTGAGGACGGCGCGTGCGTGCTCGTTTCGCCACCCATCGGTGCGAACTCGTTCAGAGCCGAGGTCGTTGGGCTGGTCTCCGATTGCTTTTTCAACGTATCAATTTCCCGTTGTTGAGCGGCTACTTGCATCTGCGTTTGCAGTAAAGCCTCGCGGAGAACCTTGACCTCGGTCGCCAGGTTCGGATTGCTCGTCGAGGAATCGGGTTCCTGGCCAACGCTCTGCGCCAGCATCGCCCCCGGGAACAATAGAAAAGCAAAGAGCATGTAGATCGACTTCATCTCAAGGAACCCTCGTCTAGGCCGTTTTGTTCGTGTGACCGGTCTCGCGTAGAAACACGCTCAGCAGGATCGCGATGGCTATTCCGACCATCCAGAAGATGCCGCTCGCGCGAAAATGTGCGACATGGCTTTGCGTGTCAGCGAATCCTTTGCCGAGCATGTCGGCAAAGATGGGGCCGATCAGTGCAGTTACGCCGAAGGTGAGGAAATTGATCGCGCCGGTGGCGCTCCCTTTAACCTCATCGGGATTGACTTCCTTGACGATGGTGTACGGAATCATCGCTGCGCCAGAAGCGATTCCGAAAATCAGGCAGGCTACTTCTGCGGCTCGGTCACCGGCACTGAAAGTGATCGCTGCAGCAGACAACAACATAACGACCGCGCCCCCGATGAGCACCGGCTTGCGACGGCCCAAGCGGTCCGCGAGCCAGCCGAGCAGGGGACAACCGATTACCCATCCCAGTGGAACTAAGGAACCTGTGACCACCGCATCGTGGTAACTGAACATCCGGTCGCGCTGAAAAAAAGCTACGCCCCAGGTCATGTCGCCGATGGTCGTGGGCACAAAAAGCAGTCCCGCCACTGCCCCGCACAGGTACGACTGCGGGTTGCGAAATACGATGAGATAAGGATTCAGCACCGACGCCCAGGACGAGTTCGACCGTTGCGAACGGGGTTCGCGGGGAGCGATTGCGAACATCAACACACCGACTGCGATGCTCGCAGTGCCGAGCCAGTGCCAGACGGTTTGCCAAGCGACACCATGTTCGAGTAAAGGTCCTACGACGAATTGCCCCGCCGCTCCTCCCAGCATTCCCAGACATTGCGTTACGCCGATGGCGGTGGCTAGCCAGCGCGCCGAGAATCCGTGCGCCGCGAGATAAACCGCGCCCGTGAAGGCAAAAGCGGAACCGGCGCCCTGAAGCAGCCTGCCGGCATATCCGGCAGTCGCGGGTGGAATGCTGAAGAGCAGGCAACCGACGGCCAAAACGAAGATGCCTACAGGCACAGCTTTTTTCGCACCCACCCGGTCTAGCGCCGCACCAGCGATTAGGCTGGCAGTCGAATAGGTGTAATAGTAAGTTCCGAGAATCGCGCTGACTCCGATGGCACTCGTGCCAAACGCCAACGCGAGATGCTGAATCATCACCGCGGGGGCGGATCGCGCGGCATATTCGAGGAAATAGAAACATAGACCAAGGCCCCAAGCGATCTGGAAGCCTCGAATTCGCCACCCACTGGCTGCTTCCGGAACGAGAGAGGCCGCGATTGTTTTCGTAGTCATCTGGATACCCTTACTTTTGCTTTCCGGCTCTTACCGAAACAGATTGATCTTCGCGAGATCGACGACCTCGTCGCCACGCCCGCTGAGAACCGCTTTCATCATGAAGAGGCTGAATCCTTTGGCCTGTTCGTAGGTGATTGTCGGAGGCATCGAGAGCTCCTGGCGGGAAACGGGAATTTCGATGAGCGCGGGGCCGTCATATTTGAGCGCCCGCGCAATCATCGGTTCTACCTGGTCTGAGGTTTCGGCTCGTACTCCAAGCATTCCCGCTCCCTCCGCAATCTTTGTGAAGTCCGGGTTGCTCAAGTCGGTGCTGAAATCCAGGATGCCTGCCGCCTTCATTTCCAGTTCGACAAACGCCAGGGACTCGTTCTTGAAGACGACGACCTTCACCGGCAATTGTTGTTGGCGAAGTGTGAGCAGGTCTCCCAGGAGCATCGACAGGCCGCCATCGCCCGACATCGAGATCACCTGCCGGCGTGGATAACTGACCTGCGCGCCGATGGCTTGCGGCAGAGCATTGGCCATGGATCCGTGGTTAAAAGAACCGATAATCCTTCGTTTGCCGTTCATGGTGAGATACCGGGCGGCCCAGATCGTTGGCGTTCCTACATCGCAGGTAAAGACCGCATCCTCGGCTGCGAGTTGGTCGAGCACGCGCGCTACATATTGAGGATGGATCGGTTTCTTGCCGGAACTTCCTGTGGCCACTTCGTCCAGACCCTGGCGCGCCTCGCGATAGTGCTCCAGCGATTTCTTCAAATGCGCTTCATAGGGGTTTTGCTGCAGCTTCGGTAAAAGGGCCTGCAAGGTGGTTTTCGTATCGCCAACGAAGCCGAAGTCAAGCTTGGCACGGCGTCCGAGCTGTTCGCCACGAAGATCGATTTGAACGATGGTTGCCTCCTTGGGATAGAACTGCTGATACGGGAAGTCCGTGCCAATCATCAGGAGCACGTCGCAGTTCATCATCGCGTGATAGCCGGAAGAGAATCCCAGCAGGCCGGTCATACCCACGTCGAACGGGTTGTCGTATTCGATGAACTCTTTCCCTCGCATCGCGTGGACGATAGGCGCTTGCAGCTTGCCGGCGAGTTCAATCAGCTCGTCATGAGCGCCTGCGCAGCCAGCTCCGCCGAGAATGGTGATTCTTTCGGACCGATTCAGAAGGTCAGCGAGTATGTTGAGTTCGTCTTCGGAAGGACAGACGGTAGATTTGTTCTCGGAAAAATGCACCCTGGGGCTTTCGTGCACGGCCTCTCGCAACGCCACATCGCCTGGCAGAGCCACGACGGCAACACCGCGACGTGACAGTGCAGTCTGCATGGCAATCTCGAGTACGCGGGGCATCTGCGACGGCTGCGTAACCAGCTCAGCGTAGTGACTGCACTGCCCGAAGAGTTGATCCGGATGAGTCTCTTGAAAATATCCACTGCCAATTTCGTTACTCGGAATCTGAGCTGCTATGGCGAGGACGGGAACGCGGCTCCGATGACAATCGTAGAGCCCATTAATTAAGTGCATGTTTCCGGGCCCGCAGCTTCCCGCGCATACCGCCAATTTGCCAGTGAGATGGGCATCGGCGCCGGCCGCGAATGCGGCCACCTCTTCGTGTCGCACGTGAACCCACTGGATATTGTTGCGCGTTCGGATGGAGTCGGTGATGCCGTTAAGCGAATCTCCGGAGAGGCCGTACACCCTCTGCACTCCTGCTTCCACCAATACGTCCACAAGCAGTTCCGCTACTGTTTTTGCCATGCTTTTCTTCCCTTCCGGCCCAATTTGAGTTTTTTTGTACTCGCTGAGCACTGAACCTGGAGCAAATGAGGCACCAGATGTTCTGCTCGTCTAGCAAACTCATTTGCGCCGTTTGACGGACTGCTTCGAGAGAATGGCTCGATACGCTCGAATCCTTTTTCCGTCTCCACGATGTTCGTCTCGGTTGTCGAGGGAACGGGTATCGCTATGGTATTGCTGCCTTTGTCGCGCGATTTTACGCAGCAGGCTCCAGGCCAAATGGCACGCGGCGTATCGGTCGATCGGTCAACGGGAATTTGTGCATCGGGCACCCCAGCCGGCGAAAAAGCTGAAAAAACGTCACGGTGTCGTGTCGCCGTGTGTCGCGTCTGTCCGAGTCACGACACTAAGGCGAGGCCTACCCGGAACAGCCTCCGCACTCTAGTCGTTACCTCAGCGCGATAGCGGACAAGAATTTGCCGCTTGCTGCTCCGGCACGTAATGGCATGGGACGTGCAACCAGAACGCAGGCCGAGCCGCAATTGAATTGTTTGCAGAACGTGAAACTCAACAGGACTTCAGACAGTCGAGACTTTTCAGCGCATACATAGTCGAAGAGAGACTCTTGAACTTTACAGCTCACGGCGAGAAAGAAATGCAATCAACAATGGAAGAGAGCTCCGAAACAAGATGGGGAGTGGTCGTCGGCCGCGCCATAGGAATTCTGATTCTCGTGGCGGGAATACTCTTCGCCGCCGGGTTGTGCGTCGCGAGCCCGCACGGCAACAATCCGATTCCAAATATTTTCCAGCCGCATTCGACACCTGCGGCGTCAATCTATCGTCTCTCCGTTTTCGTTCTGGCAATCACTGGCCTGATTTTCCTGGTGGTCTTTGGTCTATTGGTTTACGCCATCGTGAAATTCCGGAACAGGGTGTCACAAGATAAACGCGAGCCGGCCCAGGTATATGGAAGCACACAGATCGAGCTGGCCTGGACGGTCATTCCCATTCTGATCGTGGTGGTTCTCTTCCTCGCCACCGCCCGCGTAATCCACGGTATCCAAGATGCCCCGAAGCCCACGACTGCAGTGGAGGTCACTGCCATAGGCCACCAATTCTGGTGGGAATTCCGGTATCCGGCGCTCGGCATCGTTACCGCGAACGAACTCCACATTCCCGTTAGCGATCCTGCTCATCCGACGCCGACTTTCTTGAAGCTGCTGTCCGCCGATACTGATCACAGTTTTTGGGTTCCTCAACTCGCGGGAAAGACGGACCTCATTCCGAATCGCGTCAACGAAACGTGGGTGGACCCGCAGGAGACAGGCGTCTTTCTCGGGCAATGCGCGCAATACTGCGGGACGCAGCACGCGAAGATGTTGCTCCGCGTGTCTGTGGATGACCCAGAAGAGTTCAATGCCTGGGTTCAGGCACAAAAGCAGCCTGCAAATCAGGACCAGAAGGAGATTGCCGGCAGGTGGGTTTTTGAAACGACCGCCTGCATAAATTGTCATGCGGTCGCTGGCACGAATGCGTCAGGACGTTTCGGTCCAGATCTGACGCACCTGATGAGCCGCCGCACACTCGCTTCCGGCGCAGCTGAAAATAGCAGAGAAAATCTTCGGTTGTGGATTCAAAATCCGGACGCTATCAAACCGGGTTCGTTGATGCCAGCTATGAAGTTGAGCGACGCCGATCTAGACGCACTCGTGCGCTATCTCGAAACGCTCCAGTAGAGAAGGACCTAGGGAGACGAGCTATGTCCTCGGAGGTAATGGCTATACACAGCGCGGGCGCGGCGAGCCGGCCGTGGGTCGAAACGCTGCACGAATGGGTAACTACGGTCGATCACAAGCGTTTGGGCATTCTCTACATTCTCTTCGCGCTTTTCTTTCTGGTGATTGGCGGGATCGAAGCCATGATCATACGCATCCAGTTGATGCGTCCCCATAGCCACTTTGTCTCGCCCCAAGTCTTTAACCGCATGTTCACGATGCATGGGACAACTATGATTTTCTTCGTGGCCATGCCCATTCTGTTCGGTTTTGCCAACTACCTGGTTCCTTTGATGATCGGCGCCAGAGATATGGCGTTTCCGCGCCTGAATGCCTTCAGCTTCTGGCTGACCGCTCTTGGTGGTTTTCTGCTCTACTTCAGTTTTGTTGGCGGAAGTGGCCTTTACGGCGCGGGTACAGTTCCGGACGTAGGCTGGTGGGCCTACGCGCCGTTGACCTCGCGCGCGTTTTCTCCCGGCCACAGTACCGACTACTGGACCATCGCGCTGCTCGTCTCCGGATTCGGGAGCATCGGAACGTCCATCAATATCATTGCCACGATTCTCAGTATGCGCTGCCCGGGCATGACCATGAGCCGCATGCCGTTGCTTGCATGGCTGAACCTGGTGATGTCCGGCATGGTCCTCATCACCATAACCCCATTGTCAGCGGCACAGATCATGCTCTGCGTGGATCGTTATCTCGGTGGACATTTCTTTGACACCCAAGCCGGAGGGTCCGCGGCGATCTGGATGCATTTTTTCTGGATCTTCGGGCATCCGGAAGTGTACATCTTGATTATTCCCTGCTTCGCTTTTCTGTCTGAAATCATTCCCGTGTTTTCACGCAAACCCATCTTTGGTTATCCCGTGATGGTAGGAGCTACGGTGTGCATCGCTTTCGTGAGCCTGAGCGTTTGGGCACACCACATGTACACCATCGGGATGAGTTCCTATTCGAACGCTTTCTTCACGATCACGACGATGGCTGTCGGCGTCCCGACCGGTATCAAGATTTTCAACTGGCTGGGCACGATGTGGGGCGGGAAGATCCACTTCAAGGTGCCGATGCTATTCTGCATCGGATTCCTGTTTCAGTTTCTGATTGCCGGCCTTACCGGCATCATGCTGGCTGTCGCACCGTTCGACTGGCAGCTCGGCAATTCCTACTTTGTGGTCGCGCATTTTCACTACGTGATCGTAGGCGGAATTCTCTTCGCCTTGTTCGCAGCATTTTATTATTGGTACCCAAAAATTACGGGAAGGATGTTGAGCGAATCTCTCGGAAAAGTTCATTTCTGGCTGTTCGTCATCGGGTTTCACTTCACCTTTGATCTCATGCACATTCCCGGCGTACTCGGCATGCCTCGACGTATTTATACCTTCGAGCCCGGCCGCGGCTGGGATACGTTAAACCTGCTGATCACCTTCGGCGCATTGATTCAGTGCATCGCCATATTGGTATTCGTTGCGAACCTCGTTTTCTCCTATTTCAAGGGGCCTAAGGCAGGGAATGACCCCTGGGACGCTTGGACTCTCGAATGGTCGGTGAGTTCGCCGCCGCCCGCCTATAACTTCGCTTCTATCCCAGGGGTCAATAGCCGCCGTCCATTGTGGGATTTGAAGCATCCCGAAGACCCGGATAGCCGTTATGAGTGAGGGAATCGAGCCATGAGCGTAATCATAAATCCATTTCCCGAAACACAGGCGGCTTGGGAGCTTCCCTACCGCGGCAAGGTCGGGATGGCGTGCCTAATTATCGCGGAATCGGCCATCTTCACTATTTTCGTCGTGGCCTATCTCTTCTACTTGGGAAAAAGCCTCACCGGGCCGACTCCCCGCGAAGTACTGGAGACACCGATCTTCTACACCATTTGTTTGTTATCCAGTAGTCTCACGATCCACTTGGCGTCAAGATTTCTCGATCGCGACAAGCGCGGCGCCTTTCTCAGTGTGTGGTTCCTGACAATTGTGCTGGGTGGTCTCTTCTTGTTCGGCACCGGCCAAGAGTGGCATCGGCTGATTTACGAGCACGGTCTCACAATCTCGACGAATCTTTTTGGCACGACGTACTACTCGCTGGTCGGTCTGCACGCCTTTCACGTCACAGTAGGTTTGCTCATGCTGATCATCGTTCTGCTCTTCGGATTGGCTGGACGTATAGGTCGGGAGCATTCTGCTCGTGTCGAGGTGCTTTCCATGTACTGGCATTTCGTGGACGCCGTGTGGGTGGTTGTCTTCACGGTGGTTTACGTTTTCGGTCGCTGAGGAGAACTCTCATGGCAACGCTGTTACCTGCGGAACCAACTGGACAAAGATCTCGCATGTCATCCGAGATCGCGGTGCCAGTGTCTACTGCGTGGCCTCTGATACTGGCTTTTGGATTTACGCTGTTGTTCGCGGGACTCCTGACGAGCGCTTCGGTGAGCGCTCTTGGAGCGGTGCTGGCGATCGCTGGCTGCGTTGGCTGGTGGCGCGAGGTATTTCCACACGAACACGAGGAAGTTGTGCCAGTCGTCCCGGAGGACGTCTCTGTGGCCACCGAGCGCCATGTCGTCGAACGGCTGCCAATCGCTCCTGAACAAGTGCGCGCGTGGCTTCCGATTGAAACCTATCCCGTTTCGGCTGGCGTAAAAGGCGGTTTGGCGGGAAGCATAGCCATGGCCGCGCTGGCCTGCCTCTATGGCCTGTTGAAGACCGGAAGCATCTGGTATCCCATCAACCTTCTTGCCGCGGTTGTGTATGCGCCGTCGGAGGTGCCTGCGGTATCACAACTGAATTCTTTTCACGCAGGCCTCTTTTTCCTTGCCGTGGTCTTACATCTCGTCACCTCCATTCTTGTCGGATTGCTCTATGGCGCGATGCTTCCGATGTTCGCTCGCCGTCCCATTTTGTTGGGTGGCGTGATCGCTCCGGTTCTGTGGTCCGGACTGCTGTACTCCACTATGAATATCCTCAATCCTGTCCTTGGGAGTCACATCGATTGGATCTGGTTCGTGGCTTCGCAGGTGGCTTTCGGTATCATTGCGGGCCTCGTCGTCGTACGGCAGGAGCGCGTCTCGACACGTGAAAACCTGCCCTTTGCCCTGCGCGCAGGAATTGAAGCGCCCGGATTGATGTCTCCCCGGGGAAACGGAGGGGAACGACCGTGACCTCCTTTCGGCATCTAGGCGTACCCGCGGTCGTTTCCCTAATGCTGCTGTGCGGCTGCGGTTCGCCTCACGGCCAGCCACGAAAAGAGTCAGAGACTCTGGCGCCGAATCAAATTCTGAATTTTGACATTTTGTACGGGCAAAACTGCGCGGGCTGCCACGGGCCGGACGGCAAAGGAGGCGCAGCGATCGCGCTGGCCGATCCGGTGTATCTGGCTATCGCGGACGACACCGCGATTCGCAAAGCCATCGCAAAAGGCGTTCCTAGCACGACCATGCCGGCTTTTGTCGAAAGCTCCGGCGGAATGCTGACCGACAAGCAGATCGACGTACTCACGTCACAAATTCGGTCGCGCTGGAGCAAATCAGGAATTCTTGACGCTGCCCATCCGCCTTCCTACGCAGCGAAATCCACAGGCGACATTTTGCAGGGCGAAGCGGCCTACGAGACTTACTGCGCATCCTGCCACGGCCCCGGCGGCCGCGGCGGAGCCAAGGGCAGTTCCATCACGGATGATTCTTTCCTGGCACTGGTCAGCGATCAAGGGCTGCGGACAATTGTCATCGCCGGCCGTCCCGAATTGGGGGCGCCCGATTGGCGGGGAAACGTTCCTGGAAAGCCGATGACGGACCAGGAAATCACCGATGTTGTGGCCTGGCTCGCCTCGCACCGCGTGCAAAACCCGGGCCAGCCCTATTCCACTTCGAATTACGCGCAGCACTAGGAGTCAGACGATGCCGAATGAAAATATGCTATCCCGGCGTGGGCTGTTTATGAAGATGGGAATACTCTTCAACGGCGTGGTGGCGGCCGCCCTGGCAGCGCCGATCGTGGGATTTCTTCTGTCGGCCGTTACGCGAGGCCGTGCAAACGCTTACCTGTCCTGGGTGCCGGTCGGTCGGGTGAACGACTTTCCCGAAGGCGAGACGCGGCTGGCCACCTTCCGGAATCCCAACGTGATGCCGACCGACGGCAAGACCGTGGACACGGCGTGCTGGGTGCGGCGCGTGCAAGGCGATGAATTCCAGGTTTTCGCGGTCAACTGCGCGCACCTGGGCTGCCCGGTCCGCTGGTTTCCGCAATCCGGATTGTTCATGTGTCCCTGCCACGGCGGAGCGTACTACCGCGACGGTTCACGCGCTTCGGGTCCACCGGAACGCGGGCTATTCGAATATCCGTACAAAGTGCAGGACGGGCTGGTCACGATTCAGGCCGGCGAATTGCCCACTCCCGGCGGGACGATCGCGTTGCTCAGGGAGAAACCACCATGCGCAGCAAGGAATGATTTGGTTTCCATCGAGAGCGGCACGCTATCCACGTCAAGCGAAATAAATGCTTTGCTTGGAAAGAAGAAAACATGGGCTTGATCGAACAAATCGGACAATGGTTCGACCGTCGCTTGCAGCTGGCAGCTCCCATTCGCGAAGCCGCGGAGCATCCCGTGCCGCGAAATACGGCAAGTTGGTTTTATGTATTTGGCAGCGCGGCCCTGACGGTCTTCCTGCTGCAACTCGTCACCGGAATTCTCCTGGCGCTCATCTATGTTCCCTCGGCGGGGGAGGCGTGGAGTAGCTTGCAAGCGCTGAACCACGACGTAACTCTGGGCTGGTTCATCCGCGCAATGCACGGATGGGGCTCAAATTTCATGGTGGCGATCGTTCTCATTCACATGGTACAAGTCTTCCTCTTTGGGGCCTACAAGTTTCCGAGAGAGCTCACCTGGATCGTGGGCGTCTTTCTTCTGCTGCTTACACTGGGCATGGCCTTCAGCGGCCAGGTTCTGCGTTTCGATCAGGATGCATATTGGGGACTCGGAATTGGCGCATCCATCTCGAGCCGGGTCCCGATCATCGGTCCCGCCATCGTAAAGCTGATGCTGGGTGGGCCCATCATTGCCGGCGCTACGCTCTCCCGTTTCTTTGCCCTGCATGTTTTCGTCATCCCAGGAACATTGATCGCATTGGTAGGTTTGCATCTCTTGATGGTGTTGAAACTGGGCATCAACGAATGGCCGATGCCAGGACGTCTCGTGAAACGTTCGACGTACACCAGCGAATACCACGAATTGACGAAGAGGGCTGGCGCACCGTTCGTCCCTTACGCAATCTGGAAGGACCTGTTCTTCGCTGGGTTCATCCTTCTGGCGGTCGCCGCCTGCGCCGTGTACTTCGGTCCGTTCGGTCCGACGGGTCAACCGGATCCGACCATCATCCAGACGGCGCCGAAACCCGATTACTTTTTCTTGTGGCTTTATGCGCTGCTGTCCCTCTTGCCTCCCTCGATGGAGACACCGGCGCTCCTCGTTGGTCCGGTCATCGTGATTATTGGTCTGCTGCTTCTTCCATTTCTCTCGGGAGAAGGGGAAAAGAGTTGGCGACGGAGGCCAATCGCCGTTTTGACGGTCCTGCTCATCGCCATCACGTTAGGGACATTTACGCATCTTGCCGGATTCGCACCCTGGAGCCCGCACATGAACGCGTGGAGTGGCGATCCCGTGCCGGCGAAATTTCTGCACGGGACAACCGCGCTTCAAAGGCAGGGCGCACTCGTTTTCCAGGTCAAGCAATGTCGCAATTGCCATTCTCTCGGGGATCTGGGTGGGCAAAGAGGCCCAGCGCTCGATTCCGTCGCGGTTCGACTGACGCAGGACCAACTCATCCGCCAAGTGATCCAGGGCGGCGGCAACATGCCGGCCTATGGGAAAAATTTGAGTCCGGCGGAGACCACAGCGCTCGTTGCATTTCTCGAAACGTTGCATCCCGCGGGGCAAGCCCCCGCTCGCGACGCCTCCCGCGAAGTGGTCCTCGGCGACACCCAGGATGGACACCCGGGAAGCCAACCATAGAAAAGCTGTTATGCCACCGTTCATTCAAGTCGGACTGGAATCGTGGGAGTTTCCGATCGGACTCACTCTCACTTTCGTTTTGACGGCACTCGTCTATTTGCGCGGATGGCTGCGACTTCGCTCGTCCGATCCGAATTTGATCCCCGCTTGGCGGGTCGGCAGTTTCCTCGTAGGCCTGTCTTTGATCTGGGTGGCCGTTGGCTCGCCCCTCGCGGCCTTCGACGAGGCGTCGCTGACCGTTCACATGATTCAACACCTGCTGCTCATGACAGTCGCGCCGCCATTGATTTGGCTAAGTGCACCGCTGATGCCGTTCCTGCATGGCTTGCCAAAAGCGTTCATACAACGGATTCTCGGTCCGGTGCTGCGGCGACCGGAACTACAGCGCTTCGGCAGAGTGGCTGGGCAACCTGCATACTGTTGGTTTGCTGCCGCTGCGACTTTAGTCGGCTGGCATGTGCCGGCTGCGTTTACACTTGCCTTGCAATCGGAAGCATGGCACATCGCAGAACATGCCTCCTTCCTCACAGCTGGTCTTCTTTTCTGGTGGCCCATTGTTCAGCCTTGGCCGAGTGCGCCGGTCTCTCTGCGATGGTCAACGCTTATTTACCTTTTTCTCGCCACCCTTCCATGCGATATTCTCTCCGCATTCCTTGCATTCTGCGATCGTGTCGTTTACCCCGTTTACCTCTCCACAGCAAAGCCCTTCGGGATTTCTGCCCTCGAAGACCAGGAATGCGCCGGGGCACTCATGTGGACGTGCGTCACGATCGTCTACATGGTCGCCGCAGTCATTGTCGCCATGGAACTGCTGCCGACGCGTAGTTCCAAGGAAAATCGGTTGATGCAAACAGACTCGTCGGCCGAGGCGGTTCCAGGCACTGGTTAACAAAGCGTGGAGGCTGCCTGAATATGGCAAGTGAGCCCCTTCTTCCGGTTCACCCACTGGCTCTCGTTCAGCGTGACGCCGCTGTGCAGTCCAGTGCCCTGTTCGACTACTGGATGCTAACGAAGCCGGACATCAATTTCTTAATTGGCCTGGCTACTGCCGCTGCTTTTTGCATTGGCTGCGGCGAGCCACGCACGTGGTTTCCGTGGACGCTCCTACACACGGTTCTCGCCACAGTTTTGGTGGCGAGCGGCGCCGGTACACTGAATCAGCTGATCGAGCGACAGTTCGACGCGCGAATGCGGCGCACCGCTCGCCGACCGATTGCCGCTGGCCGAATCGAACCCATTCATGCGCTCGTTTTTGGTACGGTTTTGTCCCTTACGGGAATCTTTTACCTGGCTCTGGCCGCGCGACCAGCAGCGGGCCTCCTCGCCGTGTTGACGCTCGTTGGTTATCTGTTCGTCTACACTCCGCTCAAACGTAGGACACCCTTGTGCACACTGGCGGGAGCACTTCCCGGCGCCATGCCGGTGTTGATCGGATACGTCGCTGCGAACGGAAAGCTCGACTCAACCGCGTGGCTTCTTTACGCCATTCTTTACCTCTGGCAATTCCCGCATTTTATGGCGATCGCCTGGATGTACCGTGAGGACTACGCGCGATCTGGCTACGCAGTTCTGCCGGAAGGAAGACACAAGGCCAAGTTCATAGGATGGCAAGCCGTGATCCCAACCCTCGCATTACTGGCGGTGTCAGTTGCGCCGCTGGTCTTGCGGCACGCCAGTCCCGTGCTTACGGTTGGAACGCTGTCGCTGAGTCTGGGTTTCCTTTATTTCGCCGCGAGACTCGCCGTTCTCCGATCGAATGTGGCGGCTCGTCGACTGCTCCTGGTTTCCGTGATCTATCTTCCTTTAGTATTTGTGCTGCAAGTGCTCGCACGATTTTGAAGGGGGTCTCCTGGGGAAATGGTTTGCGGCCTTAGCTGCTGGATCCCGCGGGGACTTTGGACTGCAAATAAGGCGTTTCAGAGAATTGGGTAGTAGAACTCGCGTCGAAGACGCGAACTCTATCAAGCTCCTTTGAGGTTCGGCAGATTCCGTTCTTCTTCATTCTGCCGATTAATGTAGTGCGTTTTAGGCCGAGCCTTGCGGCTGCTCCGCTCGGTCCACCAATCACCCAGCTACTCATCTCTAAGGCTTCCAAAATCAAGCTGCGTTCGGAGTCCCTAAGGGTGGTTCGCACAGGAGAAGAAACAACGGGCTCGATCCGCGTTGGTGGCAGCGGGTTCGGAAGCACTCCGTCATCCGCCAGGATTACGGCGCGTTCGATCATGTTCTGAAGCTCACGAATGTTTCCGGGCCACAAATAAGACTTGAAAGCGTCCAAGGTCTGCTCCGGAATGTGCTCGATCTTCTTCCCCATGCGGCGAGAAAAAACATCAACGAAATGCTGGACCAACATTGCAATATCTTGACGGCGGTCGCGCAAAGCCGGCAACACAATCGGAAACACATTGAGACGATAATAAAGATCGCTGCGAAATTCATTCCGCTTCGCCATCTCCGCGAGGTCACGATGAGTCGCTGCAACAAGACGGACATCTACATGATGGGTCCGGCCGCTACCCAGACGCTCGAATTCCTGTTCTTGCAGGACCCGGAGCAGCTTTGGTTGCAAGGCTATGGGTATGTCCCCGACTTCGTCCAGAAACAGCGTGCCTTTGTCGGCCAATTCGAATCGACCGATTTTTTGTGCTATCGCTCCGGTGAAGGCCCCTCGCTCATGGCCAAAGAGCTCACTCTCGAGCAAGTCGAAAGGAATGGCGGCACAGTTCAGTTTAATGAAGGGGCGGCCATATCTGGCGCTGAGGTTGTGAATCGCTTGCGCGATCAGCTCTTTTCCGGTGCCGGTTTCTCCCTGAATCAACACCGAAGAGGCGGTCGGCGCGACACGCTCAACCTGTTGGAGCACCGCTTCGAGAGCCGGACTCCTACCCACGATTTGTTGAAATTGGGGCCCCCTATCGTCGTGGGCCCGACCACAGCCATTTTCGAAGCTTCCCACAACGTGCCTCCCACGGACCTGTCACATCAGGTCGTTGCTACTACTCACGCCTCCAAAGCCGATCGAACGCGATCAAGCAGAATGCCACTGTCAAACGGCTTAGCCAAAAACCCTACTGCCCCAGCTCTCATTGCCTGAAGGCGCATTTTTTCGTCCCCGTGAGCTGTGATGAAGATGATCGGAATTGCACTACTCTCCGCCTGGAGTGTTGCTTGAAGATCCAGCCCGGACATGCCCGGCATACGGATATCCGCGATGAGGCACTCAACCTCTCGAAGTTGGCTGGACTTCAGAAAATCCTCCGCCGATGCAAACGACGCTACCGCAAACCCAGATGTTTTCAGCAGCCGTTGCAACGCGACCCGGACCAATTCGTCGTCATCGACAACAGCGATTAGCTTTGTTTTCGCTTCGGTGATCATGATTGAGAATAAACTATCTCGTCCGCTGGATCGAGACAATTGCCATTTCTTATAAACGGCTTATATATAGATATAAGGGGCAGCCAAACGCAAGGAACCACTGGACGACCCCTGATTCGTGTTGGTCAGGAGAGGCGGTCAGCAGGAAGCCTCAATTTCTCCGCCATTCGGCCCAATTCGGCCGGAGAACCCGCCTGCATTTTATGCATTACATGTCCGCGATGGACTGCCGCAGTGATTTCACTCGTGCCGAGTTTCGAGGCGATCTGCTTTGTCTGCATGCCGGAAACCAGAAGTCCCATCACCTCCCGCTCGCGCGCGGTTAGACTTCTGTACCTTTCCTGCAATACTGCAATCTCATTGTGCTGCTGCCGTGCTACCTGGTCGCGGTGAAGAGCTTGCTCAATGGCATCTAGAAGGTCCTGATCCCGGAATGGTTTGGTAAGAAACTCCACAGCGCCTGATTTCATGGCCTTCACTGTCATAGGGATGTCGCCGTGAGCCGTTATGAAGATAATAGGAATGCTCATGCCCGCCTCGATTAAGTTGCGCTGGACCTCGAGTCCACTCATTCCAGGAAGTCGCATATCCAACACCAGGCAGCTGGGACCCTTTGGCATCTCTCGCCGCAGAAAATCCTGCGCGGTCGCGAACAACTCCGCTTGCAGACCGACCGTTTTCAGCAGGCGCCGCATCGACGCGCGTATATCGGGATCATCATCAATAATGAACACGGTTCGCTCAGTCGGGGAACTCATGCGCCCTCTGGCGTTTGGTGCGGCAGCGCAAATCGAAATGTAGCTCCGCGTCCAGAATTGGCCTCGGCCCAGAGACGGCCGCCGTGTGATTCGATGATAGAACGGCTGATCGCCAAGCCCATGCCGGTACCTTGCGGCTTAGTGGTGAAAAATGCGTCGAACATCTTATCCGCCTTCTCAGGAGGGAACCCTATCCCAGTGTCACGGACGGAGACCAACACGCGACCATCCTC
>Ga0074045_10001017_pt1 | contig 27305 bp, 21 predicted proteins | sample BogForMeECP23OM2_FD_94442 | JGI IMG/M metagenome (GOLD analysis project Ga0074045, IMG submission 94442) | Bog forest soil microbial communities from Calvert Island, British Columbia, Canada - Bog Forest MetaG ECP23OM2 | ecosystem: Environmental > Terrestrial > Soil > Wetlands ...
CTGATGCCGATGCCGGCCCTGACATTCACCAATCACCTTGCCATCCAACACATTCAGTGCCGCAAATAGGGTGGTGGTGCCGTTGCGCTTGTAGTCGTGCGTCATCGTACCGCACCGGCCTTTCTTCAGCGGCAGCCCCGGCTGCGTCCGATCTAACGCTTGAATTTGGCTCTTTTCATCCAAACACAGCACCAGCGCCTTGTCGGGCGGGTTCATGTACAACCCCACCACATCGGTCAGTTTCTCCAGGAATTTCACGTCCCGCGACAGCTTAAACGTGCGGCTCAGGTGCGGTTTGATATTGTGCAGCTGCCATAAACGGTTCACCGTGTTCTTGCTGACCCCTTGCGCCTCCGCCATGAGCCGGCAACTCCAATGGGTCATGCCCTTGGGCTTGCTCTGCAAGGTCGCCTTAACGATGCGGTCGCGCTGGCTTTGATCATAGTGCGCTTTGCGCCCGCGACCGGGAGCGATCTCCCAGACCTCCCCAATGCCCTGCTCGTGCACCCGCTTGCGCCACAGCTGCACGGTGGGTCGGCTCACGCCGAGCCCCTCGGCGATGGCCACATTTGGCTGACCCGCCACCGCTCGCAGGATAATCCGGCAGCGCAGCGCCACCTGTTGAGGCGTTCCGTGTGCGGATTCCCACTGTTCCAGTTGAATGCGCTCCGCCGGTTGCAACTCGATCGCCAGACCTGTGTTGGGCATGGGCGAGATCATACCAAGCGCTGAAAAATCTGTCAAGCTATTTATGGGACACTAGACTAGCGGACACCGATTAAGGCAATACCGGAAGAGAGTCTGAAAGATGAAGGCCACGCAAAAAGTACGAGCCATCGCAAAACATTTCCAACGTCTCCTGGCAATTCTGGGCGCATTGGCGCTGCTCGCCGTCATCACGGTGCTTTTCTTCTTTCTCGGTGTTGGTCACTGGCTGGTAGAGGAAGATGCACTGCAGAAGGCAGACGCGATTGTGGTGTTGAGCGGCAATTTTCCTGCTCGAGCAATGGAAGCCGCCAAGCTCTACCACCAGGGTTACGCGAAGGAGATCTGGTTGACGCACCCGGGAACTCGTTCGGACCCTATGAAGCAATTTGGCGTTCGCTATCCCAGCGAAGATGACTGCAATTATCAGGTTCTGCGGAAGCAGGGAGTTCCGGCAAAATCAATTCACATTCTCGAAACGTCGATAAAGAACACGGCCGACGAGCTGGATGTAATCAGTGCCGCGCTGCAGGACACCGGCAGCCAATCGGTGATTGTGGTGACGGACAAGCCACACACGCGGCGTGTACACACGCTTTGGAAGGAATTCGACGCAGATCGCGGTAGCGCCATCGTTCACGGCGTCAACGACGGATCGTACAACCCATCCCGCTGGTGGAAAACGTCTAGCGGCGCGACCCAGGTGATGCATGAGGTTCTGGGCATGATCAATGCTTCGGCGGGATTGCCGGTGCAAACCGGGATTCGCCTGCAGCGCTCCGTGGCAGAGAACAACTCTCGCGATTCGCCACAAGACGAGCAACCGCTCAAGACCCAACAGCCCGTCGATTCCGACTAAATGCGGCGGCCATCTCGCGAGCGACTACTCCTTGCTCGGTTCAACAAGTCAGACAGGCGCGAGTCAACATCTGTCCTCAGACGCGCGCTATTGGCTGACAAAACGGGAATTTTGGACGGGCTGGGGCTTGTCGTGATGTCAGGAACTGTGCGCGCCGAACTTCTTTGTTTCGGTTCCCGGCACCTTCGACGCGAGAACGTTCAACTGCAGCACTGCGGGGTCACTTTCCATCAACTCCCTACCCTTGCCGAACAGGGCCTTGGCGATCGCGCCGTTTAGATGGACATCTCGTCCGGCCTCATCGGCAAACGTGTCGAAAATCGCGTACTTGGAAGGGGCGAGCTTTACGGCGTACCACGTCTGTGTTCCCGGCTCGTTTTCCGCCAAGGGTTGCGCCGACTTCAGGAACTCCTCCAGCTCCTTCTCCTTACCAGCTTTACTCTCGAGAACCACGAATGTCACCTCCAAGTCCTGAGATGCAGCAGGCCGCCGTTCGGTTCCCAATTTCGGCTTGGCCCTCCAAAAATATTCAGGGGATACCGTATACTGAGGAGAGGATTTCTTCCTATGACCGAAACGCGTTTGCCCTTCTGTTCCGTCGAAGAAGCGGCCGAAGAAATTCGCCAAGGCCGCATGATCGTCCTGGTGGACGACGAGGACCGCGAAAACGAAGGCGACCTGACCATGGCCGCCGAGAAGATCACCCCTGAGGCGATCAACTTCATGGCCAAATATGGCCGCGGGCTGATCTGTCTCGCGCTGACCGAGCAGCGCTGCGAAGAGCTGAACCTGCCGCTGATGTCGCCCATCAACACTTCGCTGCACCGCACCGCTTTCTGTGAAGCCATCGATGCGCGTGTCGGTGTCACCACGGGTATCAGCGCCTCGGACCGCGCCATCACCGTTTTGACCGCCATCGACCCGAAGACCCGCCCTCAGGACCTTGCGCGCCCCGGTCACATGTTCCCCTTGCGCGCTCGCAATGGGGGCGTGCTTGTGCGTGCCGGGCAGACCGAGGCTTCCGTGGACTTGTCGCGGATCGCGGGACTGAATCCCTCCGGGGTGATCTGCGAAATCATGAATGAAGACGGCACCATGTCGCGCGTGCCGCAGCTGGCTGAGTTTTGCCGGGAACACAATCTGAAAATGGCGACCGTGGCGGACCTGATCCGCTATCGCATGCAGCACGAGCGCTACGTGCGCCGGATTGCGGAGACGGTTCTGCCGACGCGCTACGGCGATTTCCGCATGATTGCGTATGCCAGCGACGTCGATCACGACCAGCATATCGCGCTGATTCGCGGCGAACTGGAAGGTCCCACGCCTCCGCTTGTTCGCGTTCACTCGCACTGCCTGACGGGAGATGTGTTTGGCTCAACCTCGTGCGATTGCCCGGACTTGGTTGCCAAGTCGCTGCAGAAAATTGCCGAGGAAAATCGCGGCGTCTTCCTGTATCTCCACCATACTGGCCGCGGCTACACCATCGACACGCCGGAAACTCCGGGCACACTGCCCAAGATTCATTTCCACTCTCGCGGGCAGCTCGATCGCGAGCCGGCGCGCCAGCGCATGGTGCAACACGAGAGCGGTATCGGCGCGCAGGTGCTGATTGACCTCGGTCTCAAAGATATCCGCGTGATCACCAACCATCCGAAGAAAGTGGTCGCTCTGGAAGGCTACGGCATTCGCATTGCCGATCAGGTTCCGCTGGAATTCACTTCGCCCAAGGTTACGCGTCAACGCGTCTAGGTAGCACTAGCTTTATGCCAGCCCTGAGTCGCGACGTGTGCCCTCTTTACCGCTGGCATGAAAGCTAGCACTATATTTAAGACAAAACCTTGGCGCTCGCCGTTTTTCTCGTTACGGCTCCTCCTCCTCCCTCTCCGTTGTCTTGGTGATAGGGGGCTTCGGCGGCGTTGCGGGCTTTGTGGACCCTGCCTTGGTGGGTGGGGCCCTGCCGACGGTCAGGTACCTGCGCATTTTGTCGAGGCGTTTTTCTCCGAGACCTTTGATGGCCAGCACGTCGTCGACGCTCTTGCAGGCGCCATAGGATTTCCGCATTTGCAGAATCTCATCGGCTATGGATGGGCCAATTCCCGCAACCTGCTGCAGCTCGGCGGAACGGGCCGTGTTCAGGTTCAGCGGATGCGCCGGGGGCTTTTTCCTTGCGAGCAGGTTCTGCGCAAAGCAAAGCAGCAGGGCAGCAAGTCAGCCCAACCAGCCACCGCGCGACGTTCCTTGCACCGCTCATATGCCATGATAATGGCTGACTCTGTGTTTGGTGATCAATTGCGGCCGGTAGCAGGACGGGATGGCGCTCGCCACGCGAATCTGGATTTCGTCGCCGCCGCGCATGACGCAGAAGGCCGCACGATGTCCGGGCAATTGTCGTCCGTGCAGGAGAAGCTAACGCCGAATCGTCTTCTGGACATCAGCGCCAACGGCTACCGGGTTCGCTTGCATTTGGATGTGCCTATAACCGCCGCATGGCTGAGAGTCTGTGTTCGCGACTCGCTGGACGACCGCGCCGGGTGCGCGGAGTCTGCGCTGCATCATCCCGCGATTTCAGCCGCCACGGGTCCCGATTGACACAAGTTCCTCACCCGATGTCACTTACAGCGCAGAGCCCGCGCGAAATTTGTCATGCTGAGGCGCGGCGCCGAAGCATCTCAACATTGTGAGAGCTGGCACGACAGTTTGAGTTGAGATCCTTCGCGACGCTAACGACGCCCCTCTCAGGATGACAGCGTTTTGCGGTATGAGTTATGCACAGACCTCGGCTAGAGAAAAGCTCCAACTGCTCCCAGCCGCTCTGTTTCTCGCGCGGCGAAGCGCTATCGTTTACTTGTCCAGGCGCTGGCCTTGTGTGTCGAAGACCTCGGTGTCTCCAAAGAGCGCGGCCTGCTCCTGAATCTGCTCGCGATCGCCGACCACAACGATCGGCATATTCGCAGAATCGAAATATTTGCGCGCGGTTGCCATTAAATCCTCGGGCGTCAGAGCGCGCACTTTTTCGCGATAGGTTTCCAGATAATCGGCGGGCAATTCATTCAGCTCCACGGTGGAGAACTGCGACAGCAATCCCTCCTGCGTGGCCAGTCCCATCGAGAACACTCCCGTAAGATAATTCTGCGCGTCGGCCAGCTCCGTTTCCGGGACGGGTAAGGAGCGCAGCTTATCGATCTCGTAGAAAATCTCCGTCAACGACGCCGCCACGACTTCGTTTCGGACCGCCGCAGAAACCGAGAAGTATCCATGCTGCTTCAGCGGATTCACGCTGCTGCGCGGGCTGTAGGTGTAGCCTTTGTCTTCGCGGATATTCATCACCAGGCGCGAATTAAAAGCGCCGCCATATAAGCTATTCGTCAATCCCAGCCTGATCCAGTCGGGATGCTTCCTGGTGATGGCGTGGCAACCGGCGAGGATTTGCGTTTGCACGGAACCGGGATTGTGAACCAGGAAAACGCGGCGGGCGTGCAATTGCGGCAGCGCGGCGCTTTCCTTGGCCGCCGGCTTCTTTCCTGTCCAGGCGCCGAATAGTTTCTCGATAGTGTTGAGCATCGCTTGCGGATCGAAATCGCCCACCATCATCAGCAAGGCGTTTTCGGGCGTGTAGATCTGGCTATAGACGGACTGCAGATCTTCGCGCTTGTAAGCCGCAACCTGCGCTTCACCGGGCGAAATCTGCGCGTACGGGTGCGCGCCAAACAATGCTTTTCGCAATCGTTCGCCGGCGAGGAAACCCGGCGAGGTGCGCTCGAGTTTCACTTCTTCCAACTTTTGCCGGCGTTCCCGTTCAAATTCGCCTTCCGGGAAAGATGCTTCGCGCGCCAGTTCGTTCACCAGTTGCAGCAAGGGCTCGGCATATTCGCTTAGTCCGGCAAATGAAACGGCGCTGGTGTCCTGTCCGGCGCTCGTGCCCAGGTCCGCACCCAACCGGCGCAGATCCTCTTCGATCTGGCGGCTCGCGCGTTTGGCGGTTCCCGTGCGCACAACTGTCGCGGTCATTTCCGCCAGCGACGGCGCGCGATCAACGACCAGAGCATTTCCCGCGCGAAAAAACAATTCCCCGTGAAACTTGGGAATCGAGTGCGCCTCTGCCAATACCACTTGAAGCCCGTTCGACAGCTGCGCCCGCGTTCGCTTCGGCCAGGTTACAGGGCGTTCGGCCGCGAGTGCCGGCACCAGATTCGAAATTTCCGCCGCTTTCGTCGCCATCACGCTGCCTCCTTCACTTCGGACTTCACCGGCATACGGAATACAATCGCGCGATTTTCCGGCCGCAGATATTTCTTCGCCACTTCCTGAACTTGTCCGCGAGTCACGGCAAGGAATCCGTCCAGGATGGTGTTCACGAGCTGGGGCTCGTTATCAAAGAGCGTGAAGCATGCCAGCAAGTGCATCAGCCCGTAGCGCGGCATGTAGCCGCCGCGTCCGCCTTCGAGCGTCGAGTAATAATCCGAGCGCCACTTCACCTTCAATTGTTGCAATTCATCCTCGCTGATGCCTGTTTCCTGCACTTCGCGAATCACGGCGTCGAATTCCGCCAGCGTCGCTTCGCTGGAATATTCCGGCTTGTGCAGAATCCGCGTGGTCATCTGCGTTGGCCCGTTGTAGCCGAAGATGTCGTCGATGCCGCCGTCGGCTTCTACGGCCACCTGTTTCTCCAGCACCAGTTCACGATGGATTCGCCCAGCCCTGCCGCCGTGCAGTGCCTGATCCAGCAGCGCCATCGCATACCATTCCGTGGTCCTTCGTTGCGGCATTACGTAACCGATCGCCATGGCCGGCAGGGTTCCGAATTTCTCCTCGACATCCCCGCGCCGCTCTTCTTTCTGCGGTGGCTCGGCGGGATCGGCAAATGGCGGCGTCGCGCCTTTGGGGATTTCCGCGAAGTACTTCTCTGCCAGCGCCGCGCCTTCCTCTGGTTTGATGTCGCCCAACAACAGAAGGACAGCGTTGTTCGGCACGTAGTAGGTTCTGAAAAACTTCTGCACGTCCACCAGCGTCGCGGCATCCAGATCCGCAAAATCGCCATAGAAATTGTGCGCGTTGGCCCAGTTGCGGAACGCCACGGGCGGCATATCCAGCCAGGGAAATCCGCCATAAGGCTGGTTCATCACATTGACGCGGACTTCTTCTTTGACGACGTCGCGCTGGTTACGGAGATTCTCATCGTCGACCTTCAGCGCGCGCATACGATCCGCCTCGAGCCACAAGACACGCTCGAGAGCGTTGGAAGGGACCGCTTCATAGTAGTTGGTGACGTCGTACATTGTCGAGCCGTTCAGCACGCCGCCACTCGAATTGATGAGCTTAATGTGTTGCATCTTTGGGGCATTCTCCGAGCCTTGAAACATCATGTGCTCGAACAGGTGCGCGAAACCGCTGCGGCCCTGCGGCTCCAGGCGAAATCCAATCTTGTAATAAATGCCCACGGTGACCACCGGGGCCGTCGTATCCGGCGCGATAACCACTCGCAAACCGTTTTTCAAGGTGCTGCTGTGAATAGGCACTTGCAATCGATTCACGCTTTATCTCCCTTTGCTTTTGGCGAAACTTCCGCACGCTCCGAAATCGTCTCCAGCTCTTTCAGCATCATCTCCGTTTCCTGAGACAATACGCGCGCCGCCAGCCGGCTCACCGACTCGTAGGCTTCCAGAAATTCCGGCCGGTGTTGCTGCAGCGCCTGCTGGTGCGATGCCACCACTCCATAATCGCCGCGCGAAAGTGGCCCGGTCCAGGCATAATGAGGCCCCAGCTTCTCGTAATTGTCCAGCACCTGCCGAGACAAGGTGAGCAGCGCTCTCGTGGCAGCGGCGCGCTTAATACCGGCGTTCATCAGCAGCCGAACCCCTGTCTCTTCCAGCGCCAGAAGATGTCCCGCGGCGAACGCTCCCGCCGCATGATAAAGCGTCTTCTTCTCCGCCGTCAGTTTTACCGGCGTTCCTTCCAAGGCTCGTGCGATATGGCGCGCGACGCGCACTGCCGGTTCATCGCCTTCAATTCCAAAAACCCTTCCTTCCAGCGGCGGAATTCCAACTCCGCTGAACGACTGTAGTGGATGCATCGAGCCCACCGCGGCGCCGCACGATTTCAGCGACGAGAGCACCGTGGAACCCAGCGCCCCGCTGGTGTGCAAGACGACCAGTCCGCGCCAATCGTTGCCGCCGATGCGAGCAAGCTCACCGGCAACTGCCAGTATCGCATCGTCGGGCAGCGTGAGCAGCACAACCTTGCTCGCCAGCACCTGCACGCTCAGCCCAACCTGCGGCTTTCCCGCGCCGATAAACCGCACGGCCTTGCGCGCGCTGGATTCGCTGCTGGTGCAAACCACGCCAATCTTCCAACCCAAGTCATGCAACCGCCGGCCCAATGCGCGTCCCACGCGGCCGGCTCCGACGATCGAGAGGCTTTCAGGCATTCGTGCTAGGATACCCCGAGGCTGGGCGCCGACTCCAATTTACATGCATCTCTTCGCAACGGTTTTCTTCGGACTGATTGCCCTCTTCTGGCTGACCTACGGATTGAAAGTTGCCTACGGAGCTGTTCGCTTGCCTTGGCTGAAGAAATGCGCTCCGGCCGCCGATGCCGAGTGTCCGAGTATCTCGCTGATCTTCGCCGCCCGCGACGAGCAACAGAAGCTCCCCGGCGCGCTCGCGACGCTCGTCGCCATCGATTATCCCAAACTTGAAATTATCGCGGTCGACGATCGCTCCACCGACGCCACTCCCCGCATCCTCGGCGAATTCGCCGCCGCGCACGACCGCCTCAAGACCGTGCATGTTGGTGAATTGCCTGCCGGCTGGCTGGGCAAGCCGCACGCGCTGCAAAAGGCTTACGAAACGTCCACAGGCGAGTATCTCGTGTTTACCGACGCCGACGTGAAATTCCAGCGCGACGCGCTGCGCCGCGCAATCACACTGTTGCGGGAACGAGGACTGGATCATCTCACGCTCTTAGGCGACGTCGAGCGCAGCAACTTCTGGGACACCTTGCTGATCACATTTTTTGGCATGGGATTTCAATTGGCCACCGATCCCTATCAGGTCAGCAACCCGAATTCGCGTTCGTACGCGGGCATCGGCGCGTTCCAGATTGTAAAACGCGGCACCTATGAAGTTCTGGGAACACATCGCCGCCTCGCCATGGAAGTAATTGACGACATGAAGCTCGGCAAGCTCGTCAAACACGCGGGCTTCCGCTCCGGCATCGCCGTCGCGCAAGACGCCATCTCCGTGGAATGGCACCTTGGAATGAGCAATCTGATTCGAGGCTTGGAGAAGAACTTCTTTGCTGCTGCGCAATATCGCCCTTTCCTGGTGACGGGTCAGATCCTCAGCCTGCTGATCTTCAACGTGCTTCCCTTTGCGGGACTTTTCTTCGGTCACGGCTGGTTACGTATTTTCTCCGCCCTTGCCGTGTTTATCTCCCTGTGCTTTCACGCCGGCGTGGATATCGTGATGCGCGTCTCGCCGCTCTATTGTTTGACGCTGCCCATCGGCGCGGTGTTGTTCGCGTTTATCCTTTTCCGCTCGACGGTGGTCACGCTCCGCCAGCGGGGGATCTTCTGGCGCGGAACTTTCTATCCGCTAGATGAACTGCGTCGCGGCAGCGTTTGATCCGGATCGGAAAGACCTCACCCTCACGGGGGTTCACGCGCTGGTTGCCGGTTCAGCGCTTTCTTTCCCGAACATGCCTGCCAGGTCCTGCTGCTTCAAGGAGCGGATGCGATCGCGCAGCTGCGCGGCCTTCTCGAACTCGAATTTCTTCGCTGCTTCGCGCATCTGCGTTTCCATCTGGTGCAGCAATTCCGCCAGTTGCGCTTCGGATCTCACATTCGACGCCGCCGCATCCAGTTTTGCATCGTCCAACGGCACCGTCACGTAATCCGCTTCCACGATGCGCGCCAGTTCCATGTCCACGCCCTTCACAATCGATTGCGGCGTAATATTGTTTTCCTTGTTGTACTCCCGCTGCTTTTCGCGGCGGCGGTTCGTTTCCGCAATGGCTTCATTCATTGAATTTGTGCGGGTATCGGCATACAGAATGGCTTTGCCCGAAAGATGGCGCGCGCATCGGCCCATGGTCTGGATCAGCGATGTCGTGCTGCGCAAAAAACCTTCTTTGTCGGCGTCCAGAATCGCTACCAGTGATACTTCCGGCAGGTCCAGGCCTTCGCGCAACAGGTTGATGCCAATCAGCGCGTCGAACTCACCTCTCCGCAAATCGCGCAAGATTTTGATGCGGTCCAGCGTCTCCACTTCCGAATGCAGGTAGCGGCTGCGCACGCCAATCTCCGTAAAATACTCGCTTAAATCTTCCGCCATGCGCTTGGTAAGCGTTGTTACCAGCACGCGTTCGTTCTTTTGCGCGCGAACACGTATCTCCTCCAGAAGATCATCCACTTGGCCCTTCACCGGACGAATCTCCACTTCCGGATCGATCAGCCCGGTGGGACGAATCACCTGCTCCACAACCACGCCGCCGGACTTCGTCAGTTCGTACGGCCCCGGCGTCGCCGAAACGTAAATTACCTGATTGGTCCGGTGCTCAAACTCCTCGAAGGTCAATGGGCGGTTGTCCAGCGCCGACGGCATGCGAAAGCCGTAGTCCACCAGCGTCTGCTTGCGCGACCGGTCGCCGTGAAACATTCCGCGCACCTGCGGCACAGTGACGTGCGCCTCGTCGATGAACAACAGATAATCCTGCGGGACATAGTCCAGCAAAGTTGGCGGCGCTTCTCCCGGCAGTCGGCCGCTCAAGTGCCGCGAATAATTCTCCACGCCGTGGCAATATCCGATTGTGCGCATCATTTCGATGTCGAACATGGTGCGCTGAACCACTCTTTGCGCTTCCACGAATTTCCCTTGCTTCTCCAACTCTTTCTTCCACCACTCGAGTTCTTCCTGGATGGTGATGATCGCGCGATCGCGCTGCTCCTGCGGCATCACGTAATGCGTCTTGGGGTAAATCGTCACTCGCCCCAAATTTTCCTGGCCGCTTCGGATTTCACCCGTCAACGGATCGAATTGCCGGATGGTGTCAATCTGATCGCCCCACATCTCGATGCGATACGCCTGGTCTTCGTAGGGTGGATAGATTTCGATAATGTCGCCGCGTACGCGAAACGACCCACGCCGCATATCCTCCGAACGCTCATACTGGATATCCACAAAACGGCGCAGCAGGGCCTCGCGCGTTGTCTGATGCCCCTTCTCGAGTACTACGAGCATCCCGTAGTAGGCTTCGGGCGAGCCGATGCCGTAGATGCACGAGACCGATGCGACGATCACGACATCGCGCCGTTCGAACAGCGAACGCGTGGCGCTCATGCGCAGCTTATCCAGCTCATCGTTAATCGTGGCTTCCTTATCGATGTAGATGTCGGCCGCGGGCACGTACGCTTCCGGCTGGTAATAATCGTAGTAGCTGACAAAATATTCGACCGCATTCTCGGGGAAAAAACCTTTGAACTCGTGATAGAGCTGCGCCGCCAGCGTTTTGTTGTGCGCCAGGACTAGTGCCGGCCGGTTGGCTTGCTCGATTACCTTGGCCATGGTGAAGGTTTTGCCCGAGCCGGTGACGCCCAGGAGGACCTGATGCTTGTCGCCAGATTCCAGGCCGCTGGTTAGCAGCTCAATCGCGGCGGGCTGGTCACCACGAGGTTGGTAGTTGCTTTTCAGCTTGAAATTCATGGCTAGCGTCTCCTGCAGCTTTTGCGGCCTCCGCCGAAACGTTCATTATACTCTGCTTGGCAAGCTCCCTCCGTTCTCACAGCCTGTCGACTGAGCTGACTACTGCGTGTTCCATGTATGGTACATGCAACAAGAGCGAGCAATGCGGGAACAGCAGAAGGCCAAACATTCGATAGCAAAGAAGCTTCGCACCAGCAGTTCGCAGTTGGATCGTCTGCTCGATCCACAGAACACTTCGGTGACGCTTGATACCATCGCGCGCGCGGCAGGTGCGCTTGGCGAGCGCGTTATCATTCGAGTCGCGGACCTGAAGGCCAAACGAGCTTAGTGCCGTGGGTCAGCGCTTTGACATGCTTGCGTCGGGCACGATCACCATCTCGAAACGGCTGGTGACATCCAGCTTGTAGTGAACCGAGTTGCTCTTATCGATTTTGGCGATTTCGACGTCCATCGACTGCTTTCCGTCTTCCGTCGCGCGCAGAACCAGGCCGGTCTTCAGCGATATCGAGGTGAAGATCTCGTTCGTGCCGCTGGTGGTGCCGCTGGTCTTCAATTCATGCAGCTTGTACTCCTCCGGTGTTGCGTCTTTTGGGGAGGACTTTTGTTTCAGCTTGGCCGTGGTTAAGAAAACCGCACACTTCTCTGAAGGCAGGGTCGCGCACTTGTCGTTTTGTCCGTAGGTGGTCTGCTGATCCCACACCAGATTGGCGATGGGCCCGGGAGTGCGCTCTGGCTCTTCGGTTTTCCAGGTTTGTCCGGGCTTGACACCGTCCGCAGGCAAGGTCCAGCCGTAGGCAAATCGCGCAATCCAGAACTGCCAGACCAGGCGCTGTTCCGGCTCCAGATTGTCCAGGCCTTCCACTTTCTGCACTTGGCCTGCGCCGTCAATGGTAAAGTCCACGCCGGGGTTCGCAGCCGGCGCATTGTTACCCGCGGCATCGTTTGGTAGCTGGAATTCTCCGTGAGCGACGATCACAGGACGAGCACTCTGCATGCGAATTTCTTTGATGGTGATGTGCAACTGCAGTGAAATGTCTTCCTTCAAATCTGCCGGCTTCGCCATGGAAGTGACGCGGCTCTCCGTCGTTACGTCGCGCTGCACCCGTCCATGAATCTGGTAATGCAGCTCCTGGCCTGTGTGCAGACGCGGAAGCAGAGCGATTCGACGATCAGCGGCAGAATCTCTTGCAGCGGCAAAGCACAGCGCAATGCCGGCCAAGACAAGCCAGCCTTTTCTGCCGGCGAACACTCCGGGCGTGTGTTTTTGTGCGCTCATTTTTGGTGCATGGCGAATTGCCGGTCAAAGAAATCGCTTGTGGCGTGATAGGCCTTCAGCCAATTGCTGTGCAGCAGGAAGTCGTGCACATCATCGGGAAGCACCAGTTGCTCGATGAACACTCCTTGGGGACGAAGGCGCGCGACTAGATCCACGGTCTGCGAGAAGATCACGTTGCGGTCGTCGTCGCCATGAATGAAGAGCACGGGAGATTTCCACGTGTCCACAAAGTTCACGGGAGAAGAATCATGGGCGAGCTTCGTCATCTCCGGCTTGATGTTCTTGCCTTCCCAGTTGTCTGTTGGCCAGTCGTGCACGCCGTGCATATCGACGCCCGCCGCAAACAGTGCGGAGTCGCGCCCCAAGCCCAGGGCCGTCAGGTAACCGCCATAGCTTCCGCCCCACAGCCCGATATGCTTGCCATCGACGTCGCTGCGCGCCTGCAGCCATTTGCCGGCGGCCACAATGTCCTGATATTCGCTCGCCCCACGCCCAGCTCGACCCGCGGCCTCACGAAACGCGCGGCCGTAGCCAATCCCGCTGCGATAGTTCACCGCCAGCACAATGTAGCCACGGCTCGCCAGATACTGGTTCATGCCGTACGCGTTCGAGTAGTAGTACATGTAATGCCAGCCCAGCAGCATCTGCCGCATCGGGCCGCCATGCAGAAAAATCAGCGCCGCATGTTTCTCTCCCGGCTTCAAATTCTTTGGCAGGAACAATTGCCCATGCAACTCCAAGCCGTCACCTGATTTGAAGATCACCTGCTGCGGGGTTATCAACTTTTCCGTCGGATAGGCAGAAGGCACCGCCCCTGGCGGCATCGCCACGGGCTTTGCGTCGTTTCCTGCCGCGAGAACGAAAGCCTCGCCGCGGTGACGCGCGTCGGATCCGAGATAAGCAGCGTGCTGGTCATCGCCCACAAAGACGCCGCTCCATTCGATCCCCTCCCCCTTGGTCAATTGTTGCGGGCCGCTGCCCGTCAGCCCGGTTCGCCACAGATGCCGCCGGTCGATGTCGCCGCAATTGGAATTGAACAGGATCGTCGCTTTGTCACGCGAAAACGACCACAGCTCCACTTCGCAATTCCCCGGCGTCAACAGTTTCGCGCTGCCGCCTTCCGCGGAAATTGCGTACAGGTGCTGCCATCCGTCCTCTTCGCTGGCGAATACCAGATTGTTTTGCGCCGCCCAATTCAGCACACCGCCGCCCGTACCATTCGCCATATACGGGTACGACCCTTGCAGCGACGCACTGCTATGCCAAACATCGTGTCCCTTCGCAGTCTGCGCATCTGCCACCCAGATTGCCCAAGGATGTGGCCGATCCGGTTCAATAAAGTAGCCATCCGGCGTATCGCGCGTCACGGCCGGTTGACGCACAAAGGCCACGTGCTTTCCATCCACCGACCAGACAGGATCGGAATCCGAATCCACGCTCGGCTCAACAAACATTACTTTTTGGTTCGTCGCATCGTAAATCACGATGAAACTGTGATCGCCGCGATCGGAGACCACCAGCAGCCGCATCCCATCCGGCGACCACGCGACCGGAGAATTCTTCCCACGCAACACGATCTGCTTCGGCTTCTCGCCGCCTTGTGTCGCGGCTAGCCAGATATTTCCGTCGCGCTGGTACGCAAGCGTTCCCTTCACTGATACCGCGGGAGAATTGCCCGCGTCGATCTTCGTTGGCGTCCCCCCGTTCCAGCCAATCATCCACACGGACTGTTCCACGCCGGCGGGATTGCTTGTGGGATTGGCGTATTGCCCCGACGAATTCTTGCCTTCGCCGCGCGTGAAAACGACCGAGTTGCCGTCTTCGGTAAATTGCACAGCCGAGAGTTCCCCGCCATCATCCTCGTTGTATGTGCTCAATTGCCGTGCCGCGAACGACGGCCCTTGCGCCACCCAAATGTTTCGTTTTCCTTCCTGATTCAGCGTCCAGGCGAGGCGGCTTCCGTTTTTCGCCGCCACCAAATTCGAAACGAAAGGCGCGCTCAGCACCTGCTGCAACGTGAACGTCTCCTGCGCAACCGCTTTCGCACCAAACATCGGGCCCAGCACGATCACACACAACGCCACTCTTCTCATCGCGTCTCCCCGCCCTGATTTGCGTGCAACCCTTGAACCCATCAGCGTTTCGCCTGCTCCGCAATCGTCGCCTTCATGACCACTTGCGGCGCATCCAGCGGCCCCTTCAATTCCAGGTGATGACCCGGAAGCGGGCTGGCAGCTGCGCGCTTATCCGTCGCTGCTTCGGAAAACGTCAAATTCGCCGCTTGCGCGAAATCAATGGTGCCGGCCAGCAAGGTTTTCCCCCGCGGCCCGCTCAAGCGAATCGCATCCAGGGTGATGACGCGATCCTTCAGCAAGAACTGTCCGTCGGCGTTTGTCCACCGCGACGCGCCCGTTCGCAGTGCTCCCGCATCTAGGCTTCCTGCGACGTCCCATCCGCGAAACTCCACGTTTTTGGCGGTGAATTCACCGTTGCCGGCAAGTTGTTTGAGCAAGTCCTCGCGCCCGACTCCTCCCGTCCTCAGATGAATCTTCCCCGAGGCCGTTCCTCCCCATCGTTCAGCCCAACGCGCCGCCCACGGCAATTGCCCCAGGCTGACCTGTTCGATCTCGGCTGAAATCTCGTACTTCGGCGCCGCTCCAAAAACCGCCAGCATCGATCCGCGAACTTCTCCTCCAGCCCACTGCGCTTCCGCTTCGCGCACATCCAAATGCAAATCCATCAGGAGTAAATTCGCGTGCGCCGTGGAAAGCTTGATCTTCTCAATCACCACCGTGTCGGCGAAGAGGTCGCCGTCAGCCGACACGCGGCGCAAAAGTTCGCTTGCCTTGGCCTGCGTGTTCGACTTCCCCAGCAACGACGGCAACAGTCGTTGCAACCAGTTGGGACGCGCCCGCGGCCCAACCCAGCGGTCCAGTTCCGCGGCATCCAGCCGGTCTGCATGCAGTTGGAATTTCCATCGCGGCAGTTCCCTGCCGTCCACCGGAAGAGTCTCGCTGATGGTTCCATTCCAGGTGGCGCCGAACGCTCCCGCTTTGTTCACCGTGGTGTTGCGCTGCCCTTTGTCCCATTCCAATCGCGTGTCGTCCAAACGGATCGGCAGATTCAATCCCGCGACCTGCAACTCCGCCTTTACGGCATTGATGGAACCACTGCGGTGAATGTTGCGGAGCAGACCATGGTCCCATGCCACTTCAGTCGTGCCGGTCAGTCCGCCTGTCAATTCCCAACCATGATTCAGAGTTTTTCCGACTGCCGCGGCCAGCTTGAAGAAGTTCTGCGCTTTCTCCAATCGCGCATCGACGCGCAACGTTCCGGCCTGAGCGGCAAAGTCGTGGGACGCGCGAATCTCCGCGAAGTCCTGCGTTTCGGCCACCGCCGGGCGTGATGGCTTCGCGGCTGTTTTCTCTGCTTTTCCGGCGGCCGGTTGCTCCACTTTCGCTTCACTCAATGACAACCGCAGCGGTTCGACCGCGAATATCGCCTTTCGCAATTCGCCGTGCAATTCGCCAATTCGCACCGGCCTTGTGAATCCCGGCACGCTCAGCGTTCCCGTGGTGCCGGCAGCGTGCGCGGCCTCCAGCTTGAGCGGCCAGCCACTCACCGTGGCGTTTCCCGTCAACAAATCGTCGATCGCCAAGTCTTCGGCAACGTCCGGCTGAAACGCCCGGTACCAGGCCAACAGATCTTCAGCTTGCACCGCCGCGCTGATAACATGCGCGCTCCAGGAGCGCATCTCCGAAACTCGCAATTTGCCCGACGCTTGCAGATTCGAGTGCGGCAAATCGATGCGCAATTCTTCGGCGCTTCCCTCGCCAGCGGCAAGATCCCATTTACCCTTGGCATTAACGTCGATCCGAGGATTGTCGTCCCGCTCCGTCAAATCCCAGCGGTGGATCTGCGAAGCCCGCACCCGCAGCGCAAACTGCCATTTCCCTTCTTCATAGCTTTGCCCCGCAACCGGCTTCCCGATGTTCGCCGTTCCATCCAGTGCCAACTGGCCGCGCACTCCGTAGTCATTCCCCATGATTAGACGGAACAAGTCCGCCAAGGACACTTTTTCCCAATGCACCTGGATCTCCGCCGGTTGCAAGCGTGCCAGCGTTCCGGCCACGTCGCCGCTGACCTGCACTGTTCCCGTCGATTGCAGTTGCACGCCGCTGCGCCACGGAACAGCCTCAATTTGCAGCCGCCATCGTCCCGTGCCCAACTGTTCCACGCTTCCGGAGACGTTGGTAAACGCGAAGGGTCGCTTGTCTGCGCCGAATTTGAAATTGATGCGGCCTTCGTCAAACTCGATTTTCTGCAGATGATGAGTGGATTCGGCCGGGAGCTGCGGCCCATAGGTAACGTAGTTACCCGCCGCCTTCCAGGCCGGAGGAGGTAGCCAGCCCTCCAGGTTCCATACGCCCGAGCTGTTGCGAACCAGGATCAAGTGCGGGCGCGTCAGCGACATGGTGCCAAACTCAAAGTCGCCTTTGAACAGACCCCACCAGCGCAAACTGGCGGTCATGCCCTCGGCCCTCAGGAAATATTCGTTTCCAAACGCGGGATCTTCGCCCACGGTGACGGCGTCAACGTCCAAGCGCGGAATCGGCAGTAATTGCGCGGAAAAACTGCCCACGGTGACTGGCCTTCCAAACGCTCTCGACAGATGCGCCACCAGATACTCTCGCACGCCATGCGTCTTCACCAGCAAAGATACCCCGGCTTGAGCCGCCAGCAGCAGCACCAAGAGCACTGCAGCGATTTTCAGGTATTTGCGGAAACGATTCATGCCGAGGTGAATTCCTGAGACCGGCAAGAAAAAAGGTACCGCCTTGCCATTGGCCCGCTTGTGCTAATGCACCGTGTGCAACATCCGCCCCCATCGCGTACGCGCCGGCAGATGCATTAGCGTATCAAAGATTCCCAGAATCCTTTGTGCAAACGAAGTCTCACCGTAGTCCGTGCTGTTGGCGTCCACCGACCAATAAATCAAGAAAGGCCGCCCCATGATGGCATCGCGGTCCACAAATCCCCAGTAGCGGCTATCGAGGCTGTGATCGCGGTTATCGCCCATCGCAAAATAGCGGTCGGGCGGCACCACCAGTTCGTCACCCTGAATATATTTGCGGATTTCGTGGGCCCACTCGGGTTGCACCGGCGACATGTAGATCTGGCTGCCGACGGGAGGGAACGAATAGTTAAGCGGATCGTACCCGGACGAGGCATCGTGCACCACGTAAGGCTCGTTCAGGGGCTTGCCGTTGATGTACACCTGCTGATCCACGATTTTCAGGTGGTCTCCGGGTAAGCCGATCACGCGTTTCACAAAGTGCGGATGATCCTGAAAGGGATATTTGAAAACGATGATGTCGCCGCGCTGCAATGGCCGGTACGGCAGAAACTTGTCGTACCACTGGCCGCGCCCGCCAAAAATAAACTTGTTCACCAGCAGATGATCGCCAACGAGCAGGGTCCTTTCCATCGATTGTGAGGGAATCTTGAAAGCTTGCACCACGAAGCTGGTACCGAACAGCGCCAGAATCACTGTTACCAGCAACGATTCCAGATATTCGCTGATGGTGGTCTGATTTGCGTGGGATTCCGGCGCTTCCTGTGCTTCCTTGGGCGCTGCTTCCGCCGCCAGCGGTTCTATTTGCACCTCATTCAGCGGCGGGGCCGCTACCGTGGGGAGCGGTTCATCCGGCATTCGGACCTGCCTGTTCGCTATGGGAAGGCACCATCAGTTTCTCCAGCGCGCTGCGAGCCGCTTTCTGTTCCGCTTCCTTTTTCGTGCTGCCTTCCGCGCTCGCCATCCGTTCTCCCTTGATCCACACTTCCACCAGAAAAGTTTTCTGATGATCCGGCCCGGTTTCGCCCGCCAGGCGATATTCTGCCGGCTGGTCGCCTTTGCCCTGCAAAAACTCCTGCAGCGCGCTTTTCCTGTCGGACTCGGAAATGCGTTCGCCATTTTCCAGCGCCTGCAAAAACACGGTGCGTTTCAGCAGTTCCCGAACGGGGTGCAACCCGCCGTCCAGGTACATGGCCGCAACGACAGCTTCGAAGGCGTCGGCCAGCAGCGCGGGCTTGTCTCTTCCGCCGGTTTTTTCTTCTCCGCGCCCCAGGCGTAAATGCTCGCCAATCCCCAAGCCGCGGGCCGCAATCTCCAGGGAGTGGGCATTCACAATCCGGGCGCGGCTCTTGGAGAGTTGCCCTTCGCTCCACTCCGGAAAATTTGTCAGCAGGTATTCGCTGGTAAGCAATTCCAGTACAGCATCTCCCAAAAACTCAAGCCGCTCATTGTCCTGGACCACCGACGCGGTGAAAGTTATTTCCTCACCGCGCGCGGAACGCAACTCCGGCACCGCCGAACTGTGTGTCAGAGCGCGTTCCAGCAAGCCCGGGTTCCGGAACTCGTAGCCGAGCCGCCCCACCAGTTGTTCGTCACTAACGCCGGCCATGTTTCTTACCTCCGCCTTGCGGCGGCACGCACGGTCCTATTTGGGGACACTCAGTTGCGTGGTGCTGAGTTTCTTCGCTTCGTCAATTCCCTTTTTGCAGGTGTCCTGCAAGCCGCTCTGGATCGCAGCGCATTTCGTGAACGCCGTGACCGCGTCGTCGAAATGGGAAGCCTTTTCATTGGACAACGCCAACACGTAATAATTTACGGGGTCGGGCTCCGGCTCGAGTCCCACGGATTTCTCCAGGTTCGGTATGGCGTCGGAGAACTTGCCGCGGCGGAAGGCCACCAGCCCCAGGCCGCTATACGCCATCGCCATAGTCTGGTTCTTTGCTCCGATGAACATGTCGTCGGGCATTCCCGCCGGCTTGGTGATCGTCGGCGCCAGTTCGATGGCCTTGTTGGAGTACTGCTCGGCCTGCGTCAAGACCTTTTCCTTTTCCTCGGGCGTCAGATTGGAAGGCAGGGATCGTGGCAATGCCGAACCCAGAATCGCCAGGATTTGCACGTCGTTAGGATTCAATTCCAGATCCTTTTCTCCTGCGGATTCCATCTTTGAGACGTCACCCGCGGTCATGTAACCCTTCACCAGCCAGTTGTAAACCTCAGCGCGGTAACGGCTGGTCGGATATTTCTGTACAAAATCATTGCCGGCCTGAATCTTCTTTTGCACATCTGCGGGATTATTTGAAATATCGCGAAACGCCTTGATCGCGGCGTCTTCTTCGGCGTTCACCGGCGGAGCCGCAGGAGTCATCGTGAGCGGTTGTACTTGATCCTTTGCCTTGTCCGGTTGCGACGCAGGTGGCGTCTGCTGCTGCCCCGGCGCCGGCGGTGGTGTCTGCGCCCATGTATTCGTGGCCGCGGCCCATGCCCCAACCAGTATCAGGGTTCCCATTATTCTTGCTGTATTCTTGCCCATCGCAATCATCCCCATGCTCCTTCTCCTTAGGGCCGCTCCGACGGCTTCCTGGTGTCTAGTTCCCCAAGCCCCTTTTGTGCCGCCTGATGCGCCTGCTCCGGGGCCCCACTCACTGCAAGCGCCGCCTGAAATTCCGTCTTGGCATTCTCCAACTGGCCTTCATCATCGTAAATTCGCCCAAGGTAAATATGAGACCACGCCAGCACCATGGGATCCTGGGTCGCCGCGTGTTCCCCGCTGGTGAGCCGGCCAAACACGAACTTTGCCCGATCCGCATCATGATCCAGCAGGGCCACCAAACCGAGCCCATACCACGCGCGCGCTGCCTCCGGATACTTGGTGAGCACGCTCTTGAAGGAAGCCTCCGCCGCCCGCGGATTGCGTTCTGCAATGCGCCGTTCTCCCTCGGTCAGCAGTGTGATCGCTTCCTGGTCATTCGGTACCGTCGTTACTGGAGGCGCCTCGGCTTTCCGAGTGCGCGCCACTTCCTCGGCACTTAGTTGCTCGGAATCTTGCGGGCTTCTCGCTGGCGCGAACTGGATGGCCGCTTCGCGCGGCAATTCCGTTTTCACATCGATCCCGCGCACTAACTCCGGGAAATAGATCCTCATCGAGGACGCGGAGTTCTCAAATGCCGTAAGCCCGCTAAATATCGGGCGGACCAGGGTGTAGCCGTCCGTGTCATCTCCATTCAATGCCGTTTCCCGTTCGCCAGGTGACATGCGTTTCAATTTTAGTTCCACCGCCCGCACCAGGCACTCCGAAAACCAGGAAAAGAAGTCGTCGCGCAGGTCTGCCGGCAAGCGCGGAGCCTTCGCCGCGTTTACGAATAACGGTTCCTTCACGATCGCCACGTGCGAATACGTCAGCGGCAAAGGGTCCAGCAAAAAGTGCAAAAAGGCGTGCCGCACCACGCCCATAGGAACATCCTGGGCGCCGCTCAAAATGATGGCATAGTGATCGCCGAAATTGCGCACGTTGGTGATACGTCCCACGAGTGGGTCCACGATGATGTTGAAGGTGCGTTCCTCGGCGGGGTTCAGCACATCGCGCAAGTAAGCGGTCGAGACCATCACGACCTGGGAAACGCTCTCATGAATCTGCTCGATTTCGCGGTTGTACACCGGTTGGGCTTGTCTCCACAGCATGCCGATGTCCTGTTCTTTGTAGTAAGCCGACAGAATTTCGCTGAATCCTTCCAGTTGGATTACTTCGGGAGGGAGTTGATCCCGCGTCAACACGGGCTGAAAGTCCGGCGCGGGCCCGGAAACTAGCCCGAACCAGATGTAGCGAGAGAGTGTGGCGCCGGGATCCTTCAATTGGTGCTGGCGGTAGAATTCCCGAGCGGCTTCAACCGCAGGCCCTTTCTGCGCTCTTGCTTTTTCGCGCATTTGGACCCGAAAAGTCGTCCAGGTATCCGCGTTAACATCGGCCTCGAATCCCGACGCGTACAGCAGGCACATGGTCGTGAACATGGCCTCGCTGCCATCCAGGCGCACCGGGGTGTTCGCCGCCACCGGTCGACGCACGCGCTCCGGAGGCTTCTGCGCCAGGATTCCTGTGGCGCAGACCGCAAGCAAAAGCAAAGTCATACCGAATTTTGATACCGTCTGTTTCATCGAGCTATGCGCGGTGCAGCAGTTCCTACGAATCAGAGGCACTTCAGGCCGGATCATGAGGGGTCTCTGGCGGTGAAGCCTGCACGTAAGGACAACCATGAACGACGCTGCTGCGGCCATCTGCCAATGTACAGGCGCCCATTCGATGAGTCAAGGAAACGCACTTGCCCGCAACGCGGCCAGGGCGCGTGCCAATACGAGTTGGATGGCCGCACCGGGGCCAAGGGTGGCCCGCCAGTCCCCGGCTTCAGGTGTGCAATTGTGGTTCTCCGTGGCTCTAAGTCAGACCGTGCGGCTCGCTCGAGTCGCCGCTTGTACCCTACATCGCAGTTTTGCATACAATAGGGAATCTGCCCTGTACGAAAGGATCGACGCGATGAAAAGAGTCGGCAGATTCGCAGCCTTACTTTCTAAGGTTGCATTGCTGGTATTGCTGGCTGGCGCCATTCCCGCCGCCGCCCAACTTGTAGGCGACACATCTCCTCCCGCCGCACAATCCCCCGCTGCCAGTGTTGGAGCGGCTGGCAAACAACTGCAGTCCAAGGAATTCACGCTGGAGGGCAGCAAGATCTGGACCGACACCGGCATGACGCTGGAGCCTGGGCAGCGCATCGTGGTCACCGCGACAGGCACGCTTCGTTATACCGATGCGAAGGCCGACAACGGTCCGCAAGGCCTTGCCCGCAATTTCAAAGACCTCCTTCGCATCTTGCCGCTAAACGAGGCGGGCCGCGGTGCTCTGATCGGGCGCATCGGCGACGCAGACGTTACGCAGCCATTTCTTCTGGGCGCCAAAAAAGAGGTGGTTTCGCCCATTACGGGAAAACTCTTTCTGGGGATTAACCAGGCCGGCAGCGACACGGGAGATGGATCGTACAAGGTGACTTTGCTGGTGTACGCGTCCAGCGACAGCGCTCCGCGCGTAGTCGCACGCGTGGTTCAAATGATGCCTGGCATTGACAACTCTTTGTTCGCGAAGATTCCCCGGCGAATTGGTGATAAGGAGGGCAACCCGGGGGACATGGTCAACTTCCTGATTTTGGGCGATGAGGACCAGATGAAGAAAGTGTTCACGACGGCAGGCTGGGTGAGGGTCGACGCCAACGTGCAATCCGCCGTCTTGGCCGGGGTTATCGCCAGCATGTCCAAAGAGTCCTACCTGACCATGCCCATGAGCCCGCTGTACCTTTTCGGGCGCACCCAAGACTATGGCTGGGCCCATGCCGAGCCCATTACCGTGGTCGCTTCACGCAACCACCTTCGGATCTGGAAGGCGCCGTTTACGGTCAATGGACAAATACTCTGGGTAGGCGCCGCGACTCACGACATCGGCTTCGAAAAAGATCAGCGCAACAATGGCATTACCCACAAAATCGATCCTGATATCGACCTGGAGCGCGACTACGTCGAAAAGACACTTTCCAGCACCGGCTTGGTGGCGGAGGTCTCGCACTTCACGCCCAGCAATCCCTTGAAGGAAGCGCGAACCGCGACGGGTGGCTCGTTCCATTCCAATGGGCAAGTCTCGATTCTTAAGCTCGCTGATAAGGTAAAGGACGCTGCCTCCGCGAGCAAATAGAGCCGCGGAAGATCACGCTTTCTCAAAGCTTATCCGGCTGCCCGTCCCAGCGCTTTCTTCTCCACTAGCGCCGTTCGTCCGTAGTGCTCCCCGTCCATGATTCTCACTTCGCACCACTGCGCCTTGTCTTCGGCCGCCAGCACGCGCACGCGATGCCCGCCCTCTACCAGCATCAATCGCTTTTCCGCGATCATCACTGCGATACCGACATCATCTTCCAGCGATTGCAGCCGCTCCCATTCCTTGCGGCAGTTTTCATCCATGGGCGCCATGACGCAGGGGATTCCCTTCTGCGATTCCAGCGTGAACACTTTCCCCGCGAGTTGCCCCGGCCGCGCGACGCTCGTGCCAGGACTCGCGCCAACCGTCGAGCCGGCTTTTTCGCCGCTCGCTTCCACCTTTCCCCGGAAGCGGTAGCCCCTTCGCGGCAGGGTCTCAATATACCTGGGCTGCGCGGCGTTATCTCCCAGTGCGTGCCGTAGTTTTTTGATCGCGGTGTTCAAGCTGTGTTCGAAATCCACAAAGGTGTCGGCGGGCCAGATCTTCTGGCGTAACTCCTCCCGCGTCACCACTTCGCCGGCGTTCTCCAAAAGTGACACGAGCACCTGCAGCGGCTGGGGCTGCACCAGAAGCTTCTTGCCCTTTTTGAAGATTTCTCCAGCGCGTGCGTCGACGCTGAAAGAACCGAATCTGAGCATCATCTGTGCGTTTCCCTGAACGTGTCCCTGGAAATGCGCCCCTGCCGAGAAGTCAGAGCGACTATAGCAAACTCGGCGCGAAGCTTGAACCCATACCTGTTGCGCCCCTGATTAATCCATCAGTTTCAATAGCTTGCGGGGAGTTACATGTTCACCTCGCGTCCACCCGCAGTTCACCCCCCGTGCATTGTGCTCTTTCGCGTTCTCTCATAAAGTGCGCGCATTGGTCACCCAATGACCGACCGTAAAACCCACCCGAAGGTGGCGTACCATTCCCTGGCGCCGCTCTTCGGTCCCTGAACCAGACAAAGCCCGGGCCCACCCCGGGCTTTGATCTTTCTAGAGAGGCTCTCCCTGTATACGCATAGACGGCCGGAGCAGTTCCAAAGCTCGGAGTTTGCGAATTTTTTGCAAATCTTCTGCGGCCGGGGTTCTTAGTTCAGCGAACTGGTCGGCCAGCTGGTTCCGGAGGGGTTCGGAGCGGGGTACAACTGATCAAATTCCGCATCGCCATGCAGGATCGCCAGATCGGGATCCCGGCGAGCCCACGTGGAATCCTTGAAACCCGCTTCCCAGGCCTTGCGCAGGGTGTCGATGGCTTCCCCTTTGCGCTTCAACAGGGCGAATGTGCAGGCTGCGTTGTAGAGGATGGACGCTTCATTGGCGCGCAGGGTGATCGCCAGGTTCAGTTCCTTGATGGCATCTTCCACGCGATCGAGTTCCGCATAGTCCGCGGCCAGCAGGATCCGTGCTCGAGCATCTTCCGGCACTTGTTTGAGGTGATTTTCCAGAGCTACGATCCTCCGCAGCAGCAAATTGCGGTATTCGTCCTTTTTTCCCATCGCGCCAAGGGCATTGGCGATCGGCACGTAGACGTTGTAATCCTCGCCGCCCACTTCCAGTGCCGCGTCCATCACGTCCACCACTTCCTGATAGCGTCCCGCGGAAAACAGCGCCCGGCATAACAGGTAGTACGCGCCTTCGCAATCTTTCTTCCGCTCGATGGCTTTCCGTACCATGCGCACGGACTCGTCGTGCAATTCCGTCGCGTACAGCACCCACGCCTGGCTCACCTGCACTTCGGGCAAATCCCAGCGCAGCGCCACGGCCTTCCCCGAGGCGTTCCTCGCGCGCTCCACCCAGATCACTTCGCGGCTGTAATTGCAGTAAAACATGGCGCAGGCATTCGCGCAGGCCGCATAAGCCAGCGCAAAACTCGGGTCCATGGCCACAGCATTTTCGAACATCTGCAGCGCAAATTCCAAGTCCTGCCGGGTTTGCCGCCGCGCATAACGCTTCCCTCGCAGATATAAATCGTAGGCCTGCAAATTCTCCGTCGGCTTCACCGCCAGCGCTTCCAGTTCCTGTGGCGACAGGGTGACGCGCAGCGCTTCCGCAATCTTTCGGGCAATTTCGTCCTGAACCTCAAACACGTCCTTCATTTCGCGGTCATATCGTTCAGACCACAACGGAAAATCAGTCTGGGCGTCCACCAGTTGCGTGGTAATCCGCAATCGGCTGCCGTTCCGCCTCAGACTTCCCGTCAGCACGTAGGCTGCATTCAATTGCTGCCCGATCTGCGATGGGGTCACCTGCTTGTCGCGAAACGCCAGCACCGTAGGCCTGGAATAGGTATTCAGGCCGCGAATCTTCGAGAGTTCCGTGATGATGTCTTCGGTAATTCCATCGCGCAGGTACTCGTCTTCTTTCGCGCCACTCAAATTCTCGAAGTACAAAACCGCCAAGGACTTGATGTTTAGCTTGCTGCTGCCCGATTTCGAATCGGTCACTTCCGCGGCGCGTTTGCTGCCCGAGTCCAGGTTGCGCTTCAGCCGGTTCAGATCCGTCTTCAGTTCCGAAGCGGTCTGACAGCGCAAATTCCTGTCCTTTTCGAGCAGTTTCGAGAGGATCCTGCCAAACTCTGGTGGCACCGCGGAATTCGTCTCCTCTACCGGTTTCGGATCGCGATTCAAAATCGCATCGAACACAACCGCCGCGGTGTCTCCCTTGAACGGGAGCACGCCGCCGGCCAACTGATACAGCACAGTGCCCAGCGAAAACAGATCCGTGCGCGCATCCACCAATTGCCCGCGCGCCTGCTCTGGGGACATATAGGAAACGGTGCCAACGGCGGATCCCGGAGATGTCAGGTCTGTGCCGCCAAGCAGAGTGTTTTCCATCTTCGAGGAAGTTTCCTCCGCCACTCGCAGATCCTTGCCTCCTTCCACTTTCGCCAGCCCGAAATCCAGCACCTTTACCTGACCGCGATCCGTCACGAACAGGTTTGCGGGCTTAATGTCGCGGTGGATGATGCCGCGGGCATGCGCCGATTCCAGAGCATCCGCGATCTGAATGGCCATCGGGAGGAGCCGGTCGATGGGAAAGGGCTGCTTGTCCATCAGTTGCGCCAGCGTCTGCCCCTCGAGCAGTTCCATCACCAGGAAATGCTCGCGCTCATATTGTTCGATGGCGTGAATCGTGCAGATATTGGGATGGTTTAGAGCGGAGGCGGCACGCGCTTCGCGCTGGAATCGCTCAATCAGTTGAGAATCCTGCGCCATCTCCGCAGGAAGGAACTTCACCGCCACGCGCCTGCCGAGCCGCATGTCCTCGGCTTCATAAACCACACCCATCCCGCCACTGCCGATTTTCCGCGTTACTTTGTAATGGGAAATTACCTGCCCAATCAGCGAACCGTTATCCGTCATGGTCCGTCGATACTAGCCTTGAGCGCCGCAAACGGTCAAGCTGCGTTGGTCCCTTTTGATCAATTTCCTATCCCATTGTCTTGGCGTTTTGGTTGCTATCATGTTGCTGCCCAGTCCTTAGCTGAACGACCAGCCTAGCAGTGTGAGCGTGAGGAATAACGCAAGCACGCCGAGGCTAACGAGTGATAGGACTTTGCCTTTGCCGAGGAGCATGTCGCGGGTCTCGGCCTTGACGCATAGAACGACGGCCACGATCAGGACGGCGCCCCAGGAAATTCCGGACGGCAACCCCGGGTACTGCGCCAGCGCGGCAAGCGTACGCTCCGACGGTTGATTGGCGGGAATCCACCACGGCAGGATGGGAGCGAATCCGGCCGCCAGCACAAAGGCAAGAATCTTGCGGCTGACCCAGCCCTTGATCTTGGTTACCGGTTTTAGTCTGCGCATCTTGCGCCAAACGAAAAACTCCCAAAGTAGGAGCGCGGCGGCCAGCGGCATCCATCCGTACAGCGAACTTTCCCGGTCGGCCCACAACCATCCACGAAAAAAGAAAGCTGACGGATGCGCGGCCGATACTTTCGGCAGCAAAAACAGGCTGGCAACGGAATTGCCGATGGCGGCCAGCAGAAGTATGGACAAGCTGAACAGCTGAACCCATTCATGCGAAGGCGCTCGGCCACACCGCGTGCAGACCGGTCGCTCTGGCAGGATCTTTAATCCGCAATGCTCGCAATACACGGCGACCTCACTTCGTTCCCCGCAGACAGCACCGCCAAGC
>Ga0074045_10001018_pt1 | contig 27293 bp, 26 predicted proteins | sample BogForMeECP23OM2_FD_94442 | JGI IMG/M metagenome (GOLD analysis project Ga0074045, IMG submission 94442) | Bog forest soil microbial communities from Calvert Island, British Columbia, Canada - Bog Forest MetaG ECP23OM2 | ecosystem: Environmental > Terrestrial > Soil > Wetlands ...
AATGAAGCCAGCAGGGCATCGAGCACACGCACGCGGGCAAAGAATCCGATATCCCGATCCTTGGGAATCCTTCATCGTGCGGTTGCAACATGTTCCAACACGAACTGTGGCATTCTGGACTCACCTTGCCCAGACCATACCCGCGCAAACGCGACTCAATCGCATTGAGAACTGCTGGCACGCGACCGGCCCGATGGCGTCGGCGGTCCCGAACGGCTATGCTGAGCACGCGACGCGCACCGACACCCCCTCGCTTGCGCGACTTCGTTCCACCGACAACCTGAACCGTGCGGCGATGGTGCGGCCATTCCGAAGGCCGCGCGCCGGCGCCGCCAGCCACAAAACGCCGGCAAAGGCACACAATGAAAATCACCGAAGAGTCCCCGACCCGCCTCGCCTTCAGGAGTGGCACGCCGTTCCTCGGCGATTGCCGCTGCAGCTTCGACCGCGCGACAGGCCGGGCGGTCATCAGGCGCCGCTTCTTCGGGTTCCCTCGCAAGACAGTCGATGTCGCGCTGACAGACATCGCCTCCGTGCGTGTGGCGACGCAGTCCGGCCCGGACAACAGCGATGTGCGATATCCCGAGTTCGTCCTGAAATCGGGCACCTGCATCGCTCTGACGCTGACCATGACCCCCGACCGGATCGTGAAAATGGTCAACAGCTTTCTCGGCCTGCAACCTCCGCTTGGCGCGGCGGCCTGACCCGCCGGACGACACCCGGCTGGCTAACCGGCTGATCGCGCATTTGTGACTCACGGTCGAGCTGCGCAAACACGATCTTCCAGTCGCTCACGGCGATGAGATGCCGCGGGCATGTGGCGAAGCTCGCGACCTGAGCGGGAGCGTGACGTGCTGAACGGACGGCGGGTGCTCATTGTCGAGGACTTCGTGCTCGTGGCGGAGATGCTCTCCGAGCAGCTCGAGCAGTTCGGTTGCGATGTGGTCGGCCCGGTCGGCCAGCTGCAACCCGCGCTCGACCTTGCCAGCGCCGAGCAGCTGGACGGTGCGCTGCTCGACATCGACCTTGACGGCGAGTCGAGTTTTCCGGTCGCCGACGTGCTTCGCCGCCGCGGCGTTCCGATGATCTTCCTCTCCGGCCACGGCGAGGATGCGCTGCCGCCGCACCTGAGCAACGAGCTCCAGCTGACCAAGCCGGTCAGGGCCGCGACGCTGCAGGCCGCGCTGAACACCCTCTCGCCGGGACGACACAAGCAGGGCAACGTCCCGATCACCTGACCGACGACGTCACCGCAAGCTTGCGCAACGACATCCGCCTGTCGCACGGTGCGCCCGGCATCACGGGTGTGCGGCCGTGCCTGCGAACGCTGAACAGCTCGACTGGGTCAGGCGCGTCTTCGGCGTCGATGGCGCGACGACCGGCGGCGACGCCAGCTACGACAAGGCGCGCGCCGCATGGCTCGCTTCGCGGCGGAAGGTCGCCGGCGATGTCGAGAAGCTGAAGACGGCGATCGTCGGCAGCTACGCCGACCGGGGCCTCGGGCCGAAGCTCGAGGCGGCCTACCAGCAGGAGGTCGCCTGGGTGCTGCAGCAGCTCGACGACCGAGTCTCCGTCGCGCTCGACGGATTGATCAGCGCCGACGGCACGCAGCACGCCAACCTGCTGGCCGAATCCAAGGAGGCGATCGGCGACTACACGACCTTCCTGAGCACCGACAAGACCGTGCAGGCGCTGGACGACAATCCGTTCGTCAAGCTGTCGATCAAGTCCACGCTCTCGACCACGCTGTCGGCGCTGTCGAAAACCCTGGCCTGACGCAGCACAAACCTCCGTGGGGCATCCATGAGCGAGTCGGTGCAGCGGTCCGAGTGGATCAAGCGGATCCTGGGCGTCACCATACCGCTCGCCAGCATGGGCACGGTGAGCGCCGGTCCGCCGGATCCGAAGTTCAAGAAACCGGGCAACGGAAAGACGCTCGGTCAGGACGGCGAGCGGTCGGGCAAGACGATCGCGCCGCCGCGCCCGGCGATGCAGTTCGGCGGCACCGACCGGCCGATCACCGTCGGCAAGTCGCCCGGCGGCGGGGTCGTGTTCACCGCACCTCCGCCGCCGGTGCGCGACATCACCTTTTCGGGCGGCGGCGGCAAGGGCGCTGCGTTGCCTGGCGCGGTGAAGGCGCTGGAAGAAAGCGGCGTGCTGAAGGACGTCAGGGCCGTCAACGGCGCCTCGGTCGGCGCGATGACGGCGGCCCTCGTCGCCGCCGGGATCACGGCGAAGGAAATGGCCGAAGCGGCAGATGCGCCGGAGACCACCGCCGCGATCACCGAGGGCACCGGCGGATCGATGCTGAAGATGCTGTCCAAGGCGATCGAGAACCGCGGCTCCCCACTGACCGGCATGGGGCTGCAGCAGGTGGTCGGCAAGGTGCTCGAGGGCACGCTGCTCGCGCGCGTCACCGAGTATCTCGACGGCTGCGAGAAGTCCGGCGCCGCGCCCAATTCGGTCGTGAAGGACACGATCGAAAAGGTCGGGACCGAAGGGCCGACCTTTGCGCAGATGCGAGCGCTGTCGCAGGTCATCCCGGCGATCAAGGACCTGTCCATCACCGGCACCTACACGACCGAGAAGGTGCTGGACTCGACGGACAAGAACACGCGCGGCCAGCTGTATGTCTTCGGCGCCGACACCCAACCCGACCTGCCGGTCTCGGTCGCGGTGCATGCGTCGGCGTCGTTCCCCGGCGCGTTCAAGCCGGTGGACATCGAGCTGGAGCCGGGCTGGACCGTCACCTTCATCGACGGCGGGGTGATGAACAACACGCCGACCGAAAGCAGCATCGGCGACGCGCCGCCGCTCGACCCGATCCCCGACAAGCGCGGCATGACGTTCGTGTTCGAAGGCTCGAACAGCGCGGGCGCGATCGCCGACAAGGTGACACCCCCGGGCGGATGGGGCGCGAAGATCATCGACAAGCTGATGAAGTCGGACAATTCGGCGGCGGAGTACCTGCTGTCGCGCGACGCGCAGGCGCACGCGGAGGACATCGTCGTCGTCCCGCTCAAGTTCAAATTCAAGCCGCCCGGCGCGATGTTTTCCAAGTCGGTCGACATGACCGGCACGCTCGGGGGCACGCTCAACTTCACCCCGCCCGACGACGTCAAGACGGAGCTTCGGACACGCACGGAGAAGGCGACCAACGACCAGATCGTGAAGTCGAAGGAGGACAAGAGCTACCAGTTCGCCTCCGACAGCCAGATGTTCATGTCGATCGGCATGCCGGACCTGAAGTCGCTGTGCGACGGCAAGCCGCCCTATCCCGGCGCGGACAAGGCGTACGCATTCCGCGAGGCGGTGGCGGCCTCGATCGCCAAGCTGGAGCAGGTGCAGATCCCGAAGGCCCCGGCGCCGGTCACCGGCGACCTGCCGCGTCTGCTGGCCGATCTCGACAAGCTCGCCGGCGACGATGTGGACGCGCAGGGCTATATCGGCCGCGAGGTGCACAAGGCAGGGCTCGATCCGGTGATCGACGCGGTGCGCGAGGGCCGGCTCGACAAGGCGTCCAAGTCGGTCGCCGCGATCGCGGCAGTCAGCGAGGCGGTCAAGGTGCACAGCATGGCCGACCGCATCCTCAAGACGCACGTCTATCCGAAGATGCGCGACGAGAAGCCGGACGGCGCCTCGATCGCATTGCTGCTCAAGGTCGAGGCCATCCTGCGCACGGCGGTCAGTTACGACGAGATTGCCGGCGCGCTGATCATGGCGCTCAAGTTCTATGAGGGCAAATCCGATGTGTTCGCCGGCGGCAAGATGCTGGGCCATGGGCACGCCGAGTTCTGCGCCGTGCTTCGCGACGAGCTGGAAACCGTGAACAAGAGCATCCTCGATGCATGAGACCCTGCGGGCGCTGTATGCGGAGCTGGCGAAGGCGATCGGCGTATCGAGCCTGCCTGCCGACGAGGCGGGCGCGGTTCAGCTGACGATCGGTGACGATGTCTCGGTCGTGCTGTTTCCCGAAAGCGATGTCACGCTGACCATCGTCGCGCCGGTGATGGCGCTGCCGGCGCAGGTGGACTATGGACGGGCGTTATGGCTGCTGCGCCGCAACCACTATGACAGCGACATCGCGCCGTTCCGGGTTTCCTGCGACGCGGACGGGCTGCTCGTGCTGTGGGGGCGCCTGCCGACGTCCGGCCTGACCGGATTGCAACTGGCCGAAACGATCGATGCGATCGCCACGCAGATCAACACGATCCGCGAGGAAGTCACCGTTGCGGGTGCAGCGGCATGAGCACCCACGACAAACCCGAGCACGGGAAAGCGCACAAGACTGAGGGAATCGTCGTGAAGCGGTATGCGCGGAGCCGGTTCTATGACACCGAAAACCAGCGCTACGTCACGCTGGAACAGCTTCGCATGTGGGCACAGGCAGGCATCCCGTTTTCGGTGATCGACACCGAAAGCGGAGAAGACATCACCCGTGTCTTGCAGGCCTGAAGCAGGCTGAGCTGGAGCAGAGTTCTCGGTTCACGCGATGCGACGCCCGGCCGGGTGTGAAGGGTCCAGACCGGCTCACCGCGCGAGCGTCACGGGATTGCTCCAGATCAGCGCCGGATCGTGGGCGTCGGTCACCGGACGACCGGCGCGAGGAAGGAACCCCAAGCGGAACGCAGCCTGCCCCCCCTTCGGGTCGACCAACATTTCGAGACGGCCCCGATAAACGTCATCCGGCTTGAGCGTGATCTCGGACGGCTGGTTTTGTGTCGCTTCCTGGCTGGTCATCACCGCGTTGCTGTCGGTGACCCACGACCAGCCTGGGGGTTCGTCCAGACGATGATCGCCTGCGGCGACGTGCCGACGTTCTTCACGGTCACGTCCGCGTAAAACCGTCCGGTTTGTTCGTAGAATCCGGTATGCAGCGATGCCTGATCGACGGCGGCGGTGGCCACGAAGTCGGCCGCTCGCGCAGCGCAGCACGCCGACACGGCCCATAGCATCAGAACCGCAATGGCGACGGACGACCGCATCGCCGCGTCAGACCCGCCGGACGCCGACGCACGGAACACGATCCAGCATTCTACGCCCGCGCGCCGACCAGCCACACGCCCGCAGGCAAGTGGATCCCGTCCGCGCCGACGTGAGGAACGAGCGCCGCGCGCGCGGCGTCGCCCGCGGCACGCCGCCGGTCCTCGCTCGCCTCGGCGACGGCGCGGCCGAGCGGGCCGAAATGCACCAGGAACTCCACCGTCTTTTCGAGGTCGCCGCCGTGCATCATCGGGTCGGCGGGCTCGATCGTGACGTCGCCGAACCCGGCCGCGTCCAGGATGCCGCGCACCCGCTCGGGCCGCCCGAACGCGAACGGCCCCGGAGCGTCGGGATCGGGCGTAGGCAGGTCGGGAAGATGTGCTTTCGCGGCGCCCCAGGGCAGCGCGAACCACGGGCACTCGGCCAGCGTGCGGAAGCAGACGAAGGCCAGCCGCGCGCCGGGCCGCATGCCGCGCCGGATATTGGCGAAGGCGGCCGGCGGATCGGCGAAGAACATCACGCCAAGCCGCGAGATGACGCGATCGAACGCCACCGGCGCGAACGCATGCGCGGCGGCATCCGCCAGCACCAGCTCGACATTCGCCACGCCCGCCTCGGCGACGCGCCTGCGCGCGACGTCGAGCAGCGGCTCGGAGACGTCGAGCCCGACAACGCTGCCCCCGGGTGCAACCAGATCGGCACACGCCAGGGTCGTCGCCCCCGCGCCGCAGCCGAGGTCCAGCACGCGCTCGCCGCCCTGCACGCCGGCGAACCCGAGCAGCTTCTCGCCGATCTCGCGCAGAACACTGTCGGTGCGGGCGTGGTTGTCCGCCCACCTTCGCCCGACATCGCCCTGCCAGAACTCGATCTGCATGTCATTGCCGGATTCACTCATGCGTCGCCTTTCGAAGCGGAGATGGCACCCCGCGATGGAGCGCCCGTCCGTCAATTGGTCCCGCCCCGGTCGAAGTGAACCCCGGCGGTATCGTCACATCCGCAACGGCCGCCTCAGATCTCGACCTCCAGCCCGACCTCGACGACCTGCCCGGTCGGCACGCCGAAATAGGCGGCGGGCATGTTGGCGTTCAGGTGCATCGCAGCGAACAGCGACTTGCGCCACATCGCCATCCCCGGCAGGCCCGGCTTGGGAATGATCGTGACCCGGCGGAAGTAGTAGGAGATGTCGTCGAGATCGATGTCGGCGAGGCTCGGATCGCGGCAGGCGAGCGTCAGCCCGGCCACCACGTCGGGCGTCTCCATGAAGCCGTAGTACAGGACCACCCGCGAAATGCCCGCGCCGACGGGGATCAACTTGACACGGTTAGCCTCGTCCACGCGCGGCAGCTCGGTGGTGATGGTGCAGACCAGCAGCACGCGCTCCTGCAGCACCCTGTTGTGCTTGATGTGGTGCGTTAGGGCGAGCGGGATGCCGGAGGTCGCGGCGGTGAAGATCGCCGCCGTCCCCTTGATCCGCATCGGGTGGTTCGACAGCACCCACTCGATGAACTCCGCCTCGTGCTGGCGCAGCTTGATGCGCTGGGCCTCGAGCAGCTGCCAGCCGCTGCGCCAGGTCAGCATCAGGAACGCAACCAGGCCGGCCATCGCCAGCGGGAACCAGCCGCCCTGGAACAGCTTCGTCGCATTGGAGATGACGAACACCAGGTCGATCGCCAGGAAGAACCCGTTGACGGCGAACACCAGCGCGGGGTTGAAGCGCCACTTCAGCGCGATCAGCACCGCCAGGCAGGTGGTGATTGCCATCAGCATCGACACCGCGATGCCGTACGCGCCGCCCAGCGCGTCCGACGAGCCGAATGCCAGCACGGCGCCGAGCGTGCCGACCGCCAGCAGCCAGTTGACCATCGGCATGTAGATCTGTCCGCGCTCGTGGCTCGCGGTGTGCAGTACCCGCATGCGCGGCAGGAAGCCGAGCTGCATCGCCTGCTGCGTCAGCGAATAGGCGCCCGAGATGATCGACTGCGAGGCGATGATCGTCGCCAGCGTGGCGAACAGCACCAGCGGGTAGTGCATCCAGCTCGGCGCGAGCAGGTAGAACGGGTTGGCGGCGTTCTTCGGGTCGGCCAGCAGCAAGCCACCCTGGCCGAAATAGTTCAGCATCAGCATCGGCAGGCAGACGGCGAACCAGCCCAGCCGGATCGGGTAGGCGCCGAAATGCCCCATGTCGGCGTACATCGCCTCGGCGCCGGTCAGCGCGAGGAACGCCGCCCCGATCACCGCGAAGGCGATCGCCGGGGTCACATGGGTCAGGTAACCCACGGCGTGCAGCGGGCTGATCGCGGCCAGCACGCCGGGCCCCTGGATGATCCCGCGCAGGCCGAGCACGCCGATCGCGATGAACCATACCAGCATGATCGGCCCGAAGACGTTGCCGATGACCGTCGTGCCGTGGCGCTGCACGACGAACAGCCCGAACAGGATCACGATGCTGATCGGCACCACCACGGGTGCCAGTTGCGGCGCATCGAGCTTCAGCCCCTCGACCGCGCTCAGCACCGAGATCGCCGGCGTGATGACGCCGTCGCCATACAGCAGCGCCGCCCCGACCAGCCCCACGATCAGCAGCGACGCACGCCAGCTCCCTTTCGCGGCGTGGCGCACATCCAGCAGCGCCAGCATCGCGACGATGCCGCCCTCGCCGTGGTTGTCGGCGCGCATGATCAGGATCGCGTATTTCAGCGAGACGATCAGGATCAGCGACCACAGTATCAGCGAGACGATGCCGAGCACGGCCTCCGGCGACGTGCTGCCCGCGGAATCCGCTGCCTGCTTGAACGCATACAGCGGGCTGGTGCCGATATCGCCGTAGACGATGCCGAGTGCGGCCAGAGCGCCCGCCGCCGCCACCCCGGCGCCGCCGCGCCTGGTCGGCGCGGCCATCTGAAGCGTGTCCGCCATGCGCGCCCCCCGGCACCGCTGTCAGGCCCGATCCTGGGCCAGAACAGCCGGCCGGGTAAACGCCCGTACCGTGAACCCCGAAACTGCCCTACACTCCGCCGGTCAGGCCGCCGCCCACCAACCCGGCCCGACCAACCCAGGAGGAACATATGGCAGTCGCGACTGTGTCCAAGATCACCGCCTCGTCGCCCGACGGCTTCGACGCCGCGGTTCGCGAGGGGCTGATGCGCGCCAGCAAGACGCTGCGCGGCATCACCGGCTTGCGGGTGGAGGACATGAAGGCGGCCGTGACCAACGGCAAGATCTCGGAATTCCGCGTGACGATGGAAGTGACGTTCGTTCTCGAGGACTGACGCAATCCCCGTGGCCGGCCGGCCAGGAGACCTGGACCGGGCCGGCCACCGCTTCAGTTCTCGAACGGGTCGCGCACCAGGATGGTGTCGTCGCGCTCGGGGCTGGTGGACAGCAGCGTGACCGGCGTCTCGGTCAGCTCCTCGATGCGGCGCACGTATTTCACCGCCTGCGCCGGCAGGTCGGCCCACGACCGCGCGCCCCGCGTCGATCCGGTCCATCCCTCCATCGCCTCGTAAACCGGCTCCGCACGGGCCTGCGCGCCGGGTGCGGCGGGCAGCCGGCGGATCGTCTCACCCCGACCGCCCAGGCGATACCCGACGCAGATGCGCAGCTCCGGCAGCCCGTCGAGCACGTCGAGCTTGGTCAGCGCCAAACCCTGCACGCCGCCGACCTTCACCGCCTGGCGCACCAGCGCGGCATCGAACCAGCCGCAGCGCCGACGCCGTCCGGTGACGGTGCCGATCTCGTGCCCACGGTCGCCGAGCAGCGCGCCGGTGTCGTCGTGCAGCTCGGTCGGGAACGGCCCCGATCCCACGCGGGTCGAGTAGGCCTTGGCAATGCCGAGCACGAACCCCACCGCACCCGGCCCGATCCCCGAGCCGGACGCGGCCGTTGCGGCGACGGTATTGCTGCTGGTGACGAACGGATAGGTGCCGTGGTCGACGTCCAGCATCACCGCCTGGGCGCCCTCGAACAGGATGCGCCGGCCGGCGCGCCGCGCCTCGTCCAGCCGCTCCCAGACCGGCTCGACGAACGGCAGCACGCGGGGCGCCAGCGCCAGCAGGCTCTCCAGCAGCGCGGCTTTTTCGAAGGTCGGCGCACCCAGCCCGGCGAGCAGCGTGTTGTGATGCCGCAGCAGCTCGTCGAGCTTGGCCGACAGCGTTTCCGGCTCGGCGAGGTCGCAGAACCGGATCGCGCGGCGCGCGACCTTGTCCTCGTAAGCGGGCCCGATGCCGCGCCCGGTGGTGCCGATCTTCTGCTCGCCCCGCGCCGCCTCGCGCGCGCGATCGAGGGCGGCGTGCAGCGGCAGGATCAGCGGCGCGTTCTCCGCGATGCGCAGCGTCTCGGGCGTCACGCGCAGGCCCTGCGCCTCGACGCGCGCGATCTCGTCGAGCAGCGCGGTCGGGTCGACCACCACGCCGTTGCCGATGATGCCGAGCTTCCCGCGCACGAGGCCGGACGGCAGCAGCGACAGCTTGTAGGTCTGGTCGCCCACGACCAGCGTATGGCCGGCGTTATGGCCCCCTTGGAAGCGCACGACGATGTCGGCGCGGCTGGCGAGCCAGTCGACGACCTTGCCCTTGCCCTCGTCGCCCCACTGCGCGCCGATGACGGCTACGTTCGCCATGACGGCGGTCTCCTTTCAGCCGAGTGACGCGGCCTCGCTGCCGCGCAGAATGTATCCGCAGCCGAGCCGCCGCGCCTCGGCCTCCGGATCCGGCACCGGATCGACGGCCGCGATGGTCGCCCAGCCGCGCCCGCGCAACTCCTGTGCGGCCGCGTGGTCCGCGCCCGCGGGCACGAACACCCGCGGGCGGCGCGCCGGCCGCTCGGCGACGCGCAGCACGACGTCGGGATACAGCGTCAGCCCCGTCGCGGGCTCGGTGTCGCCGCACAGATACCGGCCGCCCCGTCCCAGCTCCTGCGTGCGCCCCGGCGCATAGACGGTCACGCAGACGCCGGTGTGGTAGCGGAAACCGCGGAACTCGACCGGATCGAGCGTCAGCCGCAGCCCCGGCGCGCGGTCGCGGATCGTCGCGACGGTGTCGGCGAGCCGCTCGGCGATCGGCCGCGCCGCCTCCGGCAGCTTCGCCTCGGCCAGTGCCGCCAGCGCCCGGTCGGCAGGCCCCGCCGCGAGCAGCAGCTCGGTCAGCGTGTCGGCCTGTGCGCCGCCGAGCCGGCGTACCGACGCGGCATCCTTCCGATCCAGCGCCCGCGCGAGCGCCTGACGTCCGCGTTCGTCGACGCCTGCCGCCTCCACCAGCACCGGCGACAGCGTCGGCATGGTCAGGTCGAAGCTCACCCGGGTCAGGCCCACGGCGGCCAGTGCCTCGGCGCCGACCAGCACGATCTCGGCGTCCGCGCCGGGACTGTCCGAGCCGATCAGCTCGATCCCTGCCTGGGCGAGCTGCCGGTCGGGGTTGAGCTGGCTGCCGCGCACGTGCAGGCACTGCCCGGCATAGGACAGCCGCAGCGGCCGGGCCTGTCCAGCCAGCCGCGTGGTGGCGATGCGCGCAACCTGCGGCGTGGTGTCGGCCCGCAGCCCCATCATCCGCTGGCTCTCGGGGTCCATCAGGCGAAAGGTCTGGTCGGCGACGGCCGCGCCGGAGCCGGCGAACAGCCCTTCCTCGAACTCCAGCAGCGGCGGCTTGACCCGTTCGTAGCCGTGGCGGGCAAAGGTCTCCATCAGCCTCTCGACGGCCTCGGCCTCCGCCTCCGCCTCGGGCGGCAGGAGGTCGCGCAGGCCGGCCGGCAGCAGGGCCGGGTGATTGAGCGCGTCGTCGGACATGGCGGCTGTCTAACACCCGCCCCCGGGGAACCAAACCCGCCCGGGCCGCAGGCGGGCGAGCGGGGCGCCCTGGTGGTTATGTCGTGGGCGTTTGATTCTACCCAAGGTTGTATGCACAGGATACCGAACAACCAGTCGGGCGCAGACCACCTGCTATGCTGTTCAGTTCGCAGGTTTTCGTCCTGGCCTTCCTGCCGGTCTGCCTGGCGGGCTGGCGGGTTTTCCACAGTTCCCGCTTGAGACGCCTGTGGGCGTTGCCGTTCCTGATCGTTGCCAGCCTCGTCTTCTACGCGTGGTGGCGGACCGAACTGGTGCTGCTGCTCGTCGGGTCGGTCGGCGCGAACTACGCGCTCGGCCAGCGCATCCGCCATCTGGCGCGCGGCGGGTCGGACACGGCGGCGAGGCGCTGGCTGGCGGCCGGGATCGCGGCGAACCTGCTGCTGCTCGGTTGGTTCAAATATGCCGATTTCGCCGCCCGCACCGTCGGGCTGACGCCGCCGGGCGTCGCGCTGCCGCTGGCGATCAGCTTCTTCACCTTCCAGCAGATCATGTTCCTGGCCGAAAGCCGCCGCGATGCGCGCGGCAATTTCGGCTTGGTTCCGTATGCCGCGTTCGTGACGTTCTTCCCGCACCTGATCGCCGGGCCGATCGTGCGCCCCTCGGAGATCATCCCGCAGTTCGCCTCTGCCCCCTCGCGCCGGCTCGATGCCGAGGCGCTGTCGTCCGGCCTGACGCTGTTCCTGATCGGCCTGGCGAAGAAGCTGGTGCTCGCCGACACGTTCGCGCCGCTGGCGAACGTGGGTTTCGACGCTGCCGCACAGGGCGCGTCGCTGACCTTCGTCGAGGCGTGGGTCGCGGTGCTCGCCTTCGCGCTGCAGATCTACTTCGACTTCTCCGGCTATTCCGACATGGCGATCGGGCTGGCGCGCATGTTCGGAATCCGGTTTCCGGTCAACTTCAACGCGCCGTATCAGGCGGCCAGCATCGCCGAGTTCTGGCACCGCTGGCACATCACGCTGTCGGCCTTCCTGCGCGACTACGTCTACATCCCGCTCGGCGGCAATCGCCGCGGCCCCGCCCGCCAGCACGTCAACCTGATGGCCACGATGCTGCTCGGCGGGTTGTGGCACGGCGCGGCCTGGACGTTCGTCGCCTGGGGCGGGCTGCACGGCGCCTATCTGGTCGCGCAGCGCCTCTGGTCGCGTCACGTAAGGTTTGCGTTGCCGCACGCTGCCTGTCGCGCCATGACGCTGCTCGCGGTGCTGATCGCCTGGGTGCCGTTCCGTGCGGCCGGAGCCGATGCCTCGCTGCGGATGTTGCGGGGCATGGCGGGGCTGGACGGCATTGCCCTCCCGCAACTGTTCGTCGACGCGTTTCCGCTTCTCACCCGCGTGGCGACGCCGGTGCCGGTGCTGCTGCATCTCGGTGACGCGCGCACGCTGGCGCTGCCGGAAGCTGCAGCGTGCCTGTTGCTCGGCTGGGCGATCGTGCTGCTGCTGCCGCCGGTGCAGGACTGGAGCGAGCGCGTGCGCGCGTGGTCGCTGTCGGGCAGCTTCGCCTTCTCGGCGCAGGCGTTGTTCTTCGCGCCGCACATGACGCCGTTCCTCTATTTCCGGTTCTGAACCCCGTGCGCCGGATGGTCCTCGCCTGCATCGCCTCGCTGATCGGCTACGGCGTGTTGTTCGGGTTCGTGCTCGACCGCCCGCTCGATCTGGCGTGGCTGCGCGTGCAGATCGAGGCGAAGCTTGCGCACGGCGCCGCCCTGCCCTCGCCCAAGCTGGTCATCCTCGCCGGCTCGAACGGCCCGTATTCGCATCGGTGCGCCGTGATCGGCCCGCTGCTGCACATGCCCTGCGTCAACGCCGGCGTCGCGGTGGGCGTCGGCCTCGACTACCTGTTCGCCCGCTGGACGCCGCTGCTGCGCGCTCGCGACGTGGTCTATCTGCCGATGGAGGAGCAGCAATACGCCCGCAGCGCCGACGCCACCGAGGTCGGCCCCGACGCCGCGATCATGTTCCGCCACGACTGGCGCACGCTTGCCAAGTTGCCGACCACCCGGTGGCTCGGCGCGTTCTTCGCCTTCGACCTGCCCGCCGCCGCCACCAGCGTCGTCGAGACCGCCGCCGCCAGTGCCGGCATCGCCGATGCGCGCGCGACGGGCGCCGAGACCAATGCGTGGGGCGACCACGTCGGCCACACGCGCGACAAGGCAGAAGCGAATGCCGGTGTGCTTGCGGCGATGCTCCCGATGCACGAGACCGCCGACGCGGTCGCGCGCGGCGGCGGCGCGGCGGTGATCGCGAGGTTCGTCCGCGAGGCGAGCGCGCACGGCGTCCGCGTCATCGGCGGCCTGCCGACCGGCTTTGCCGACTCACCGCCACCGCCCGCCACGATCGCGGCGATCCGCGAGATCTACGAAGCGAATGGCGGGACCTTCGCCGCCCTGTCCAACCTGAGCCGCTATCCTCGCGCCGACTTCTACGACAGCCCCGACCACCTGAACGAGGAAGCGCAGATCGCCCACTCGCGGGCCATCGCCGCGCTGCTCGCCGAACGCCTGACGGGCGTCGCCGTGTCGGCGCGATGACCCACGTTCAGACGACCTCTTCGGTCCAGACCTTGAAGCCCGAGAGCGTGTTGGGCCCGAACGTGTTGCTGATCGCCACGTCCGCCGCGTCGCGCCCGGTCGCCATCAGGATGCGGCCGATGCGCGGCTTGTTGTGGCGCGCGTCGAACACGTGCCAGCGGTTGTCGAGGTAGACCTCGAACCAGCCGGAGAAATCCATCGGCGACGGGTCCGGCGGCACGCCGATATCGCCGAGGTAGCCGGTGCAGTAGCGCGCCGGGATGTTGACGCAGCGGCAGAGCGTGAGCGCCAGATGGGCAAAGTCGCGGCACACGCCGACGCGTTCGTTGAAGGCCTCCCACGCAGTGCGCGTCGGGCGGGCGTACTGATAGCCGAACGTGATGTGCTGGTGGACGAAATCGCAGATCGCCTTCACGCGCGCCCAGCCGTCCAGCTGGCCGAACGTCGACCAGGCGAACGGTGCCAAATGGTCGGTCTCGCAGTAGCGGCTGCCGAGCAGAAACAACAGCGTCTCGGACGGCAGCGCCTGGACGGGATGCTGCCGCAGCTCGGGGAACTGCGGGTCCGGCAGCCCGGAATCGAGCACCAGCGCATCGGTCGTCAGCCGGATGCGGCCGGCCGGCGCTACCAGCCGCGTGACCCAGTTGCCGAAGGTGTCGCGGTACGAGCTGGTCGGCACGCTCGGGACCGTGAGCAGGTGGTCCGGCCGCACCAGGTCCGATGCGCGCGAGTAGTGCACGTTGAGGTGCACGATCATCGGCATCGGCTGCGGGCAGTCGTATGTCAGGTCGTAGCCGACGCGGATTTGCATGCGAGGTCCTGGCATCCTGGATGGCCAGACCGCAACATGGTCCGGCGGAAGGGGCGGCGATAGAGCGGGCGCGCGGGTTTCGCGGCTTCGGGGGTCGTTCAGGCGTGCAGCAGCCGGCGCGTGGCGGCGGTGGCCGGACGTTCCAGCCAGCGATGCAACGCGAATGCCGCCACGATGGTCGCAACCACTGCCGACGCAATATAGGCCAGCACGGCGGCAGGGCCGGTCCAGCCCAGCCGCAGCCAGACAATTTCGAAGGCGCGCATCGGGAACGGATGCACCAGATAGAGTGCATAGGACGCATCGCCGAGCAGCACCCAGAACTCGGTCCAGCGCGACCGGATCGGCCGCACGGGCGCCAGGACGGCCGCGGCCATCAGCAGCGTACACGGCACGCCGTACGCCAGCCCGCGCGGCAGCTCGGGCAGGCGGTCGCTCACCACCAGCAGCGCGAGTGCAGCGAAGACGAGGAGCAGGCGCGGGGCCGGCGTCAGGCGCGCGCCCGACAACGCGAGCGTCGCCAGCAGCACGCCGAAGGCGAACTCCAGCACGATCGAGTCGGTCCAGAAGGCCAGCGCCGGCGAGGCCGGCCGCAGCACGCGGCCGATCCCGGCCAGCACGACGATCGTCGCGACCACCCAAGGCACCGCCACGCGCGCCTGAAGGCGGATGAACAGCGCGAAGATGGCGTAGAACAGCATCTCGTAGTTCAGCGTCCAGCCGAGCCGGAACACCGGCTGGATGAACCCGTCGGGACGCTGAACCGGGATGAACAGGTAGCTCGCGACGACGTAGCGGATGCTCTCCAGCCCGTCGCTGATCGCGTGCGGCGACACCAGCGCTACGGCGACGAGCAGACTCGTCATCGCCCAATACAGCGGCACGATGCGGGCGATGCGACGGCCGAGGAACAGCCGCGCCGCGTCGCGCCGGCCGAACAGGCGCATCGACGACCACACCATGACGAAGCCGGAGATGACGAAGAACACGTCCACCCCGGCATCCCACGGCAGCGGCCGCAACCAGCCATAGGCCGGCTCGCCGGGACGGCCGACGAACACGCCCGCCTGCTGCGTGATGTGCAGGAACGCCACACTCAGCGCCGCCACCGCGCGCAGCACCTGCACCAGCGGCAATGCGCGCGGATGCAGCGCCGCGGCGGCGGGCGCCTGCACCACTTGCGCTGCCGCCGACATCGCTACGAGCGGTAGCTGCCGTTGATGTCAATGTAGCCGTGCGTCAGGTCGCAGGTCCAAACCGTCGCCCGGCCCTCGCCGAGGCCGATATCGACGCCGATTTCCACCTCGCGCCCGCGCATATGGGCCACCACCGGCGCCTCGTCGTAGCCCGGCACCACGCCGCCCTCGCGTGCCATCCACACGCCCCCGACGGCGACCGACAGACGGTCGCGGTCCGCCGGCTCGCCGGCCTTGCCGACCGCCATCACGATCCGGCCCCAGTTGGCGTCCTCGCCGGCAATCGCCGTCTTCACCAGCGGCGAGTTGGCGATCGCCATGCCGATGCGCTTGGCGCTGTCGTCGGACACCGCCCCGGTCACGTCGATGCGCACCAGCTTCTGCGCGCCCTCGCCGTCCCGCACCACCTGCAACGCGAGATCGAGCAGCACCTCGTCCAGCGCGCGGCCGAAATCGTCGAGCGCCGCGTCGGGCCGATTGCCCGCCTGCCCAGTGGCGAACAGCAGCACCGTGTCGGAGGTCGACGTATCGCTGTCGACGGTCGTGCAATTGAAGCTCGCGGCCACGCCACGCGAGAGCATCGTCTGCAGAGCCTCGGCAGGAACGGCGGCGTCGGTGAACACGAAACACAGCATCGTCGCCATGTCCGGCGCGATCATGCCGCTGCCCTTGGCGATGCCGGATATGCGCACCGCCGCATCGCCGATCCGCGCCTCCCTTGTCGCCGCCTTCGGGAACGTGTCGGTGGTCATGATCCCCCGCGCCGCCTGTTCCCAGGCATCGGCTGCGAGCGACGCGTGCAGCGCAGGCAGCGCGGCGGTCAGGCGCTCGTGTGGCAGCACCTCGCCGATGACGCCGGTGGACCCGACCATCACCTCGCTCGGCGCGCAGCCCACCAGCGTCGCGACGGCCGCCGCCGTGGCTTCGCAGGCGGCGACACCGGCGCGGCCGGTGAAGACGTTGGCGTTGCCGGCATTGACCACCAGCGCCCGCGCACTTCCGCCGCTGCCCGCGAGCGCCGCCCGGCACCAGTCGATCGGCGCGCCGGGACAGCGGTTGCGGGTGAACACGCCGGCCGCCGTCGTGCCTTGAGCCAGCTCCGCCATCACTAGGTCGGTGCGCCCCTTGTAGCGGATGCCCGCCGCGGTGGCGCCAAGCCGCACCCCGGCCAGCGGCGGCAGCGCCGGAAGCGAAACGGCGAGCGGCGAGACCGCCGTCATTTGCCGGCCGGCGTCGGGGCCGGCGCGGCGCCGCCGGGCGCGGGCGGCGGCTCGGCATTGTCCGTCGCGCGCGGCGTGGTGCCGTCCAGGTTGAAACGCTCCACCCGCACCTGGGCCCGCGCCTCCTGCACCGCCTTCTGCACGCCCTCCTGGATCATCTTCTGGCGAAGCTCGTCCTTCACGTCGTCGAAGCTGGGCGTGGCCGCCTGGCGCAGGCCCTCCAGCAGAATGACGTGCCAGCCGAACTGCGACTGCACTGGGGTCTGGGTAAACTGGCCGGGCTTGAGCGCGAAGGCCGCGTCGCTGAACGCGGGCACCATGTCGCCGCGCTTGAACCAGCCGAGGTCGCCGCCATCGGCGGCGCCGGGGTCCTTGCTGTGCTCCTTGGCCAGCTTGGCGAAGTCGGCCCCCTTCTTGAGCTGGGCGATGACGTCCTTCGCCTCCTGCTCGGTCGGCACGAGGATATGGCGCGCGTGCGCCTCTTGCTCGCCGGGTTTGCCGGCGTAGTCCTGGTTGTAGCGGGCATGCACCGCCTCGTCGGTGATGGTCGGGCCGATGTCGCGGCGCAGCAGTGCGGTCTGCAGCGCGCGGTCCTCGGCCGACTGGACCTCACGCTTCACCTCGGGGTCGTTCTGCAGGCCTTCCTTCCGGGCCTTGATCACCAGCGCCTGCCGGTCGATGAGCTGGTCGATGATCATCGGATAGAGCACGTTCGGCGGCATCTGCTGTGCCTGCGGCGGCAGGCCGTGCGCGGCGGCGGCGACGTCGCTGAGGTGGATCTCCTGGCCGTCCACCTTGGCGACCACCGGATCGGCCGCAGGCTCGGTGGCCGCGCCGGCGGCCGGAGCGGGAGCTGACGGGGCGGCGGGCGGTGTCGCCGGCGCAGGCGCAGTACCTTGGGCCCAGACCGCGCCCGCGCCGAGCGCGATCAGCACGGCCACGCCGGCGGAACCGCTCCACAGGCGGCGAGAAGGCTTCATCATGACTATTCGGGGTCTCCAGGCAGTCGGTTGTGGCGGCCGCGCGAGGCGGCGTATGCCGGAATTCGAGCCGTGGGGACGCTCCCTGCCTACAAAGTCGGCGGCCTGCAAGCGTCCGCCCGCCATCCTGGGCGGCCCGGTCTGCGCGGTGCCTCGCCGGTTCACGAATTCCCGGTAACCCGATTTGACCCTGGATGCGCCGGACCCTATCTCGTCCAGGCTTGTCCGCTGCCCGCGTGCGTGTGCATCCCGCCGGCCGCGGCCCCATCCGCACAGGGTCCCATGCTCGCCAGTCTCGCCCGCGCTATCTTCGGCACCGCCAACGACCGAAGCGTCAAGCTGTATTCGCGCCGCGTCCCGCAGATCAATGCCCTGGAACCCGGCATGGTCGCGCTGTCGGACGACGCGCTGCGCCACAAGACCACCGAGTTCCGCGAGAGGCTCGCCCAGGGCGCCACACTCGAGGACGTGCTGCCGGAAGCCTTCGCGGTGGTCCGCGAGGCGGCGCGCCGCGTGATCGGCCAGCGGCATTTCGACGTGCAGATGATGGGCGGCATGGTGCTGCACGATGGCAAGATCGCCGAGATGAAGACCGGCGAGGGCAAGACGCTGGTCGCCACCCTGCCCGTCTATCTCAACGCGCTGAACGGCCGCGGCGCGCACATCATCACGGTCAACGACTACCTCGCCCGCCGCGACGCCGAGTGGATGGGCCAGATCTACAACTTCCTCGGCATGTCGGTCGGCGTGATCGTGCACGGCCTGACCGACGAGGAGCGCCGCGCCGCCTATGCCGCCGACATCACCTACGGCACCAACAACGAGTTCGGCTTCGACTACCTGCGCGACAACATGAAGTTCCGGCTGGAGGACATGGTCCAGCGGGAGTTCGTCTACGCCATCGTCGACGAGGTCGACAGCATCCTGATCGACGAGGCGCGCACGCCGCTGATCATCTCCGGCCCGGCCGAGGACAGCTCCGAGCTGTACCGCCGGGTCGACGCCGTGGTGAAGGTGCTGGTGCAGGACCCGGAGACGTACGACAAAGACGAAAAATTCCGTACCGTCTCGCTGACCGAAGAAGGGGCGGAGCGCGTCGAGGAGATGCTGCGCGCCGCCGGCGTGATGCCCGAGGGCGCGCTGTACGACCTGCACAACGTCACCGTCGTCCACCACGTCCACCAGAGCCTGCGGGCGCAGACGCTGTTCGCCCGCGACGTCGACTACATCGTCCGCCAGGGCAAGGTCGTCATCATCGACGAGTTCACCGGCCGCATGATGGAAGGCCGGCGCTACTCCGAAGGCCTGCACCAGGCGCTGGAGGCGAAGGAGGGCGTGACGGTCGAGCCGGAGAACCACACGCTCGCCAGCATCACGTTCCAGAACTACTTCCGCCTCTACCCGAAACTCGCCGGCATGACCGGCACGGCGATGACCGAGGCCGACGAGTTCGCCGAGATCTACAAGCTCGACGTGGTCGAGATCCCGACCAACGTGACGGTCATCCGCAACGACGAGGACGACGAGGTCTATCGCACCGCCGTCGAGAAATACGAGTCGGTGACGAGGCTGATCGAGGAAGCGCGCGGGCGCGGCCAGCCGACCCTGGTCGGTACGACGAACATCGAGAAGAGCGAGCTGCTCAGCGGCATCCTGAAGCGCAAGCGCATCCCGCACGCGGTGCTGAACGCGCGCTTCCACGAGCAGGAGGCGCAGATCATCGCGCAGGCGGGCGGGCCGGGCATGGTGACGATCGCCACCAACATGGCCGGCCGCGGCACCGACATCAAACTCGGCGGCAACGTCGAGATGCGCCTGAAGACCGAGGCCGCGCAGATCGAGGACCCCGACCTGCGCGCGACGCGCGAGGCGGAGATCAAGGACGAGGTCGCCGCCGCGCACGAACGCGTCAAGGAAGCGGGCGGGCTGCTTGTGATCGGCACCGAGCGGCACGAGAGCCGGCGCATCGACAACCAGCTGCGCGGCCGTTCGGGCCGTCAGGGCGATCCGGGCCAGTCGCGCTTCTTCCTGTCGCTCGAAGACGACCTGATGCGGATCTTCGGCTCCGACCGCATGGGCGGCATGCTGCAGCGCCTCGGCCTGAAAGAGGGCGAGGCGATCGTCCATCCGTGGATCAACAAGGCGCTGGAGAAGGCGCAGAAGAAGGTCGAAGCGCGCAACTTCGACATGCGCAAGAACGTGCTGAAATACGACGACGTGATGAACGACCAGCGCAAGGAGGTGTACGCCCAGCGCCGCGAGTTCATGAAGGCCGCCGACGTGTCCGAGACGGTCACCGAGATGCGCGCCGAAGTGCTCGACACGATGGTCGCGACGCGCATCCCCGAGCGCGCCTTCGCCGAGCAGTGGGAGCTGGCGGAACTCACCGACGACGTGCGCCGCATCTTCAACCTCGACCTGCCGATCGCCGAGTGGGGCGCGGAGGAAGGCGTCGACGAGGCGATCATCCGCGAGCGCATCGGCGAGGCGGTGGACGCGGCGATGGCGACGAAGGCCGCCAATCTCGGCCCCGACCTGATGCGCGCGATCGAGAAGTCGCTGCTGCTGCAGATTCTGGACGCGGTGTGGAAGGAGCACCTGATCGCGCTCGAATACATGCGCCAGGGCATCGGCCTGCGCGCCTACGGCCAGCGCGATCCGCTCAACGAGTTCAAGCGCGAGGCGTTCGCGCTGTTCGGTGCGATGCTGGAGGAGCTGAAGGAGCGCGTGACGACGATGCTCTCGCGCGTCGAGCTGGCGCCGGAGCCTGTGTATCAGCCGCCGCCGCAGCCGATGTTCGCCTTCCAGCCGGAGCCCGAGCCCGTCTATGCCGGCGTGGCGCCGGAGCCGCCAATGCTGGGCCCGATGGGGGGTGACGGCAACGGCGACCTGGCACTCGAGGCGCCGCCAGTGGTGACACAGGCCGCCCGCAGCGCGGCCGTCGATCCGGACGTGCCGGCGACCTGGGCGAACACGCCGCGCAATGCGCCGTGCCCGTGCGGGTCGGGGAAGAAATACAAGCACTGCCACGGTCGGCTGGCGTAGGCCGGCGGCGGGTTTCTATTGCCTGGGACGGTTGCAGCCTGACTGGAATCGCGTAGCCGTTCCGACACCGTCATGGCCGGGCTTGGGCAGATCGCACTCACGTTGATCTCGTCATGGTCCGCGCAGGCGGACCATGACGTCGAAAAGGAGCGCGAACATACTCAGGCTGAAAGTGCTCTAATCGTAACGATTGAGCGCGCGCGGGCGCGCATGGCGCTCGGGCTTGCGCTCGGCGCGGGGATTGCCGTCTGGCGCGGGCGGCGGTGAGCGTGCCGGAGGATCGCGGGCGGACGCCCGTGACGGCGTGCGCCGGCGTGGGAGTCGCGGCGCCGGTCGGGCGGGCGTCGCGCACGCGATCACGCCCGGCCGTTCGCCCGTGCGTTGGCGCGGCTGCGCGGGGTCGTCCGCCGCTGCACGGTGGTTTTGGATGAAACCGGCCGCGTGCTGGCCGACCGGGCACGGCCACGCCCCGGTGCCGGCGGCGGCGATGCCGCGCGACAGCGAGAGGATGGCGAAGGCGAGCACGCAGACGCGGATGATGGTCCCGAGGGACGGCGTGCGTTCCGGGGCTGGCTGCGGTTGCGGCTCCCCTGGCGCCGTGGTCGCGGGCGGCGCTGCGCCGTGCCCGGTGACTGCGAGTGAAACGCTGCTGTCCGGCGGCGTGAGGCCGGCGCTTGCCGCGCGCCTGCGGGTCGCTTCGTCGCTCGGTTCGCTGCGAGGACGAGGCGGCGTCGCCAGCTTGTCCTGGACGGACGCAGGCGCAGGCGCGCGGTGGCTCAGCCGCGTGCGGCGTTGCCGGGTGAGGTGGCGCAGATGGCGTGCGTGGTCGCGCAGCAGATCGCGCTCGACGTCGCGGCGCGCGTGGAGGTGGTGCGCGCCGGGACCCGATGGGCGGGAGTGGGGCCAGAGCTGGAGGTCGAGGAAGCTCGGTGGGGTTGGCTCCGGGCCGTTGCGGGCGCGCTCCTCGCGCACGGCCGCCAGCAGGATCGAACGCGCGTGGCGATATTCGCGCCGCTTGGCGAGCAGCCGGACGGCGCCGCGCCGGGCGAGGGTGTGCAGGCGGCCTTCGGCGGCCGCGTCGCCGTTGCAGGCGGCGGCGTAGAGGCGGCGGGCGTGCGCGCAGGACGGGCAGATCGGCCGAGGCCGGCCGGTCCGGCGATGCGGCTCGTCGCACCAGGAGCGCATGTCGCGCGGCGCGACGGGGGCGCGAAACAGCAGGCGGGGCGCCGGGCGATGTTGGCAGAACGCGTCCTGCACGATCTCCAGCCGGAGTTTCCGGTCGCGGCCGCACGGCGTGGGCGGCGGCTCCGGCGGCAGAGGCCGGACGCGGGGGGCGCGCGCGTACGGGCGGGCGGCGACGAGGCCCCGGTAGAGCCGGACGAGACGGGCGGGCAGCCAGCGGAGCACGCGTCCCGGGCAATCGGCGGGGCCCCGGGTGCGGCGCCCGGTGGCCGGCAGGCTCGGGTGCGGATCGGTTTGTGGAGCCCGGGGAGCCGGCGGTGCCGGTTCGGACGCGGCTTTGAGGCCGGCGTAGGCCGCGGCGGCGCGGGCGTGGGCCTCCGCCGAGCGGCGGCGGCGCTCCTCATGGGTTCGGCTGATCTGCTCCCAGAGTGATGGGCGCGGCGGACGCGGTTCTCCGGTCCCGTTTGCGTGGCCGGAGCCAGCGGGGTCGGAGGTTTCGTTCGGTGCGGCGTCGTCCACACACATCCGGTCCGTCTAGGACCAAATGCCTGATGTGTCAAGAATGTTTTCGCAGGACTGGGGCGCGCAAGCTGCGGATGAGCCGGCCCCCGGTGACTGGGGCGCATGACCGGCGGACACGCGCTGACCAGGCCCCTCGCCCGTAAGGTTGGTTCTCTCAGACGTTGAGCGCCTGCGGACCGCTGACGAATCGACTGCCGCGAACGTAGAATCGCAGCGGGCTGTCGGCCGCGCGTGTAATGCCGATCCGTTTGCTCTTCCCGATTTCGCCGGACGCTCGACCGTCAGATCCGAGCCACAGCGGACCGGCCTGACACAGGTCGATCCCGTCCAATCGGCGATCGATCTCCAGGGCTGCACTCAGCCGTCCCGGGCCCCGTGCCACGTCTCGCAACCGCTCGGTGCCGCGATTCCGCTTCATGATCGCGATGCCATCGGTAGGCTCGATCGCCCTGATCAAGACGCCCGCGCCCACGCCTGACGTCTCGCTGGAGACGTTGAGCATGAACGAGCTGCCATAGGCGAGATAGACGTATGCGTGCCCGCGTTCGAGGAACAGCGTCCGATTGCGCTGGGTGATGCCACGATAGGCATGACCCGCGGGGTCGCCGATGCCATATGCCTCGGTCTCGACGATGCGGCCGCCCGCCACGCCTTCGGCCAATACCCGCACGAGCATTTTGCCGATGAGAAAGCGAGCGAGCTGGGCGGTATCGACGGGGATCTCTGTCCGATCCAGCACGCGCGGGCGCGCTATTGTCGTGTCGACGTCATCCCATTCGCTCGACCAAATGGGCGCGCGAAGGTCCGGGCTCGAACGGCTCGCCGAAGTATTGGGTCTCGCGGGCCACCCTGCCATCCAGGAACTCCATGACGCTCACCGAGTATGACGGCCGGCCGTCATACGCGAGGATGAACTCCGTGACCCAGAGGGCGCCCGTGCCGACGATGCGGCGCACCGTGAAGCGCTTCGCGTTCGGCTGCGCGACACGTGAGGCCTGGATGTTGTGCCGGCCCCTGATGCGCTCGCCCGATTGCGGGTACTCGAGCACTGCGTCCTCTCGGTATATGTCGTGCTCACCATCGAAGTCATTTGCGTCGGATGCGGCCCAGTGGCGATCGAGTGCCTCTCGAATCTCATTCTCATCCATGCTGCCGCTCCCGTTCCTGGTCATTAAGCCCCGGCCGCTCCGTGCCATCGCACGTTGGCCGAACACCGCGGTGAAGTCACGTGGCGCGGGGAATGCCTTGACGTGCGTGCAGAGGAAGAAAGGCGTGGATGGTCCGCCTTCGCGGACCATGACGATGACCAAGGCCGCTCAGCGCTCGCGCTTGTCGATGTAGGCGTTGGCCTCAGCCGAACCGCGACACGCGGTACGGCGCGAGGTCGATCCCCGGGTCCCGTCCGGCCACCAGATCGGCGACGATCCGTCCCGTGACGGCCGACTGCGTCAGGCCGAGATGGCCGTGGCCGAACGCGTACAGCACACGCGCGTCGCGCGGCGAACGGCCGATCACCGGCAGGCTGTCAGGGGTCGAGGGACGATGGCCCATCCAGCGCGTGCCTCCCGTCGCGTCCAGCCCCGGCAGGTAGCGGCGCGCAAGCGTCAATAGCGCGTCCGACCGCCGCCAGTTCGGCGCGGCGGCGAGGCCGGCGAACTCGGCCGCGCCGCCGATCCGCAGCCCGATCGCCAGCGGCGCGGCGACGAAATGCCGCTCGGCGAAGGTCAGGTTGCGCCGCACATGCACGCGCGGCCGCGGCAACGTGGTGTTGTAGCCGCGCTCGCTCTCCAGCAGCACGCGGTCGCCGACCGTGCGCGCGAGCGACGCCGACCACGCGCCCGCCGCGACCACCACCGCGTCGGCCGCGATCCTCCGCGCATCCGTCAGCAGCACGCCCTCGCCCACCCGCGCCGCGTCGCCCGCGACGATCTCCGCGCGTTGCGCGACGTGGTCGAACAGGCCCTGCCAGATGCGGCGCGGATCACTGACGGTGCACCACGCGGGGGTGAAGCGCGCATGGCGGATCGCCGGGCTGACATCGGGCTCCAGCCTGCGGATGTCGTCCTGCGTCAGGTCCTCGCAGTCCCAGCCGTGCGCCCGCAACGCGGCGGCATCGGCGGCGTCGGCGGCAAATCCGGCATCGGTTTCATACAGCAGCAGCGCGCCGTCGCGCCGCACTTCGCCGGCAAGTCCGGCGGCGTCCAGCATCGGCAGCAGATCGTCCAGCACGCTTGCGTTCAGCGCCGCGATCGCGTCGGTGATGCGCGGCGCGTCGCCGCCCGCACGCAGGAACGCGCGCAGCCACGGGATCAGATGGCCGACATGCGCGGGACGCAGCGACAGCGGCCCGAGCGGATCGAGCAGCCAACCGGGCACCTTCCGCCACAGCCCGGGCCGCGCGGCGGGGAAGATCTCCGTCACCGCGATCCCGCCGGCGTTGCCGAAGCTGGTGCGGTCGGCGCCCGGATCGCGGTCGATCACCGTCACCGCATGGCCGTCGCGCAAAAGGTGATGCGCGCAGGCAAGCCCGACGATGCCCGCGCCGACGACGGCGATCTTCATGCGCGCTCATAGCATCGGGACGGCGGCGGCGGCAGATGGCGAGTAGCCGCAAGGACGGCGAGCGTGCGAAGACGGAGAAGCGGTGAGCAAGGAGCGCGGATGGAGAGCGAGACACAGATGCGGCGGCTGCTGGACATCATGGCCGCGCTGCGCGATCCGCGCACCGGCTGCCCGTGGGACCGCGAGCAGGACTTCGCGTCGATCGCGCCCTACACGATCGAGGAGGCCTACGAGGTGGCCGACGCGATCGGCCGCGGCGAAAGCGCGGCGCTGCGCGACGAGCTGGGCGACCTGCTGTTCCAGGTCGTCTATCACGCGCGCATGGCCGAGGAGGCGGGCGACTTCGCCTTCGCCGACGTCGCACGCGGGATCGCCGACAAGATGGTGCGCCGGCATCCGCACGTGTTCGGCGACGCCGCCGTGCGCGACGCCGCCGCACAGACCACGGCGTGGGAAGCGCAGAAGGAAGCCGAGCGCGTCGCCCGTGCGGAGCAGGGCACGCTGGCGGGCGTGCCCGTCGCCCTGCCGGCGCTGACGCGCGCGGCCAAGCTGACGTCGCGCGCCGCCCGCGTGGGGTTCGACTGGCCGGATGCGGCGGCGGTGCTGGACAAGCTGGAGGAGGAAGCGGAGGAGCTGCGCGCCGAGCTGGGCCAGGCGGACGCCGCGCGGCTGGCCGACGACATGGGCGACCTGCTGTTCGTGCTCGCCAACCTCGCGCGCAAGCTGTCGCTGGATCCCGAGGCCTGCCTGCGCGCGGCGAACGACAAGTTCGCCCGGCGCTTCGGCGCGATCGAGGCGGCGCTCGCTGCCGAGGGCCGCACGGCGTCCGAGGCGACGCTCGACGAGATGGAAGCGCACTGGCAGGCGGCGAAACGGGCCGAGCGCGCCGGCTGAGATGGCCACGCCCGGCGTCATCCTGGCCGGCGGCGCGGCGCGGCGGATGGGCGGCGTCGACAAGGCGCTGCTGCCGCTCGGCGGCCGCAAGCTGCTGGCGCACGTGATCGCGCGCCTCGCGCCGCAGGTGAGCGTGCTCGCCGTGAACGCCAACGGCGAGCCCGCGCGGTTCGCCGCGTTCGGCCTGCCCGTGATCGGCGACAACGTGCCCGACCGGCCGGGACCGCTCGCGGGCGTGCTGGCGGCGATGGAGTGGGCCGCGGCCGCGGGCGCGGTCCGCGTGCTGACGGTGCCGGCCGATGCGCCGTTCCTGCCGGCCGATCTGGCGTCCCGGTTTGACCTGGCGCTTGCCGGGCGGGAGGCGATCGCGATCGCGGCGTCCGGCGGACGGACGCATTTCGTGGCCGCGAGCTGGCCGGTCGCGCTGGCGTCCGACCTGCGCGCCGCGCTCGGCCGCGGCGAGCGGAAGGTGGAGACCTTCCAGGACCGCTACACGCGCGTCATGGCATCATGGGACGTCGCGAACGGCGATCCGTTCTTCAACGTCAACACGCCCGACGACCTGCGAACGGCGGCGGCGAGGCTGGGGGTGCGTTAGGGCGGTTCCAGGTGTACCTACCTCGTTTCAACCGTCATGACCGGCCCCCGGGCCAGCCCTCCGGGCTGCCCGAGGACATGCCTTGTGCCGGTCATCCACGACTTTCTTACTTAGCAGCGCCGGCGAAGTCGTGGATGGCCGGGCCAAGCCCGGCCATGACGGTAGTGGAGCGACGGCGCGATTCCACACAGGCTGGCGGTGAAACGAGTCTAGCCCGATCAGCGCAGCGTGACGCCCCAGTGCATGCCGCTCGTCTTGTAGGCCGGCTTGAAGTCGTCGAACACGGTGTCGAACGTGTCCTGCTGCATGATGCGGATCGCCGGCGGCTGCGCGTTGAAGGCGAGCGCGCGATAGAACACGCGATTGAGGCCGCGGGTGAACGCGCCCGGCCCCGTCTTCAGGTCGATCGACAGGCGGGGGAAGTGGTTGCAGTTGTGCAGGATCGTCTGGATGACGCTCGACATCACCGGCGACTCGCGCTCGGCGCAGAAATAGTCGTTGTGCACGAGGCCGCCGGCCGTCAGCGCGAACACCGCGTGCGACCCGCACGAGACATGCTCCAGGAACGTCCGCACCGAGCGGATGCGGATGTCCGCATCCAGATAGTGCCCGCCATAGGCGTAGATCAGGTGCGGCCGGAGGAAGTCCGCCTCCTCGGCCGGATGGCGCAGCGAGACGAAGGTCGATTTCGCCTCGCGACCGTAATAGTCGTACAGGAACGCCTCGGCCCGCTGCCGGTCGTAGACGTGCACGTCGAAGAAGCCGAGCTGGCGGTGGTAGTCGAAATTGTCGGCGATGTCCTGCGGCGGGTTGCCAGCAATTCTCATTTTGATTTTCGGCGGTTTGAGGGCTTGGGCGTCAAGGTACATCAGGAAGGGAGTTCGACGATCACGGCGGGAGTGGTGGTGGCTTGGCGAAGGCGAGCGTGAGAAGC
>Ga0074045_10001019_pt1 | contig 27288 bp, 24 predicted proteins | sample BogForMeECP23OM2_FD_94442 | JGI IMG/M metagenome (GOLD analysis project Ga0074045, IMG submission 94442) | Bog forest soil microbial communities from Calvert Island, British Columbia, Canada - Bog Forest MetaG ECP23OM2 | ecosystem: Environmental > Terrestrial > Soil > Wetlands ...
CGCCTGATCACGTGCGGCAACAGCGTCATTGCCTTCAAGTCGCGCGATTATCTGCCCTGCCTTTACATGGCTTCCCTCTTCAACCATGAGTGATACAAGGCTGCTCGTGATCTTAGATGCCACGGCAGCTTTGCGCTCCGCTACAACATAACCGCTTGCATTCAGGAGAGTAAGGGTCTGGGATGGGTATATCCATGAGACGGTGGAGACCTCGACTTCGACCACGGGGGTAAGTACCCCCTTCATATAGAGGAATGCCACCACGATGACGAACAGCAGTGCGACGACCCAGGGAAGAGGTCTTCTTTGTTTTGCCAGGTGAATGGCACTTCCAGACTTGTCTATCTTCAGTTTCGCAAGGTCTTCATCAGCCATCAAGTATGCCTCTCTGCAGAGTAACATTAACTCCATATTGTACAATATTTTATCTAAATCGGTACCCTCTCGGCGTATTCGTCCTGTCTCATGAACTACTTAAAAAAGTCGGGATAAGGACGCATAAGTAGATCAGTGACATGCTGATCTACTCACATTTCAACGTCGTTCTGTCGATGCTTCCTGAATGAGTGGCATCTTCATTGAACTCGAGCGGTTGATTCCAGCGAAGCCAGAGTTTAAGGACAAGCCGTGATACCAGAACCGGCAGTCACCATATGCTCGCGGCAGATGCGCATGAATTTACAAAGTGCGTCGGAAGAGCAAAAAATAATCCATCTAGGTTTTTCAATCCGCACAGTGTCGACTCATTAAATGCGTTCACTGAAGAGGGGCGATCTTTCCTGATAACCGGCATATTGCTTAATTTGGCCTATTCCTGTTATTCGTCGGGGATGGCTGATGTCCTCTTTGTCTGAGGATTTTTCTTTAGATTATACTGATTTAGTGGTATCATGTCAAAAAGGAGGGAAAAATGTTAGGCACACAGGACTTACTTGTAATTTTGGCCATAGTGGCAGTTTTGTTTGGGGTAAAAAAGCTGCCCGAACTCGGCAGGGGCATCGGAGAGGGGATTAAGAATTTTAAAAAGGGCTTGTCCGAACCGACTGAAATAGATGTGACACCGGAAAAAAACGAGCTCAAAGAGGAAGCGAAAAAAGAAGATAAAAAAGAAGAGAAATAGGTGGCAGTTGGAGGTCTTGAGGACACGAAATGTGCGAAAAGGATGACTATAGACGGCGAGGAATGATGTGGGAATGGAGAAGCCCCGCATAATCCGTTAAGAAACTATTTGGGGTAAATCTCCACTAAGGATAAGCTTTTCAAATTGACATCTAGAGCAAATTACAGTCGCTATGCCTTGATAATCCTTCTGACAGTCAACCTCCTCAACTATATTGACCGCCAGGTGCTATATGCTGTCTTTCCATTAATCAAAATTGATATGCGGTTATCGGACACTGCCCTTGGATTATTGGGGAGCGCGTTCATGATCTGTTATATGATTTCCGCCCCTTTGCTCGGATGGTTTGGAGACCGCATCAGTCGTGTAAAGCTTGCGTCTTTTGGGCTCTCACTCTGGAGTCTGGCCACAGTCGGCGCAGGGCTTGCTCCTGGCTACAGAACACTCTTTGCCGCGCGCACTGCAGTGGGCATTGGCGAGGCCAGTTTTGGAACTGTTTCGCCGAGTCTCCTTTCCGACTTTTTTCCTAAAGAACATCGTGGCATGGTGCTTTCTTATTTTTACCTGGCCATTCCGGTCGGCAGTGCGATTGGCTACATCGTCGGAGGGATTCTCGGACAATCCTTCGGGTGGCATGCTGCTTTTTTGGTGGTTGGTCTGCCGGGACTTGTCCTTGCTCTGCCACTGTATTTTCTTCATGAACCAATACGTGGTGGTACTTCATCGGACTATACGAGACAATCAAGAAGACACTATGTCTCGCTGCTGACAAACCGTTCCTTTGTTATCAACACCTTGTCCATGGCAGCGATGACTTTTGCCCTCGGTGGATTGGCTCAATGGGTGCCTACCTTCCTTTACCGTGTCCACGGTCTCAACGTAGCCAAAGCAAATGCTGTGTTCGGCATCATCACTTTGGCCGCCGGCATCTCGGGGACGCTGGCTGGTGGTTGGCTGGGGGACCGTCTCCAACGGAAGAGCACGCGGGGTTATCTGATGGTCGCGGGATGGGGGTTCCTTATAGGCGCCCCAATCACCGCTTATGCGCTTACAACCACATCTCTGTATCAATGCTTTGCGGCTATCTTGTTTGCTGAATTCTTTCTATTTCTTAATACCGGGCCTCTTAACACCGTAATCGTCAATGTGACAAACCCTGCCATACGAGCCATGGCGTTTGCGATCAATATCTTCGTCATCCACGCCCTGGGAGATGCCGTTTCCCCTACGATACTTGGTTGGCTCTCCGACTTGTGGGGACTGAGAGGTGCCCTTCTGATAACGCCGGTCGCCGTCCTGATTGCGGCTTGTCTGTCATTTTTATGCTCTGGATTTATCGAGGGTGACAGCGTCGAGATGTAGTCCTGATGACCTTATTTAAGCGTAGGTGTCATCTAATTTGTTCTTTGTAGCTTTAACCGCACAGGCTTTATCACTAGACCACTACATTTGAAAATTTTTTCGCAAGCTGTGAAAATAATAGATTTTTGCGGGAGCCTTGGTTAGGGGGACTGAATTTGCTCAGTAGTGGCAAATTTACCGGCAACGCCTTTCGACCCACGGATAGTTGTATCTATATGTTTTGAGAAGTTGATAGGATTTCCAGAAGAATGGGTTAACGACGTAAGAAGAGCCACGAGGACGATGACTGTCAGCATCATGAAGCATAATGAGACACCGCAATGACGATTGTCCGGTGCTCCAAATCGCTCAAACTTACCTGCTGTTATGCGGGGCGCACATGAGATCTCATCACATGTCCTGCATGGACTCTTTGAGTTTCGTATGATGCGAGTCTAGAAGACATTAAAAAAATGGTTACCTAAGGCAATTCATTCTTCCTCGCAACAATTGAGGATGAATATTGTCGTTATCTCCGTGCAATTTGATCAAGCCACATATTCTAATGAAGGGATTCGCTTCGCCCACTTTTGGCCACAATGACAGGGAGGTGTTAGGCGGTGGCTCTGACGCACGTGAGATGTTGGGGATGCCATTTTGGTCACGAATAGCGATAACTCACATTATAGCGACCCAGAGATGTCTTGTTTGTGAAAAATCTGTTAAACTAGAAGAACTTCTTCTTTCTGTCTCTCCGAGAGTTAATGGCAAATGATAAACAACAGGATATTCAGGGAATATGATATACGGGGGATTGCGGGAAAGGATATTAGTAGGGACTTTTCCCTGTGTCTAGGAAAAGCCTTTGCTTCTTATGTCAAGTGCATGAATCCTCAGGCACAATGGGTGAGCGTGGGAAGGGATGTAAGAGTGAGTTCAGAGGATCTGGCGGCCGGGGTTGTTGAAGGCATAACCTCTGCGGGCATAAATGTTTACGATATCGGAATCTGTCCTACGCCACTGCAGTACTTTTCCCTTTTCCATCTCGATCTGGATGGTGGCATAATGGTTACTGGGAGTCATAATCCGCCTGAATACAACGGGTTTAAACTGAGCGTGGGCAAAGAGACCATTCATGGCATTACGATACAGAGAATAAAAGAAATCATGATGAGAAAGGAAGATGTTGCTTCCCCAAATCGGGGGACGATTGAACGTTATGACATTGTGGGCAGTTACAAGAAGTATATGTTTAGAGAATTCTCCAGTCTCAAGGATTCTCGCTATAAAAGGTTTAAGGTCGTGGTTGACGCCGGCAACGGCACGGCAGGAATTTTAGTGCCTGAACTCATAAGTGGCGTTGGCTGTGAGGTCGTTCCACTTTTCTGCGAGCCTGACGGGAATTTTCCTAACCATCATCCCGACCCTACGGTGATAGAATATTTACAGGATTTGATCACAGAGACCATAAAATCAGAGGCTGACATTGGTGTTGCTTATGATGGAGATGCGGACAGAATCGGCGTGGTGAACAGGGAAGGCGATATTGTATGGGGTGATGAGTTGATGATTGTGCTGAGCAGAGAGTTGTTAAGGGAGCAACCTGGAGCAAAGATTATAGGTGATGTCAAGTGTTCGCAGGTCATGTTCGATGACATAAAGGATCGTGGTGGTGTCCCTATAATGTGGAGAACAGGACACTCCCTGATTAAACAGAAAATGAAGGATGAAGGAGCGCTGATTGCAGGAGAGTTCAGCGGGCATATATTTCTAGGGGACAGATATTTTGGGTACGATGACGCAATTTATACCACGTTAAGGCTTATAGAAATAATGAAACGACATTCAAAGGATATTAAGGAACTCCTCTCGGATGTCCCTAAAGTCTTTTTTACGCCAGAGATAAGGCTCGACTGTCCCGAAGACAGAAAGAGGAATGTCGTTGAAAAGGTCGTAGCAAGATTCATCCAATATTCCGGCGATGGGCAAAAGAGTGCCGCTCCTTATGCGATAAGAGGATTGGACACTACCGATGGCGTAAGAGTCCTGTTTGAGAATGGCTGGGGACTGGTGAGAATGAGCAACACGCAACCCGTCATTGTGATGAGGGTGGAGGCAAAGGACGAGAGGAGTCTGAATGGTTACCGCGTTTTCTTGGAAAGAGAGGTCAATGAGGTGATGGCTGCAATATGAAGGCAATAATCCTAGTGGGCGGGAGTGGAACAAGACTCTGGCCGTTGTCAAGGGAAAACTACCCGAAACAGTTTCTCAAACTCGATGGCGACCGGTCCTTGTTGCAGCAGACAGCAGAAAGGCTGTTGAGGGTGCTTTCTCCAGATGAAATCATCCTGATGACAAACAATCGGTATAAGTTCTATGTGCAGTCAGAGCTTGAGAATTTCCCCCATATTGTACTGGAACCCCGGCGGAGAAACACGGCGCCGGCTATAGCCTTGGGCGTAAAGTACTGCATCGAAAAGCTTGGATGTGAAGAAGATGAGGTCATAATTGTCTGCCCATCGGATCACATTATTAAGCCGGAAGAAAAATTTGCAGATTATATCCAGCGCATTAAGCCAATTGCTCAAGAAGGGTATATCGTTACCTTTGGCATAAAGCCCGACAGGCCCGAAACTGGATATGGGTATATAAAAGTCAAAAATCAGCCGGCAGACGTGATAAACAGGCAGCATGAAGGTACGGATCCTAGCTATTACAGCGTCGAGAAGTTTACCGAGAAACCGGACATTGAAACTGCAGAGAGGTATGTGCAGGAAAACAATTACTATTGGAACTCAGGGATGTGTGCTTTTAGTATTGGGACAATATTGAATGAATTTAAGCGTCATGTTCCGCCGATAAGCGAAATGCTCATCGGCAGTTATGAAGACATGCTCGGTAACTTTGAAGAGATGCCCGACATATCGATAGATTACGCGGTCATGGAGAAGTCGGACTGTGTGGTGACAGTACCTCTTGATTTATATTGGAATGACATAGGGTCATGGGATGCGCTTTATGACCTGCTGGAAAAAGATGCACACGGGAATGTAAACATGGGTGATATTGTATCAATTGACACAAAGGACACCCTGATCGTCGGCGGTAAGCGGCTTATCTCGACTATTGGGTTGGAGGATTGTCTTATAGTCGAGACGGGAGATGCACTTCTCGTGGCGAAAAGAGGTGAAACGCAAAAGGTAAGAGATATAGTGAACATCTTGAAGGACAGGGGCAGGAAAGAAGCAGAGGAACATGTTACCACTTACAGGCCATGGGGGAGTTATACTATTCTGGAAGAAAGCTTGCGATATAAGATAAAGAGGATTGTTGTAAAGCCGCAGGAGAAGTTGAGCTTGCAAATGCACTACCACCGGTCTGAGCACTGGATTGTGGTAAAGGGTACTGCAAAAGTGACGGTTGGGGATAAAGAGATAATAATCCATGAGAATGAATCGGCCTATGTGCCCAAGTCAACCACTCACAGGCTTGAAAACCCGGGGAAGGTACCTTTAGAGATTATAGAGGTGCAGAATGGCGAGTATTTAGGGGAAGACGATATCTTGAGATTTGACGATCTCTATGGGAGACGGAAGGCTTAGGTAAGCATGTCGGCATATCGAAAGGCAGGTGGATAATTCCCAAAAGACCTTGTTGAGCGGTAATTTGTTAACGGTTTAATATGAATAATTTTCAGTGAGCGATGGAGTTTCTTGTCGGCATCTTAATTCTGTTGTTGAATATTTCGGGTCGCGCTCAACGCCTTTTGTTGTCTCTGTCTGCCGTCCACACGCATCATTTCATGCAGGAGAGGTAATATCAGTGAGGACGTAAGAACTACAGCTAAATGGGGGGAGAACCAATGTATTTCATTGGCCTAGACGCGGGCTCTGTTACTGTTAAACTCGTTGTCTTTGACGAGAAGGCAAACAGGCTGGAAGGGTATTACACGAGACATTACGGCCATCCGGTAATGTCAGCATATAACGTTCTCAAGGAGACGGTCTCTCGATATCCTGAGAGCTCTCTCTCAATTACAGGCTCCGGGGGTAGGATAATCGGCTCCGTGCTCAAGATAAGGCCTGTTAATGAGATTGTGGCTCAATCATACTCAACCAAACGGCTTTTCCCCGATATCAGGACCATTATCGAACTTGGAGGGGAGGACTCGAAGCTGATCCTCTTGGATAATGGAAAAATAAGGGAGTTCTCCATGAATTCTGTCTGTGCGGCGGGAACCGGTTCTTTTCTTGAACAACAAGCTGAGAGATTGACGCTTAGCATAGAGGATTTCAGTGAAATGGCCACAAAATCACAAAGGCCCTCCAAAATTGCGGGCAGGTGCAGTGTTTTTGCCAAGTCGGACATGATACACCTGCAACAGATCGCTACCCCCCTTGAGGACATTGTCGCGGGCTTGTGTATGGCCGTCGCGAGAAATTTCAAAGGGACCATTGCCAAGGGAAAAGACCTCAAGATGCCTGTTTCATTCCAGGGTGGTGTTGCTGCTAACAATGGCATGAGGAGGGCGTTTCGCGAAGTTTTTGGATTTGACCGCCTCTTCGTCCCTCCTGATTTTGCTTTGATGGGTGCCATGGGAGCTGTTTTGAGAGATATGAACGAAGGCCGTGTTAATGCCTTCGACCTGGCGGACTTGGGGTTATTCCTCACCTCGACAAAAGCGGCAAGGTCAGGACATGCACCGTTGGTGACAGAAGGGGAAGATTTTTTTGAAAGACACGACATCGCTGGTGGATTGAGAGAGCACGGGGATGACATCGGGAGGGGTAAAGCAGGGGGTAAGGCTTACCTAGGAATTGACATTGGCTCGATAAGCACTAACCTTGCGGTCATAAATGAGGAAGGAACCTTGCTTGCGAAGCGTTATCTGATGACTGCGGGAAGACCAATTGAAGCCGTTAAACAAGGACTTGAAGAGATTCAGCTTGAAATCGGAAACAGCTTCGAGATTTCAGGAGTTGGGACCACCGGCTCTGGAAGATACATGATTGCAGACTATGTCGGGGCAGACATAGTTAAAAATGAGATAACGGCCCAGGCGACGGCTGCAATTTCCATTGATCCTGCCGTTGACACTATTTTTGAAATAGGGGGCCAGGACTCGAAGTACGTCTCCATAAAAGACGGTGTGATTGTTGACTTTGAGATGAACAAGGCCTGCGCGGCGGGAACTGGTTCCTTCATCGAGGAGCAAGCCGAGAAGCTTGACATTTCTATAAGAGGGGAGTTTGCGGAGGCTTCATTTCGTTCACAAAATCCGTGCATGCTGGGAGAACGTTGCACTGTCTTCATGGAAAACTCACTTATGGCAAATCTCCAGAAGGGAGCACATCAGGATGATCTCCTGGCAGGGCTTGCCTATTCAATTGTGCAGAATTATATCAACAGGGTTGTTGCAGGAAAGCCCATAGGTGACGCAATATTCTTTCAGGGTGGTGTCGCATTTAACAAAGCCGTTGTCGCAGCATTTGAAAAATATCTCAACAAGAAGGTGACTGTCCCCCTTAACCATGATGTAACCGGTGCTATCGGGATGGCACTTATCGCGATGCGATATATGAAAGATAAGACTCATGGCATATCTGCCAAGTCAACCTTCAAGGGGTTTGAACTGTCCAAAAGGCCTTATGAAATAAGTTCCTTCGAGTGCAAGGGATGCCCTAATGTGTGCGAGATAAACAGGGTAAAAATTCAAGGGGAAGAGACCCGGCTCTTCTACGGTGGAAGATGTGATAAATACGACGTGCGCCGAGTTCGAAGACCGGAGTTTCCAGACCTCTTTAAATTTAGGGAAGAGATGCTCTGGAAAGCGCACAATAAATACAGCGATGCGTCAATGAGCAGTGAGAAGGAGTTAGCCGACAAAGAACATCGTCCTCCGTCGGTAGCCCACCCGCGCACATCGCGCGGCAAAATAGGCATCCCTTATATTTTCTATTTTCATGATTTCATGCCATTCTGGTCCACTCTCTTATGGGAACTTGGCTTTGAAGTAATTGTTTCTCCGAGAACAAACCGTCAGGTAATTAACCTTGGTGTAGAAAACATCCTCTCGGAGGCATGCTTCCCTGTCAAGGTTGCCCATGGTCATATGACCTATCTTAAGGATGCCGGAATCGATATCCTTTTCAACCCGAGTTTTATCGATCTTAATCAGAATGGGGATGAATATGCGCGAGGAGTCGCTTGTCCGCACGCTCAAACGATCCCATATGTGTCGAAGGCGGCGATTACAGGATTCGAGGCTATCACTCCCCTCATTAATTTTGAATTTGGAATGGACTACCTGGAGAAAGAATTATACAGGTCGTTTAAAAAGTACGGCGTAAGGATGGCGGACATCCGCAGGGCGCTTCTACTGGCCCAGTCTGCTCAGACCGAGTTCAAAGGTGCAATAAAACAAAGCGGCAATGAGATCTTAAGGAGCAGAGGAATAGAGATAAGCGGACACGCTAATACCTTAGCATCTACTTCCGACCGCGGCATCAGTGCCGTCATACAGCCTTCTGAACCCGTTGTCGTCATCATCGGTAGGGCGTACAATGCTTTTGATCCAGCTGTAAACCTTGAACTTCCCAATAAACTGGCCAACATTAACTCACTTGCAATCCCCATGGATTTTCTTCCTCTTGCGGATGAGAAACTCTATGATGTATGGCCTGATATGTACTGGAGGTCAGGACAAATGATATTGAAAGCCGCAAGGATTATAAGGGACACACCCAATCTGTATGCGGTTTACATAGGCAATTTCTCTTGTGGGCCCGATTCTTTCATCCTCAAATATTTCAAGGAAGAGATGGATGGAAAACCCTTCTTGCATATAGAGATCGATGAACATAGTGCGGATGCAGGTGCGATCACGAGGTGCGAAGCATTTCTCGACAGCATAGAGCACCAGAAGGACCGCCTCCATCGAAGGAAGAAAGTTGGCATGCCCGTCAAATCGTCACCGGCCGTGCACGGCGCATCTCTAAGGAAACGGACTATCTATATTCCCAGGATGGCGGATCATTCATTTGCTATTAAGGCAGCGTTTGAATACTGTGGTATCAACTCAGACGTCCTGCCTGAGTCAGACAGGGAATCTGTCGAACTTGCCAAGCGCTATGTGTCGGGCAAGGAGTGCTATCCTTACTTAATCACAGCAGGTGACATGCTAAAGAAGGTATTCTCCCCTGACTTTAGGTCTGAGGAATCTGCATTCTTCATGCCTTCAGGCTCCGGCCCCTGCAGGTTTGGACAGTACAACGTGTCTCATCGGCTCATTCTCAAGAATATCGGGTTGAAGGATGTGCCTATTTTTGCGCCGAACCAGGATGAAGAGTTTTACGGGGAACTAGGCCTCGTGGGCGGTCATTTTTCCAAAACAGCTTGGAAAGGCGTTGTTGCCTATTCATTGTTGATGAAATGCCTCCATGAAACGAGACCCTATGAAGTGAGTAAGGGCGATTCGGAATCGCTCTACGGTAAGTATCAGCAGGGAATTTATGAAGCTCTTAAGTCAAGAAACGGATCGCTGAAGGAGCTTGTAATGCGTTTTCGAGACGACTTTCGATCTCTTCCCCTCAGGAAAGATAAAAGACCTGTTGTCGGGATAATTGGTGAGATTTTTGTGCGCTCACATCAATTCTCGAATGAAGATCTGATCAAGAAGATAGAATCCCTCGGAGGGGAGGCCTGGCTGGCACCGATGGAGGAATGGATTCATTATATTAATGAGATGTCGTTAAGAAAATCCTTGATAAAAAAGGACAGGTCTGGTATGCTAGGTCTCTTTTTGGAAAGGTTGTTGCAGAAAAGGATTGGGCATGTATATGAAAAGCCCTTCAAGGGGTTTTTAAGGACTGTTAAAGAGCCTGATACCAAGGAGTTATTGAGAAAAGCTGCCCCCTATGTGCATGATTCCTTTGAGGGCGAGACTGTCTTAAGCATAGGTAAGGCGGTGGACCTTGTGGAACGAGGCACTGCAGGCATCATAAATACTATGCCTTTTGGCTGTATGCCAGGCACTATAGTGACCGCACTCTTGAAGTCTGTAAGTAAGGACTATGGGATTCCGTGTTTAAGTATTCCCTATGACGGGACAGAATCACCGACTACCGAACTTCAGCTTGAGGCATTCATGGAAACGCTTTCTACTAATTTTTACTGAGGAGGTGATGATGTGGGGAACGTCGTAAAATGGCGCAAGAAGAAGATGCGCAAGCACAAACACAGGAAATTACGCAGAAGTACGAGGGCACAGAGGAGGAAATAGAGGGAGTGCCCTATGAAAGAAATCATAATTTTACAGGAACAACTCGCGCTGATGGACAGAGAACTTAGGACACTGACGGAGAAGCTTAGCGCATTGGAGAAGGACTTAAAGGTAGTTAACGACCTGGCATTGGACGTGAAGGGGTTGAAGGTTTATCTGGGAAGGATCTATCCTGAGTTCAAGTCGCAATTCCCAGCAATCATTAAAGAAGCTGCAGGATTAATGAAAACGTGTAATTTTGGCTCCTATGAAAGGCATGTGGCGTATATAACTGCTTAACAGGCTTTTTTTGACCACTCCACCCCTTCCTTTTATTCCACTTGCGTGAATTAAATATACGGTCCTATTAGTGGCAGTATTCTGGACAGCACCCTCTATTTTGATTATGCCCATATGGCCAACGATTTCACCGGCCAAGCGCTTTTTTGATGCTTTTATAAAAAAAATGATATCACCACTCTTAAGCCTTTTAAGCCCATTCTGAAGTGCTCCAGCCGGGAGTACATCAATAAACCCCCTCCTTGAATCTTTTATGCGAACTGTTCCCCCAAGTTCTGCTGTTATGTCCAGACCCCACTTGCCACTCTCAATCATGTCTTCCCCATAGCGGAATCGGTCGTTATAGTTAATTATCCTGTCATTCTCAAGAATGCCCTTTGAGTGGAATCGTTTGTCCAGTGCTATCATTGCAGACTCCTCGGGGGTGTTGCTCATCGCAAGCTCAACTGACCTGAAGACCAAATACATGCAATCAACCCTTTCATCAGCGACAATCGTTGATTTTGCAACATATTCGCCTATCGGATTATTATCATAAGGAACGTCGACAAACTTTTCTGCCCAGACGGCTATTCGCTCGCCAAGGGGCATCTCCTTGATCTGTGACTGTATGGTCAGGATTTCACGATTAGAGAGGGGATAACAGAATGTGGCAAGGAACATGATATAGGATACAGCGCACAGCAGGGGGGGCAGAATCTTCTTGTATCCGGCCGCCTCCAATCTGCCATTCAGGTTCATGTGCTATAATAGCACATGTCAATCCTGATCGAACCATTCTCTACCACGGGGATAGGAAGTTTCCCTTATATCAACGCAGAGGAAGCGTGTGAACTGATTCTTAGTTCCTGTGATATTCCTTTTTGGCCACAATTGCCTAGGCGCTCTTTCCGAGAGTCAATGATCCTTCAATATTCCGAAGGTATGCCTTACCTCAGGATGAATGAAAAGGATCAGGTGGCCTGGATCATGAGAGATTACAGCGATGAGCTTGAACGGTTCTACGAATCCTGTACAGAGACGTCGAGGATAGCCATCTCTGAGGATTTTGCAGCGGGATTCCATGCGTTCATAAAGATGATAAAGGGAAAGCGGTTTCCGATTTTGAAGGGACATATAACAGGGCCAATCACCTTTACTCTGGGGCTCAAAGACAATCAGGGCAGGTATGTATATTTCGATGAGGAATTGCGAGAGATCGCATCCATGCTCTTACAGGCAAAGGCGCGCTGGCAGATAGATATGTTGAAGCACCATGCTGAAAAGGTGATCATTTTTATCGATGAACCCATCCTTTCGGCCTTGGGCGGTTCGTCCTATCTCGGGGTTTCCACCGAGGATGTGTCTATGCTTATCTCAACAATAGTTGCCGCCATTGAAAACGCGGGTGGGATTGCCGGAATCCATTGCTGTGGGAGGGCGGATTGGTCTATGGTTATTGATAGTGGACCGGAAATACTCAATTTCGATGCGTATGACTATCTTGATCCGCTCATCATCTATCATGGGGCTATAAATCAGTTGCTCCAGAGGGGCGGTTATCTGGCATGGGGTATTGTTCCCACCTCTGAATCGGTTAACTCCCTGGACGAAGGACAGATCATCAAACTCCTGAAAGAGAGTCTTGAAAAAATGTACCGCCATATTCCAGCGGAATTAGTAAATAGCCGTATACTCCTCACCCCCTCATGCGGCACGGGGTTAAGGAGCATTGAAGAAACGGTCAAAATATTTCAACTTTTGATGAGATTGAAAGAGGCGATGGTGTAGTGCACGATAATCTGCAACGAGGGATTTTCATATCCTTTGAGGGGATCGATGGCGTGGGCAAGTCAACTCAGGCTAGACTGTTGTCGGAGAGACTTTCGTGCATTGGCTATAGGGTGATGCTGACCCGTGAACCTGGAGGAACGGCCATCGGAGACAGGATCAGGGACATGCTATTGCATCTGGAATATCAAGGGGTGATGTCTTCAATTACCGAACTGCTGTTATATAATGCCGCACGGGCTCAGCATCTCAGAGAAAGGATTATTCCTGCGCTGAATGATGGTATGGTTGTCATTACTGATAGATTTACTGATTCAACCATTGCCTATCAGGGATATGGTCGCGGGATAGACATATCTAGTATCCAGTCTTTGGATCAAATTGCGACAAACGGGTTAAAACCTCACTTGACGGTCCTTCTTGACGTTGATGTTGAAACGGGGCTCAGCAGGAACCGCGGCATAAACAAGATCGATAGACTCGAGATTGAGGAGGTCTCATTTCACAGGAAGGTAAGGGAGGGATTCCTGCGCATTGCAGAAGATGCGCCGGAGCGGTTTCTAATAGTAGACGCCTCTGCCGAAATAGAGCAGATCAAAGAGGAAGTTTGGCAAGGTGTACGGAGGGAGATGAAGAAAGGTTTTTCAAGTGCCTCATGCTCTGGCACAGAAGGTAACCTCCCTGCTCAAGAACGGGTTGAGAAAAGGCTTTGATAAGGATAATGAGACGAAACGGTTATTTGACACTCCGTAGCTTCCAATATCCATCAATGCTTCAGCAAGGTCGGCATAAGACAGACCGCATTGTCCAAGGATTTCGGCTAAGACTGGAAAATGGATGCTATTGCCCAATAAAGTGCTGTGCCGGCAATGAAGGTTGCTGACACCGGATAATTAAATAACATGTCGTTTAACCAAATAATCGCTCATGAAAGGGCAAAAACGATTCTCCGCGGCACTCTGAAAAGGAACCGTGTTCCGTCCGCCGTCCTTTTTTCGGGTGATGAAGGTATCGGAAAGAAGCTTACCGCGATTACCTATGCCAAGGCTTTGAACTGTCTTGAGCCCGTCGAAGGTGACTGCTGTGACAGTTGCAGGGCCTGCAAAAAGATAGATTCGGGGATGCATCCAGATGTCACTGTGGTCTCGCCGGAGAAGGATGAAATAACGATTGAAAACATTCGGATGATTATTGAAGCCCTCTCGTGGAGGCCATTTGAGGGCAAGAGGAAAGTTTTCATTATCGATGACGCAGATGCCATGAACAGTAACGCGGCGAATGCCTTCCTGAAGACCCTAGAAGAACCCCCCGAGGGGAGTCTCATTCTTCTTGTCTCATCCAGTCCGGATAGACTTCCCGACACAATAAAATCCAGATGTGCCCATATCCGCTTTTATCCTCTGCCAAGGCATCAGTGTGAAAAAATAGTTTCCCCTCATCTTGACCAGGAGAAGAGGGATGTGATTCTTAACAGCGCAATGGGGAGACCAGGACTTGCACTTTCGAGAGATTTTACCAGCGAGAGGGATCGGTTTATGAAAATTCTGAATAACATGATAGACGGCACATCAAAAGACGGTTGGGGCGATAAGGATGAAATGAAATTGTGGTTTGAGGCGTTCTCTATTTTTTTGAGAGATCTCGCAGTCTTCAACATCACCGGCCAGAAATCTGACCTTATTTATGGGCAGGCCCATAAGAAGAGGGACATTAAAGAGATACTTGATGCGTATCAACTCATAGACTCACTCAAGAGTACTGTTGACTTCAACCTCAACAAATCAATAACATGGAATTATGTGTCGGCAATAGCGAGACAATATATCAGCCTCTGAGCAGAGTGCACAAGGGGAGGAAAAATAGATGCCTGACGTTGTTGGGGTAAGGTTTAGACCTTGCGGCAGGGTATACGACTTTGAAGTGGACGGGCTTTCTGTTCAGAAGGGGGACTCGGTTGTTGTTGAGTCAGAATTCGGGCTTGGCATTGGAAAGGTAGTGACGGTAAGAGGTGCGACGGAGCCTCAAGAACAGGGCTTCAAAAAGGTATTGAGGATAGCGACAGGGGATGACTATAAGACGCAGGAGGAGAATAAGAGGCTGGAGCAAGAGGCAAGGGCTTTCTGTATTGAGAGGATAATGGCGAGGGGCCTCCCAATGAAGTTTGTCAGCACCGAATCAACCCTCGACAGGAAGAGGATAATCTTCTATTTTACAGCGGACGGAAGGATAGACTTTAGGGAACTGGTAAAGGACCTTGCGGCAAAATTCAAGACCAGGATTGAAATGCGACAGATAGGAATAAGGGATGAGGCAAAGATAATAGGGGGCCTTGGCATTTGTGGAAGAGACCTATGCTGCAAAACATTTCTGACTTCTTTTGAGCCCATATCGATAAAAATGGCTAAAAAACAGGAACTCGTCCTCAATGTCGGCAAGCTCTCCGGTCTCTGCAGCAGACTCATGTGTTGTCTGAAATATGAGCATGAAGGCGGTCTGGATGATACTCCCTCAGATGATGAGAGTCCCCTTGACGTTGAGGATGCCCCAATTGAGCTTATCGAAGAAAAGATTACAACGATGTTGCACCAACCAAAAGACGCACCTCAGGTGTCCAAGAAGAAACCGTTCGCTTTTTTTAAAAAAGAGGGAGAGCGTCAGCCTGTGGCAGATATAGTCAACTTCGAAAAGAAAGATGAGGGGACCGAACAGTGTGGAAAGAAACGGAAAGGGCGACACCGTGGCAAGAGGAGGCATTCCGGCAAGTGATTACCAACAGTGAGAAATTCTTTGTCACTACGCCCATTTACTATGTGAACGACGTACCGCATATTGGCCATGCCTATACGACTGCCGCGGCTGATATCCTTGCTCGATTCAACAGGTTGAGGGGTAAGAGCGTATTTTTTCTGACAGGGACAGATGAACACGGACAAAAGGTCGAGAAGGCAGCTGAAGAACAAGGAAGAACTCCCGCTGAACACGCTGACATTCTGGTCGAAAATTTCAAAAATTTATGGAAAAATTTGCAAATAAGTAATGATGCCTTTATAAGAACGACTGATGACGGCCACAAGAACATTGTAAGGGAACTCCTTGAGAAACTGTGGCATACAGGGAAGATTGAGAAAAGGTCATACAGAGGCATGTACTGTACTCCCTGTGAGCGGTTTTGGACGGAGAAAGATCTCTACGAGGGGAATTGCCCTGACTGCGGAAGGCCCATTGAACAGATAGAAGAGGATAATTATTTTTTCCTCATGTCGCAGTATGAGGAAAGGCTCACAAAGTACATAGAGGCGAATCCTTACTATATTCTGCCTGAAACCAGGAGAAATGAAGTCTTAGGGTTTCTCAAGACAAAAGCTCTCGGTGATCTCTGCATATCGAGGCCCAAGCACAGGCTTTCCTGGGGTATAACATTACCCTTTGATGAGGATTACACGACCTACGTGTGGTTTGACGCCCTTGTGAATTATTACTCCGCGACTAAATATCTGGCAGTGTCAACCCTTCCCATTGTTGCTGAAGAGAGACGGGAACACATGAGCTGGTGGCCGGCAGACCATCATCTGATAGGAAAAGATATTCTTACCACGCATGCTGTGTATTGGTCCACGATGCTCATGGCTCTTGACCTTCCGTTGCCTCACAACATATTTGCTCACGGGTGGTGGACGGTGAAGGGAAAAAAGATGTCAAAATCCGTAGGAAATGTTGTTGATCCCGACAAAATAGTAGCCAAGTTCGGGGCGGATGCGTTCAGGTTTTTCCTTTTCAGGGAAGTGCCTTTTGGACTTGACGGTGACTTTTCGGAAGAAGCTGTGATCCTAAGGATCAATAGTGATCTCGCCAATGATTTCGGTAATCTCGCGAGTAGGATCTTGACGATGGTCGACCGGTATTGCGGTGGGGAAATACCAGAGCCGGAGGTGGTAGAGACAGAAATGAGAATGCTTGCGGAGGGGATCAGGGGGCAGCTGGAGGAATCGCTGCACTATCTTGATTTTCACCGGGCTCTGGAACAAATATGGAGATTGGTCTCTTACGCGAACAAGTATATCGATTTGTCTGCACCATGGGCTCTTGCCAAGGATGCAAACAGACACGGTCAATTGAGGACAGTTTTGTACTCATCTTTAGAAGCGCTGAGATTTTTGTGTCTATATCTATATCCCTTCATGCCGGGTGTTACTCAAAGGTTGTGGGAGCAATTAGGCATTGGTGCTCAGTTGTCTGCAAGCAAACTTGATGAGGCGGCAATGTGGGGGAAGCTCAGACCCGGGGAGAAGATCAAGCGCGGTGAATCCCTCTTCCCGAGGATCGAGAAACTGGAAGAAAAGGTGGTTTTGGTAAATAGGTCAATGACCGCTGTTACAAAGGGCAAGGGTGTGGAGAGGCTGGAAAAGGAGAAAGTTACAATGAACGAGCTGACTGCTAAGGATTTAATTGGCATAGAGGATTTTGCTAAGGTTGAATTGAAAACTGGCAGGGTGCTGAGCGCTGAAAGAGTTGAAAAGTCTGAGAAGCTGATAAGACTTATCGTTGATACCGGTGAAGAGAGGCAGATAGTTGCGGGGATAGGGAAGAATTATGATCCCGAAGATCTGATAGGGAAAAAAATTGTGGTAGTGGTTAATCTTAAACCGGCGAAACTGATGGGAGTGGAGTCACAAGGGATGCTGCTTGCGGCAACGGATAATGAAGGGAAGCTGTCAATCCTCACACTAGACAGGGAGGTGGGGAATGGTGCCAAGGTTAAGTGAGAAGGCTTTTCATAAAGACTTCAGTGAGGGATTATCTGCTTGACCCTGGTTATCAAGTATTTTAAGGATCCCCCGTTGACCGATGGTGATCTCCTTTTGAATGTTCTTACCGCTATCGAATGAAAGGAAACTGTACTTGCCATAATGGTAAATCTTTCCGAAGGCGGCGTGAACTTCCGCTGTTGATTTTCCATTAAAGATACCTACAACCTTCTCCCGATTAAAAGGGTTCTCCTTGATCCTCACACTGAACCCCCCTTCTTCTTTAATCTCACCGTACAATTTCTTGCTCACTGGATTGTTATCGCCGAGTATGACGAGGGATGAGGTCTTAATATCAGAATCGTTGATCGTTGCAGCATCCTTTGCGACGGCACCTCTTTCATTGAAGGTATTGATTATCTCTTCGTACGTCTCCGCATTTCTTGAAGGAAGCGCTACTATGATCCGCTCATCACCGATAAGCCGTGCAAGGACAGGAGGGAATTCGTCTGTCGATAATTTTCTCATCAGGTCATAATTCTCATCGATAATCATCTTCACGGGTCTGCGGTCCAGCGATATCGTCAGGGTATCCGTTTTTTTGGTAACCCATAATAGATGGTCTGTTTTGCTCCCATCCGGATAATAGAAGGATAAGGGTACGTAAAGCGAATACGCTACTGGTTGTTGCGATATAGTGACCTTGACTTCAACGGTCTTGTTAGTTTCCCGCGTATGCACAGATTCAAGGTGAAGTTCGGGAATTCCAGTAGCTTCTATCCACTGCTTGAAAAACCATGCGAGGGCTCTCCCCGTGGTCTTTTCAAAGGAAATCCTCAAGTCATCCCATGTCGCCATCTTGTAACTGTTGTTTTCTATAAAGTGCTTGAGCGATGAAAAAAACAGGTCATCTCCGAGACTCTTTCTGAGCATGTCGAAAACCATGGCCGCCTTCCCATAACCTATCGCCTTTGACGGAAAATCAACCCTGCCTCTGAAATTCCTTAGAGAAAAATCATTCTTCGTGTTGACATAACTTTCATAATCGATGAGGATCTGCTTGCGGTAGCTCCAGCCGTTGCCTTTCTGCTCTTCGTAGAGCTGATCTGCTAGATAGGTAGTCAATCCTTCGGCCCAGTTGCCATTCTCAAAGTCAATATAGACAGAGTTCCCAAACCACTGATGAAGGATTTCATGACCGAGTGATGTCTCAACAATAAAGGGAAGTCTCACAATATCCTGTCCCAGAAGCGTATATGTGGGCATTGAATACCCGGTGGGCAGGAAGTTTTCGATGATGGAGAACCTCTTGAACGGATAAGGGGTAAGGAGACTTTCATAGAGTTTCAGGTATCTCTTTGTGTGTTCAATGTAGGAGAGGGCCAAACTGTTGTCTTCAGGGAAAAAGTAGGCAGAGAGTGCAATACCATGAAACGAGTCTTTCGAGATTATAAAGCGATCTGTAGCGATGAGGTTTATTCTGTCAAGTGGGTGTGGGAAGTGAAACGCAAACACCGCCTTGCCATGCTCCATGGTTTCCTTGATACCCTCTGATTCTGAAATGGCTATGAATTTTTCAGGAAGAGTAGCCTTGAGAGCAAAGGTGCACAAGCCCTCTATCTGAGGATACCACGTACCTGTGAGGAAGACCCCCTTCTTGTCGATTATGGCTTGTCCGGAATAGCCCCTACTATTATTGGAGGGCGGCTGCCCACCAAAGAAACCTTCATACTGAATCTCGATGATTCCAGTGATCTCGGATTGTATCGTAACCGTATCCTCGTGGCGGCTGAAGTGGACCGGCTTGCCGTTTAACATTATGGCAATAATATCGAGGGTTCCTGTCTTGATGAGCAGTTCTCGGCCGGATTGGACGAGAACCCGTGCAGTGCCGCTGATCTTTGAATGTGAGACATCTATTGAAACGTCAAGGTGATATTCGGGAATAACCTGTGAGCCTTGCTGGCCAAATAGAGAAGTAGACGAAAGCAACAGGATGACCAAGACGATGAGCATGGTATAGCGCATGTTTAATTATATACCATACATTCTCATCTTGGGTGGACAAACCAGCCCGCTCCGGCATAATGTGGCAGACCTCGTGAGTGAAGGGCGGAGGAGCCGCTTCATGAGAGAGGGAAGTGTTTAAAAGATCCTCAGTCCAGTGCGTTAAATGAATAAGCTCTCTGCATGCTGCCTTTTCAACCTCTGAGGCAGGTTGCTGACGGAAGGCGATCTGTTTCCAAGCCTCTGGCTCCAGTCTATTGTCTTACAGGGATGATCGTGTTCCGGTATGACTTTATGAGCAGGTACGCATGTCCGAGGGAACTGTTGAGCTTTGTCTTCGGCCAACCTCATGAGTAAAATGCCCTGCTGGAGCTATTGCTCAGGCTTCAGGGGTGCGGAGATCCACGAACCCTTGTGAAGCCGTTATGGAGGCACTGCTTTAGATTGTCTGAAATTAGAGATGAGAGAGTCCTAAAGAAAATGATATATTGTGATACAATAACTGAGAGAAAATAATCAGGCAGTATTAAAGAAGGAATAGGGATAATATATCCTGTCATAATGAGAAGACAACAACTTTTTTAGGAGGGGGTAAGCTATGCCTGTATACGATTACAAGTGTCAAAAGTGTGGAGAAACCTTTTCTTTAGTAATGGGTATTAAGGAGAAGGAGAAAAAGAAGGTTAAGTGTCCTAGCTGCAAGAGCAGCAGGCTGAAGCCGGTCTATTCAGGATTTTTCCCCATGACATCAAAGAAGTCATAAAAACATTTAACAGCATAGGAGGCATATGCCATGATAAAGAGAGCGCTCCTTAGTGTCTCTGACAAGAAAGGGCTCGTCGATTTTGCAAAAGACCTTTCAGCAATGGGGGTTGATATCCTGTCAACGGGGGGTACGGCAAGAGCCCTTCGCGATGCGGGGGTTACGGTGACAGAAGTTTCTGATTATACGGGATTCCCTGAGATGCTTGACGGGAGGTTGAAGACTTTGCATCCAAAGATTCATGGGGGGTTGCTTTGCAGGCGGAGTAATCCGAAGGATATGGAAGACATAGAGAAACACGGCATTAAACCGATAGATATGGTGGTCGTGAATCTTTACCCCTTTGAGGCAACGATTTCAAAGCCGTCCGTTACCTTAGAGGAGGCTATTGAAAACATTGATATAGGCGGTCCAGCCATGCTTAGAGCCGCATCAAAGAACTATCAGGATGTGACGGTTGTTGTTGATCCTGGAGATTACACAACGATTATCCGAGAGATGAAGGCTTCTGGGGGCAACATCGGTAAGGAGATGAAGCTGAGATTGGCCAGAAAGGTTTTTGCGCACACTGGTCGTTACGATACACTTATAGCAGAGTACCTTGGAAGGGTCATAGGTGCGTAAGGCAGGGCATGAATTCCTTATTCGTGCACTGAATAATGATTGGTTGTCCTCTAGTACCAGGATGTCATTGGCATCGGGTCAGCTAGGCGCATTACGGATAGAGAAGGCCTGAAAGTGACATGGAAGCATAGAACTATCGTAACAAGTATGACGGAAGAGGGCGATCTACAAGATGTTTAGGTCTTTTAAGGAGATTAAGTCGCATTACCACTTCACCATTGAGGATGAAAGCAGGCTCAGGGGAGTAAGGGAACTTATGTTAGAGCATTGTGAAAGGATTATCGATGATCTTCATTCATGGGTTGTCGATCTCCCGGAGACCGCTGCTTTTTTTGCTGAGGAGAGCAGAAAGAAGCGAGTCTTCGAAAGCCACAGGGTCTGGTTTATAGACCTCTTCTCCGGTAATTATGACAGCAGGTACTACGATAAAATGATAAAGGTTGGACAAATTCATGAGAGAGCAAAGGTTGACCCACATTTTATAATTACGTCGTTCAATATCATCAGGAGCTCCTGCAAAGATATTTTGCATCAATACGTTGATGATAAGGAAAAGAGGAGCAAAACCCTGAACTCAATTGACAAGATAGTGGATATAAATCTAGACATCATGACTTCTTCCTATATAGAAGAAGAGGTGAGGGAGTATTCTCCCGCCTATCGGGTCAGGACAGCTCTGATAGCCTTCTCTGAACGGTTTTCCCAAACCATGAATTTTGTACTCATCGTTGCACTTATAGGCTTAACCCTTGGAGTAATTGGATTATTCATATATGATCTTCAATATCTCCTCTCGGGCAACCTTGAGAAAGGGATAATCACCGCTCTAGGTTCAATGCTGATGTTGTGGATAGTTATTGAACTGATGAATACAGAGATAAAACATCTCAAGGGTGGGAGATTCCGTATCAGCGTGTTTGTCGGCGTTGCCCTGGTTGCATTCATACGGGATACATTGATCATGGCACTTAAGCATGAGAATGTAGAGAACATGTATTTTTTATCGGCGCTGATTCTGATATTAGGAATCGTTTTTTGGCTCGTGACAAAAGCGGAAGAGAGGAGCAGCTGACATGAAGGTTCTTGTCGTTGGTGGCGGAGGGAGGGAGCATGCTATCGTCTGGAAATTGGCTCAATCTAGGCGCGTGGATAAAATCTACTGTGCTCCCGGTAACGCAGGGATTGCAGAAATGGCTGAATGTATTGAGATTGGATCGGGTAGCTTTGATGCGTTGATCGATCTAGTAAAATACGAATGGATAGACCTGACCATTGTGGGACCCGAAGATCCGCTTTCACGAGGGATTGTGGATGCCTTTGAAAGGGAGGGCAGGAGGATCGTTGGTCCTCTAAAAAATGCGGCACGGCTCGAGGCAAGTAAAGTGTTTGCGAAGGAGTTCATGAAGAGACACCGCATCCCGAGCGCTGATTATACGGTATTCAGTTCATATCTTCATGCAGAAGAACATGTGAGGATGAAGGGAGCTCCGATTGTCATTAAGGCAGATGGGCTCGCCGCAGGAAAGGGGGTTTTTGTTGCAACGACCGTGGATGAGGCCATTAATGCCCTAAGACTTATTATGAAGGAGAGGGTTTTTGGTGAGGCGGGCAATAGGGTCGTCGTGGAGGAATGTCTTCAAGGGGAAGAGGCATCCTACATGGTATTTACTGATGGAAAGACGATAGTCCCTATGGTCAGCTCTCAGGATCACAAGAGAGTTTTTGATGGGGATAAGGGACTTAATACGGGGGGGATGGGCGCTTACAGCCCAGCCCCGATCGTCACGACAGAAATAGAAAACGAAGTCATGGAACGGGTAATGAGGCCTGCCATCAATGGGCTGAAAGATGAGGGTATGCCCTATAAGGGAGTTTTATATGCCGGGCTGATGATTAAAGAAAACAGCCCCCATGTCCTGGAATTCAATTGCAGGTTGGGGGATCCTGAGACGCAGCCGGTTCTCGCAAGGCTCGATACCGATTTTATGGATATATGCATGGCCATAGCGGATGGGAAACTATCAGACCTTGTCATTCGCTGGAAGGACGAGGTATCCGTGTGTGTGGTTCTTGCGTCGGGAGGCTACCCTGGCGACTATGAAAAGGGCAAAGTGATCTCGGGACTTGACGATGTGAAGGAAATGAACGACGTGGTTGTCTTCCATGCAGGCACCACCTTTGCAAATAATCAGATAGTGACCAACGGTGGCAGGGTTCTTGGGATTACCGCCGTTGGAAGTGACATTAAGACCGCAAGACAGAAGGCCTATGGGGCGATTGAGAGGATACACTTTGAAGGTATGCACTTTAGAAGAGATATCGCGGATAGAGCATTGAAGTGAGGGTCCATTTAGATTGCTTCCCGTGTTTCTTGAAACAGGCAATAATCGCGGTCAGGCTTGGAACACCCAATGAGACTCTCCAGGCGGAAATATTAAAAGAAGTCCTTGATGAGATCAAGGCGACCGATCTGTCGCGTCCTCCGGCGTATTCGAGTACTTTCTTGCACAGGAAAATAAGGCAACTGCTTGGTAAAGACCCTTTTAAGGATATAAAGTCAGAGTACAACCGAATTGCGAAGGGGTTATATCCAGAACTCAAAAAGAAGATTCAGAAAAGTGACAATCCACTTATGACTGCCGTGCGACTGGCGATCGCAGGCAATGTCATTGATTTTGGGATATTCACCTCCTTTGATATAATCGGAACGATTGACAGGGCGCTCAACCTGCCCCTCTCAGTAGATGACAGTGAAGCCTTTAGAGCGGCCCTTGATGAGCAGGGGAAAGTCATCTATCTTCTTGATAATTGCGGTGAGATTGTATTTGATCGTCTGCTCATAGAAGTTCTTATACGGATGGGGAAACATGTCAGGGCTGTAGTGAAAGGATCTCCGGTATTGAACGATTCAACAATCGAGGATGCAGTAGAGACAGGGCTAATTGACATTTGCGATGTGATGGATAACGGGTCCGATTGCGTAGGCACTATTCTGGACTTTGTCTCCTCTGAGTTGAAGCAGCAATTAAAGGAGACTAACCTTGTGATCAGCAAAGGTCAGGGAAATTTTGAGACCCTTGTGGATCTGGATAACGATTTGAAGGATAAAAAGATATTTTTTCTGTTTCAGTCCAAGTGTGATGTAGTGTCTGCTGAACTGGGAATGCCTAGGGGGGCTATGCTTTTACGTCAATTATAACAAGTTCTTCGGCAAGGGTCGAGCGTTGAACTTCTTTGTTTGAAAGATTCAAAAAAAACTTGACATTTGCCTTAAATTACTTTACTATAGCAGCTGATTTCAGCTCTTCATTTTTTTATATAGGAAAAGAACTTTATAAAGGGGAGGATTTACTGTGGAAGCACCTACAATTTTACATGCGATATTACCAAGTGTTCCGCCTTATGTTTCGTATTCATGGCTCGCGATGGCGATTTTAATAGGAGTGAGCCTTGCTATAAAGAACAAGCTTAGTCTTGTCCCGTCCGGCCTTCAAAATGTGATGGAGGTTTTTGCGGACTTTTTTCTCACTGCCGCAAACAACAATATCGGGCCTCATTATGGAGAAACATTTTATCCCCTTCTTGGAACTATATTCCTGTATATCATGACCTGTAATCTGTTCGGTCTGATCCCTGGATTTGAATCGCCGACAAGCAATATAAACTGTACAGCATCCATGGCTCTTCCAGTTTTTCTCATTTACCAGTTTTATGGACTGAAGGTTCACGGAATCAAATATGTGAAGCATTTTCTTGGTCCTATTAGGTCTATCCCCGCCATCCCATTGATGATTTTTATGTTCGTTTTGGAAATCATCGGTCACCTTGTGAGACCGATTACGTTGTCTGTCCGACTTTTTGGAAATATGGTGGCAAAACATATTATTCTAATCGTTTTGGGTGTCTTGACGCCTGCCATTATACCTGTTGTTATCCTTGGTCTGGGAACGCTTATCAGTTTTATCCAAGCGTACGTTTTTATGTTACTCACTACTTTATACCTCGCTGGTGCAGTTGAGGAATCACACTAAATTTTTAACAGAAAGGAGGGAAAAACGCATGAAGAAGGTACTCGCTTTGACTTTACTGACGCTTTTTGCACTTGCCCTGTTCGCGGCCTTTGCTTTTGCAGAAGAACCTGCTGCCAAAGGCTTGACTGACGCAAAGTTGGGCTACTATGGGTTGGCGACACTTGGTTGCGCTATCGGAATAGGGCTTGCAGCATTTGGGACAGGAATCGGAATGGGACACGGTTTGAGAGGTGCAACTGAGGGAACAGCTAGAAATCCGGGAGCGTCAGGCAAGATTACCACGACATTGATCATTGGTCTCGCAATGATCGAGTCACTCGCCATTTATGCACTTGTCGTCGTTCTTATTACTTTTTTTGCAAATCCTTTCGTCAAAGGTTAATCTTCTTATTAAGGGGGCTTTTATCAAGCCCCCTTAATCCTCAAAGCATCTCGTCACATTTTGATAAATCAAATCAACGCGTGTCTCTAAAGAATGAAGATTTATATTTATCAGGCTGAAAAGGGCCCAGTCTTATAATTTTGCAGTCGGGAAACCTCTCCAACAATTCATGTTCTGACACGCGCTGGTCGTATCCAAGGGCTATAATATCAGGTGCCAGATCCCGGAGTATCCGGAATAGATCAGCACCCAGATTTCCCAGGATTACAGAGTCGGGTATCCTCGTCTGCTCAACCTTCTGTTTTCTGTGTTGTTCATTGTGGGTGGGAATAAAGCCCTTGATCCTCTTGACTGTCTCGTCCCTTGCAACAATCACAATAAGATCATCGCCGAGTGACTTTGCCTGTTTCAGAAATTCGAGGTGCCCCAAATGCAGGAAGTCAAATGTGCCCGCACATACTACCCTTCTTTTCATGATTAACTAAATGATATCAAAAAATACTGAATTAGTGATAATTCTTTATAAACTGGTAACTAATTTTTATGCTAAGATTATTACAATCATCAAAACCTATTAAGGGGGGCCGAGTATGGCAAGGTTTCTTTTTGTGTTAAGCAGGGGTATGGATGACCCTGTCCGATCCACAAGATGCATCCATCTGGCTAAAATTGCTAAAGAAGCAGGTCATGAGGTCAATGTCTTCTTGATCGATGATGGTGTGATGATTGCCAAGATAGGTATGGCTGACCACATGAAATCACCCACCGGCGATGAACTCAAGGTCTTACTGGACTATCTCGTCAAGGAAGGGGTACCTATCCATGTTTGTACCCCATGCGCCAATGCGAGACACATGGGTCAAGAAGATCTGATCATGACAGCTCATTTTGACACAGCAAAGGCCTTGATTGCATTAGCGTCTGATGCTCAGGTGTTAACATTCTGAAAGATTCGACATCGAAAGAATCTCGAGCTTTTTTTTAATTCCAATGGGATGAGAATTCAAGTCTAAGAGGGTGTTATATGCACGAGAGTGTGATGAATACGAGGAGTAATTGCAGGGATATCGTGGTAACAAAAGTCTTTTGATAATGGTATATGAGCGCAATTGTTTTGGTGCCTTAACGCGGTCGGAAGCGATACTCGCTGGCATCGATGTCAAAAGGTTGCCTTTTCTTTGTCCGTGAGGCAGCAAGCGATCTTGATATTCAAGTCGACAATAGGAGCTTCAAGTGTGGTACTTATAGGCACTTGGGGCTGTGGCTCCGTTGGGAGAGCGCTTGAAGGGCATTGATTCTTCAGGCTGCCAGATGATTTCTCCCATGTTTGTTAGTGTTTGATATACGTGAAGAAATTACAATAAAGGGATAACATCTTGGACGGAGTTATCCCTTATTCTTTCCTGTCTACTGCACAAAAAGTGCACAGTCAGGCAGTTGAGACTAGATGGTGGATCTGCACTGGATCGAACTCTCGACCTCTTGAATGCCATCTATACCCTTTCTCATTAACTTACCTTTCATATCTTTGCAAATGGTAACATTTGATGACATTTAAAGAGTAAAAGGGTGATTGTTGCGCTGCCTCTTTTGCATATCTTTTCACATACGAACTGCTTAGTCTAACTTTGCGACCTGAGCCATACCTTTGCATCTCATTTGGTCATGGCTGGTGTTTACCTATCTTAGGGCATGACGATATTAAGATGACCCTTAGATATGTGCACTTTACACCAAGTTATAAAGTGAAGGCTGTTGAGTATTGAGTGCAATAGCACAATAAAAAAGCCATACGACCTCACGAGGACTTCCTGCGGTCTTTTCCATCCTTTATCCTCGTGGCGTGGGGACCCCGTCCTTCAGGGCGGGGAGGAGCGCCATGTCTTGTTTATAATTGTACCCGTCTGCCCTGTGAAGCACCGAGCAATATTTGTAGCTGATATCA
>Ga0074045_10001022_pt1 | contig 27249 bp, 23 predicted proteins | sample BogForMeECP23OM2_FD_94442 | JGI IMG/M metagenome (GOLD analysis project Ga0074045, IMG submission 94442) | Bog forest soil microbial communities from Calvert Island, British Columbia, Canada - Bog Forest MetaG ECP23OM2 | ecosystem: Environmental > Terrestrial > Soil > Wetlands ...
ATTGCAGGACCAAGCTTTGCCGAGTCTCTTCCGCTTCCTGGTCGTCGTCGCCGTGCTGGCGGGCCTCGTCTATGCCGGACTGTACGCCCTGGCGAACTTCGTCCAGGTCAAACCCCGCGAGATTACCCAGACGATCCAGTTGCCGAAGGCGAACCCATGACGAATGAGAGAGGCGCCCTCGTCGTCGGCTTCCTCGACGCGCTCGCCGCTGAAAGGGGCGCGAGCGTCCATACGATCGAGGCCTACCGGCGCGATCTCGACGATTATGTATCGCATCTCGGCGCAGGCGGAGGCGATCCTCTGACAGCCGGCGCAGCGGAGGTGCGCGCCTACCTTGCCGAACGCGGCGCCGAAGGCCTCAAGGCGTCGTCTCTGGCGCGACGGCTTTCGGCCATCCGGCAATTCCACAAGCATCTTTACGCCGAAGGACGCCGCGCCGACGATCCGACGCTGGCGATCGAGGGCCCGCGCCGCGGACGGCCGCTCCCCAAGGTTCTGACCGTCGACGACATAGAGCGGCTGATCGCGGCCACCCGGCAGGGGCTCGACGACCCGGAGCGGCCGATCCGCGAGCGGCTCGCGCTCGCACGGATGACCTGCCTCATCGAGTTGATCTACGCCTCGGGCTTGCGCGTCTCGGAGGCTCTCGGCCTGCCGAAGTCCGTGGCCCGTACGAAAGAGTCGTTCGTCACAGTTCGCGGCAAGGGCGGCAAGGAACGCCTCGCGCCGCTGTCCAGGCCGGCCCGCGCCGCGGTGGCGGCCTACCGGGCCCTGCTGGGTGACGCTGCGCCTGGCCTCGCCGCCTCGCCCTGGCTCTTTCCGGCCGACAGCGAGAGCGGCCACCTGACGCGTCAAGCCTTCGCCCGCGATCTGAAGGTCGCGGCCTCGGCAGCCGGCATCGCGCCGGCGCGCGTCAGCCCCCACGTTCTGCGCCACGCCTTCGCGAGCCATCTGCTGCAGAACGGGGCCGATCTGCGCGTGGTCCAGGACCTGCTCGGCCACGCCGACATCTCGACGACGCAAATCTATACCCACGTCCTCGATGAGCGCGCGAAGGCGATGGTGCGCGATCTGCATCCGATGAACGACGAGGAGGACGCGACCCCGTGACCGACGACCCGTGGCGCGTCACCCCCGATGGCGTCGTCGTCGCTTGTCGTCTGACGCCGAAGGGCGGTCGCGACGCCATCGACGGTGTTGCGCGGTTGTCGGACGGAACATGCGTGCTCATCGCCCGTGTGCGTCAGGCGCCCGAGGACGGCCGCGCCAACGACGCGCTCTGCGCTCTTCTGGCGGCGAAACTCGATGCGCCCGTGTCCCGGGTCCGGCTGACCGCCGGCGCCAAAAGCCGGCTGAAGCAGGTCGCGGTGAGCGGCGATCCCGAGGCGCTCATCGCACGATTGCGGGCGCTGTGAAAGACGAAGCGTCACGACACCCGCCATTGCGCTTGAGCCGAAAAAGGGCTTCGATGCTCGGAGAGTTTGCTCGGCGTTCAAGAGGCTCGCGCTGCGCCGTGGCGCGCTAGCGGGGACGCCGCATTTCAGGAGGGATGTGCATGAAATCTGCCATATTCGCCGGCGTCACGCTGGCCGCCGTCATCGTGGGCGGGAGCGCGGCATCCGCAAAGACGCTCGTCTACTGCTCCGAGGGAAGTCCCGAGAACTTCACGCCGGCGATCAACACGACCGGAACCAGCTTCGACGCGGCGCGGCCTATCTACAACCGGCTGACCGAGTTCAAGCGCGGCACGACCGAAGTCACGCCGGGCCTCGCCGAAAGCTGGGACATTACCGATGGCGGCAGGACGATCACTTTCCACCTGCGCAAAGGCGTGAAGTTCCATTCCCTGAAGGACTTCAAGCCCACCCGCGATTTCAACGCTGACGACGTGCTTTGGTCGATCGACCGACAATGGATGCCGGACCACCCCTATTATAAAGTCTCGGGCGGCAAGTACGATTATTTCAACGACATGGACATGCCGAAACTGCTCGATTCGGTCACGAAAGCTGACGACTACACGGTGGTGATGAAGCTCAAGGAGCCGAACGTCGCCATCCTCGCCAATCTGGCGATGGACTTCATGGCGATCGGGTCCAAGGAATACGCCGACTTCCTGCTCAAGAAGGGGACGCCCGAGCAGTTCGATCAGGCGCCGGTCGGAACGGGGCCGTTCTCGTTCGTCGCCTACCAGAAGGACTCGGTCATCCGCTACAAGGCGAACAAGGATTTCTTTGGCGAGAAGCCGCTGGTCGACGACCTCGTCTTCGCCATCACGCCCGACGCCACCGCGCGCTACGCCAAGCTCAAGGCGGGCGAATGCCACGTCAACGCCTATCCGCGTCCGGCCGACCTCGCCGAGATGGAGAAGGATCCGACGCTGAAGGTCATCCACGCGCCAGGGCTCAACGTCGCCTACTGGGCGTTCAACAATACGAAGCCGCCGTTCGACAGGAAGGAGGTGCGGCAGGCCTTGTCAATGGCGATCGACCGCGACGCCATCATCAAGGACGTCTATCTCGGCGCCGGCGAGAAGGCGACGACGCTGATCCCGCCAACCATGTGGTCCTACGACGACAAGATCCCGGACGTCCCGTACGACCCTGAGAAGGCCAAGGCGATGCTGGCGGCGGCGGGCGTGCAGACCCCGCTCGAGATCGATCTCTGGTATCAGCCGGTGGCGCGCCCTTACAACCCGAACGGCAAGCGCATCGGCGAGATGATGCAGGCGGATCTGGCCAAGATCGGGGTCAACGCCAAGCTCCAGACCTACGAGTGGGGCGAATATCGCAAGCGCCTCCAAAACGCCGAGGACGTGACCGGGCAGATGGGCTGGACCGGCGACAACGGCGATCCGGACAACTTCTTCTTCCTGCTCAGCTGCCCCGACGGGAAGGCCGCCCAGAACAATATCCCCAAGTGGTGCAACGCCGAGTTCAATGACCTGCTGGTCAAGGCCCGCACGATCCCCGACCAGGCCGAGCGCGCCAAGATCTATCAGCGGATGCAGGAGATCCAGCACGACGACGCGCCGGAACTGCTTCTCGCCCACTCGGTCGTCTTTGAGTCCACGCGCGCCAATGTGACCGGCTACAAGCAGAGCCCGCTCGGCACGCATGCGTTCGAAGGCGTCGATATTCAGTAAGGCCGGTTCGGGCTCCGCCGCGTGAGGCGGGGCCCGACGCTCCGGACCCGCCCATGCTCGGCTATTTCCTCCGCCGCTTGGCGTTGACGATTCCCACGTTTCTGGCGCTGATGTTCCTCACGTTCATCGCGATCCGGCTCGTGCCCGGCGATCCCGTGGAGGTCCGGGTCGGCGAGCACGGCATGCCGCCGGAACGGCTCGCCTTCTTCCGTCACGAACTCGGCCTCGACCAGCCGGTATGGAAGCAGTTTCTCGACTACGTCTGGAAGCTGCTGCATGGCGACTTCGGCGTGTCGCTGTCGACGCAACAGAAAGTTCTGACTGAGTTCCTGACGCTCTTTCCCGCGACCCTGGAACTCGCGTTCTTCGCCATGATGTTCGCCGTCCTCGTCGGCGTGCCGGCGGGCGCGATGGCGGCAGTGAAGCGCGGCAGCGTGTTCGATCAGGCGCTGATGACGATCTCGCTGTTCGGCTACTCGATGCCGATCTTCTGGTGGGGCCTGCTGCTCATCATGTTCGTCTCGGTGAGGCTAGGGCTGCTGCCGGTGTCCGGCCGCATCGACCTCATCAATTACTACTTCGACCAGCCAACGGGCTTCATGACCGTCGACGCGCTCCTGTCGGACCAGCCGGGCGCGTTTCTCGATGCGCTGCGTCATCTCGTCCTGCCGGCGATCGTGCTCGGCACGGTGCCGCTCGGCGTGATCGCGCGGATGACGCGCTCCTCGATGCTGGAGGTGCTCGGCGAGGATTACGTACGCACCGCCCGGGCCAAGGGACTGTCGCCGGCCCGCGTCATCGGCGTCCACGCCCTGCGCAACGCGCTGCTGCCCGTCGTGACGGTGATCGGCCTCTCCGTTTCGGGCCTGCTCGCCGGCGCGGTGCTGACCGAGACGATCTTCTCCTGGCCCGGCGTCGGCAAATGGCTGATCGAGTCGATTGGGCGGCGCGACTACCCGGCGCTTCAGGGCGGCGTCCTGCTGGTGTCCGCGGTCGTCATTCTGGTCAATCTCGTTGTCGATCTGATTTACGGCGCGATCGACCCGAGGATTTCTCATGGCCGCTGACGTCACCGTCTCCGAGCCCGCTGCGGTCGACGAGGGCGGCGCCGAAGTTCTCGCCCAGCCGTCGCCGCTGTCCGCATTCTGGGCGGCCTTTCGAGAGAACAAGGGCGCCGTCTTCGGCATAGCGGTCTTCGGGGTGGTGCTGCTGCTGGCGCTGACGGCGAACCTGATCGCGCCCCATTCGCCGATCGAGCAGTTCCGCGACGCGGTGCGCGCACCGCCGGTGTGGGAGCAGGGCGGGTCGTGGCGTTTCGTCCTCGGCACGGACGGCGATGGCCACGACATGCTCACCCGCCTCATCTACGGGGCGCGGGTGTCGCTGTTCATCGGCTTTTCGGTGATGAGCGTGTCCTTCGTCATCGGCGCGGCGCTTGGCCTTCTCGCCGCGATGACCGGGCCGGTCGTCGACGTCGCGGTGACTCGGCTCATGGACCTGATCATGGCGGTGCCGAGTCTTGTGCTGGCGATCCTTGTCGTCGCAGTGCTGGGCCCGAGCCTGACGAACACGATCGTGGCCGTGACGATCGTCTACCTGCCCCGCTATGTGCGTTTGGTGCGCGCGTCGGCGCTCGGGGAGCTTAACAAGGAGTACGTGACCGCGGCCAGGGTGGCGGGCGTCGGCCCGTTCCGCCTCGCCTGGTCGACCGTGCTGCCGAACTGTCTCGCGCCCCTCATCGTCATGGCGGCGCTCGGCGTGTCCGACGCGATCCTCGAGGCGGCGGGCCTGGGCTTTCTCGGCCTTGGCGCCCAGCCGCCGACGCCGGAATGGGGCTCGATGCTGGCGGATTCACGCGAGTTCATCCGCTCCGACCCATGGATCGTCACTCTGCCAGGTCTGGCGATCCTCATTACCGTCGTCGCCATCAATCTCGCCGGCGACGGCCTGCGCGACGCACTCGACCCGAAGATGCGGCGGGGGTGACTATGCCTCTCCTCGACATCCGCAACCTCACCGTCTCCTTCGCCACCCGGCACGGCGCCTTCACCGCGGTCGACGGCGTGGACGTCGCGGTCGACCGCAACGAGGTGCTGGCGATCGTCGGCGAATCGGGCTCGGGCAAGTCGGTGGCGATGCTGGCTGTGATGGGCCTTCTGCCGCGAACCGCGGCCGTCACCGCCGACCGGATGGCGTTCGACGGCGTCGAACTGACTTCCCTGTCCGCCGATCAGCGCCGCCGCCTCGCGGGCAAGGACATGGCGATGATCTTCCAGGAGCCGATGTCGTCGCTGAACCCCTGCTTCACCGTCGGCTTCCAGATCGGCGAGACGCTGAAAGCCCATCTCGGCCTCGCCCGCAAGGCTCGCGGGGCGCGCGTCGTCGAACTCTTGGCCGAGGTCGGCATTCCCGATCCCGACCGCCGGGCGCGCGCCTTTCCGCACCAGCTTTCGGGCGGCATGAGCCAGCGCGTGATGATCGCCATGGCGCTCGCCTGCCGCCCGAAGCTGCTGATCGCCGACGAGCCGACCACGGCCCTCGACGTGACCATTCAGGCGCAGATCCTCGATCTCTTGTTGCGGCTAAGGCGCGACAACGGCATGGGGCTGGTCCTCATCACCCACGACATGGGCGTCGTAGCCGAGACGGCGGATCGGGTGATCGTCCAGTACGCCGGGCAGCAGGTCGAGGCGAACGACACGCGCGCGCTGTTCGCCGATCCGCACCATCCCTATACTGCGGCCCTGCTCGCCGCGCTGCCGGAGCGGGCGACGCAACAGCGCTTGCCCGCTATTCCCGGCGTCGTGCCGGGGCAGTTCGACCGGCCGAAAGGCTGCCTGTTCTCGCCGCGCTGCGCCTTCGTTTTTAAGGCCTGTCATCGGCTCGCCCCGGGCCGCGCGGGTCCGGAGCTCGGCGCCGCGCTCTGCCACACGCCGCTGACCCATGGCGTCCCCGCGCCGAGCCCGCTTCAGGAGGCAGCGCCATGACCGCGGCGCTCGAAGCCAAAAGCCTGGCGCGCGACTATTCCGTCTCGCGCGGCGCGTTCCGGCCGCCGGCGACGGTCAAGGCCCTGGCCGGCGTATCCTTCTCGCTTGAGGCCGGCCGGACGCTGGCGGTCGTCGGGGAGTCCGGCTCGGGCAAGTCGACGCTCGCAAGGCTGCTCACGCTGATCGAGGCGCCGACCGCCGGCGCCCTCATGATTGACGGAGAGGACGTCGCCCATGCGAGCGGGCCCACGCGCCGCCGCCTTCGGCGCGAGATCCAGATGGTGTTCCAGAACCCCTACGGCTCGCTGAACCCGCGCCAGACCATCGGCAAGGCGCTCGAGGAGCCGCTGCTGGTGAACACGGCCATGCGCGCGGGCGAGCGTCGGGAGGCGGCGCTGGCGATCATGGCCAAGGTCGGCCTGAGGCCGGAGTACTACCACCGCTATCCGCACATGTTCTCGGGCGGCCAGCGGCAGCGCATCGCCATCGCGCGCGCGCTGGTGCTGCGGCCGAAGATCCTGGTTCTCGACGAGCCGGTTTCCGCGCTCGACGTGTCGATCCGCGCCCAGGTGCTGAACCTGCTGGCCGGCCTGAAAGACGAATTCGGGCTCGCCTATGTCTTCGTCTCGCATGACCTGTCGGTGGTGCGCCACATCGCCGACGAGGTCATGGTCGTCTACCTTGGTCACGCGGTCGAGACGGGCTCTCGCGACGCGATCTTCGACGCGCCCCAGCATCCCTACACGCGGGCGCTGCTTTCGGCGACGCCAGTCGCCGACCCGACCGCCAAGCGCGAACGCATCCTGCTGACCGGCGAGCCGCCGTCGCCGATCGCACCGCCGCCGGGCTGTCCGTTCAACCCCCGCTGCCCGCTCGCCTTCAACCGCTGCCGGGTCGAGAAGCCGCCGGTCGAGAGGAAGCACGGGCGCGAGGTCGCCTGCTGGGCTGTGGCGCCATGAGCGAGGTCGAGACCTACGACTTTATCGTCGTTGGAGCGGGCTCGGCCGGCTGCGTGCTTGCGAATCGGCTGACGGCCGACCGGCTGCGGCGCGTTCTTCTGATTGAGGCGGGCGGCAAGGACGACTGGATCTGGTTCCACATCCCGGTCGGCTATCTCTACGCAATCAACAACCCGCGCGCCGACTGGATGTTCAGGACCGAAGCCGAGCCCGGCCTCAACGGCCGCGTCATCGCCTATCCGCGCGGCAAGGTCTTGGGCGGGTGCTCGGCGATCAACGGCATGATCTACATGCGCGGGCAGGCGGCCGACTATGACGGCTGGCGCCAGCTCGGCCTCGACGGCTGGGGGTGGGACGACGTCCTGCCCTATTTCCTGCGCCACGAGGACCACCATGCCGGAGCGTCGGACCTGCATGGCGTTGGGGGCGAATGGCGGGTCGAGCGGCCGCGTATCGCCTGGCCGATCCTCGATGCGGTCCGCGACGCGGGTGTCGAGATCGGCATCCCGAAAGTCCGCGACTTCAACCGCGGCGACAACGAGGGCTCCGACTATTTCGAGGTCAATCAGCGGCGTGGCCGGCGCTGGAGCGCCGCGACGGCCTTCCTGAAGCCGATCCTCAACCGCCCCAACCTCAGCGTCGCCGAACGCGCCCACGCCGAGGGCATCCTGTTCGACGGCGCGCGCGCCGCCGGGGTCGCCTATGTCCGCGAGGGCACGCGGGTCGAGGCAAGGGCGCGCGGTGAGGTGCTGCTGGCGGGGGGCGCGATCGGCTCGCCGCAGCTCATGGAGATCTCCGGCCTCGGCCGGCCGGAGGCGCTCGCCGCGATCGGCGTTCCAGTGCGGCGGGCCCTGCCCGGCGTGGGCGAGAACCTGCAGGATCATCTGCAGTTGCGAACCATCTTCCGCATCGAGGGCGCCCGCACGCTCAACGTCGATTCCCAGTCCTATGCGAAGCGCGCCCTGATGGGTCTCGATTATGCGTTGCGCCGGCGCGGGCCGCTGACCATGGCGCCCTCGCAGCTCGGCATGTTCGCGAAGTCGTCGCTTGAATACGCCGCCGCCAATGTCGAGTTCCATGTTCAGCCGTTGTCGCTCGAGCGGTTCGGCGAACCACTGCACGATTTTCCGGCGATCACGGTCAGCATCTGCAACCTGCGCCCGACCAGCGTCGGCTCGACCCACGCGACGAGCGCCGACCTTAGGGTCGCGCCGGCGATCAAGCCCAACTATCTCTCGACCTATGAGGATCGCCGGGTCGCGGTCGACTCGATCCGCCTCGCGCGCCGTCTTGCCGCCGCGCCGGCGCTGTCGAAATACCGGCCGACGGAGCTGAAGCCAGGCGCCGAACTGCACAGCGAGGAGGACCTCGTGAAGGCGGCCGGCGATATCGGAACGACCATTTTCCATCCGGTCGGCACGGCGAAGACGGGCCGCGCCGAGGATCCGCTCGCCGTGGTCGACACGCGGCTTCGGGTGATCGGGGTTCCGGGCCTTCGCGTCGTCGACGCCTCAGTCATGCCGCGGATCGTCTCGGGCAATACGGCCTCGCCGACGATGATGATCGCGGAACGGGCGGCGGAGATGATCCTCGCCGACGCGAAGGCCAGCTGATGTCGGACGAATGGCTTGCGCTTCGCCCCGACGGCCGCCAGTCCGAGACGGCGATGATGATCGCCCGCGGCGTACGCCGGCTTTTGCGGGCGCACGGCTTCTCCAGTCTGACCGAACTGCCGCTCGTCGACGGTCGGCGCGCCGACATCGTCGCGGTCAACGGCGAGGGCGAGGTGCTGATCGTCGAGGTCAAGTCCTCGCCGGCGGACCTCAGGGCAGACAAGAAGTGGCGCGATTACCTCGCCGCCTGCGACCGGCTTTACTTCGCCATCTCCGAGGCGACGCCGGTCGGCATCATGCCGGCGGAGGCGGGGCTCATCATGGCCGACCCCTACGGCGCAGAAATCCTGCGCGAGGCGGACATGCGGCGCATGGCTTCCTCCACCCGCCGCGCGTTGCTGCTGCGCTTCGCCCAGACGGCCGCGGACCGGCTGCATCGCCTCGCCGACCCGGGCGGCGCGCCGGACTTTTGATTCGGGACCGCGGAACGCCTCGGATCAATGCGACATCAGCACCGGAAGCGACTGCTGGCGCATGAGATCAAGGCTCACGCCCCCGAACAGGCCCTCGTAGAGCCGCGAATGGCTGAAGGCGCCGGCGACGATCAGGTCGGCGTCCTGGGTGTCGAGGCTCGCGAACAAAGCCTCGATCGCGGTGAGGTCTCCGGTATTGGTCCAGTCGGAGATGTGCGCCTTCACCCCGTGCGTCGCGAGGTGCTCGACCAGCATGACCGCCGAGGCGCGCAGGTCGCTCGGCCGCGACGAGAAGCAGAACACCGTGACCTTCTTCGCCTTTTCGAGGAAGGGCATGGCGTCGTGCACCGCGCGCAGCGCTTCGCGCCCGCCGTTCCAGGCGATGACGACGTTGTCGCCGACCGTCCCGCCGGTCCAGTCAGGGGGCAAAATCAGCATCGGCGCGCCGGATTCGACCAGCGCCCGGTCGAGCATGCCCTTCCGCACGACCTCGCGCGAGGCGCCCGCAGGCGCAGGCGCGACGATGAGGTCGACGCAATGGGTGAAAGCCTCGGCCTCGCCCGGCTTTTCGGACGGAACGAACAGGGCCTTGAGCCCCGCCCGACCGGCCGCGTCTTCGAATTCCTTCTGGGTCACGATCCCCTCGTCCGCCTCAAGGACGCCGGTCGCGGCGCCTGCGTCGACCCCGATGAGCCGCGCGCCGTTCGTCCTGGCGAGTACGACCGCAAACTTCAGGCGCTCATCCGACTCGGCCGTCGGGTCGAGATAGACCAGGATATCCTTGTAAGCCATGGCTTCCTCCGCTGCCGATCCGCACCTTTCAGCGAGAATTGTAGCATGCCAGCGTCGGGCGGCGAACGCGACGGGTGGTCGCGGACCGTCAATTGTCCAAAAAGCTCCTCAGCTTCCGGCTGCGGCTCGGGTGCTTCAATTTGCGCAGGGCCTTGGCCTCGATCTGGCGGATGCGCTCGCGCGTGACCGAGAACTGCTGGCCGACCTCCTCGAGCGTATGGTCGGTGTTCATGCCGATGCCAAAGCGCATGCGCAAGACGCGCTCCTCGCGTGGGGTGAGCGAGGCGAGCACCCGCGTCGTCGTCTCGCGCAGGTTCGACTGGATCGCTGCGTCGATCGGCAGGACGGCGTTCTTGTCCTCGATGAAGTCGCCGAGGTGCGAATCCTCCTCGTCGCCGATTGGCGTCTCGAGGCTGATCGGCTCCTTGGCGATCTTCAAAACCTTGCGGACCTTTTCGAGCGGCATCGCAAGCTTTTCGGAAAGTTCCTCGGGCGTCGGCTCGCGGCCGATCTCGTGCAGCATCTGGCGCGAGGTGCGCACGATCTTGTTGATCGTCTCGATCATGTGCACCGGAATGCGGATCGTGCGGGCCTGATCGGCGATCGACCGGGTAATCGCCTGCCGGATCCACCACGTCGCATAGGTCGAGAACTTGTAGCCGCGGCGGTACTCGAACTTGTCGACCGCCTTCATCAGGCCGATGTTGCCTTCCTGGATGAGGTCGAGGAACTGCAGGCCGCGGTTGGTGTATTTCTTGGCGATCGAGATGACGAGGCGCAGGTTCGCCTCCACCATCTCCTTCTTGGCCTGGCGCGCCTCGCGTTCGCCCTTCTGCACCATCTGGACGAGGTTGCGGAATTCCTGGATCTCGAGGCCCGTCTCCTGGGCGAGCGACTGAATCTCGGCGCGGATGTCCTTGATCGCGGTCTTGTCGTTCGCGATGAAGTCCTTCCAGCCGCGCGTCGTCAGCTTCGAGACGCGCAACAGCCACTTCGGGTCGAGCTCCGAGTTCTGGTAGTTGCGCAGGAAGTCCTCGCGGCCGATGCGGTGGGCCTCCGCCATGCGCATGAGGCGCACGTCGAGGCTGATCAACCGCTTGTTGATGTCGTAGAGTTGCTCGACCAGCGCGTCGATGCGGTTCTGGTTGAGCGACAGCGACTTGACGTCGGTGACGATCTCTTTCTTCAGCGCCTTGTATTTGCGCTCTTGCGCGGGGGAGAGCGACTCGCTTCGGAGCTTGTTCTCGACGTTCTGGTCCTGCAGGCGGCGCAGCTTCTTGTAGGCCTCGGCGATGCGGTCGAAGGTCGTGAGCACGCGCGGCTTGAGGTCGGCCTCCATGGCGGAGAGCGACATCGAGTTTTCCAGGTCGTCGTCGTCCTCAAAGCTGTCCGCAGGCGGGGCGCCCTCCCCCTCGAAGCCTTCCGGCGGGGCGGCGGGCGCCGTCGCAGGCGCAAGCCGGTCGCGCACCGGGTTCGGCGCGGGCGGCGCGCCCGGCGCGGTGTAGTCGACCTTCGGCGGCTTCTTGCCATCCGGGCCGGTATAAGACGCCTCGAGGTCGATGATGTCGCGCAGCAGAATCTTGCCCTCGTTGAGCTCGTCCCGCCAGATGATGATCGCCTGGAAGGTGAGAGGGCTCTCGCACAGGCCCGCGATCATCGCCTCGCGGCCGGCCTCGATGCGCTTGGCGATCGCGATTTCGCCCTCGCGCGACAGAAGCTCGACCGAGCCCATCTCGCGCAGGTACATGCGCACCGGATCGTCGGTGCGCTCGCTCGGCTCGGAACTGCGGGTCGCGACCGCCGTCGAACGGCTCGCCTCGACGATCTCGCCGCCCTCGCTCTCCTCGTCTTCGGCGGGGTCGGCCGACTCCTTCTCGGCCTCTTCCGCGTCCTCGCTGTCGACGACGTTGATGCCCATCTCGCTGAGCATCGCGTTCATGTCTTCGATCTGGTCGGAAGAGATCTCTTCAGACGGCAGGACGGCGTTCAGCTCGTCCTGCGTCACCCAGCCGCGCTTCTTGGCGAGCTTGAGCAGTCGCTTGACGGCGGCGTCGGTCAGATCGAGAAGCGGGCTGTCGGTCGTTTCGACGGCCGCGGTTTCGCCTTCGCCCTTCGCCTCGTCCTTTTTGGCCATCGAAATCTCCGTCGGTCCGCGCCGGGCGCGGAAGTGGTCCTGTTCGGGGCGGCGCGGGCGTCCGCGCGCCGCCTATCTCACGCATCAAGGTTCCGGGCGGCGTCCGGAGCCGACGGCGTCGATCAATCTCATCCCCCGTGAAGCGCGCTCTCGGCCTCACTCCATCGCGTCTCCAGTCAGATCGACGACGAGGGACGCCCTGACAGATCGCCAAAGCCATCGATCGCCGCTTCGGCATGCGCGAGATCGGCCATGTGCGCCTTGATGTCCAGCAATCGGGCGAAATTTTGCTCGTTTGGCTCGTCAGCCAGCGACCGCTCCGCGAGTTTCAGCTCCCTATTTAACGCGCCCGTCCGCCGATGCAAGGCCAGGCTCTGCCTGAGAACGTGCTCGGCGTCGGAGGGCGCCGCTTCCGGCCGCAGGCACCACCAGGTCGGCGTCTTGGCGGCCTCGGCCAGGATGCGCTCGCGTTCCGCGTTGAGGCCCGCGATTGTGAGCGCCTGAGCCAGAGCCTCCGGCGAGTCCATCGCCTCCGGCGGCGCGGCGACGAGCGCGTTGCGGAACGCGGCGAGCTTAGGCGCCGCGAATTCGAGCGTCGCGAACTCCTCCCAGTGGGCCTCAAGCAGCGCAGGATGACCGAGGGCGACGGCCACGATGACGATCTCGCGGGCGGGCTCGCGGGCCTGGCGGGCGAGGCGCTCCTGAGGCGGCAGCGGCGCCTGAGCGACGCCGACTCGCGGCCCGCGCTGCGGAAAGGCTCCGCGCCGGTCGACGCCGGAGCGCCGCGGCCCGCCGCGCGCGCCGGCAGGGGGACGGTCTTCGCCGAACAGCGAAAGGAGCCGCCGCTTCATGTCGGCCTGGTAATGGCGGCGCAGCGTCTCGTCGCCGATCGCGGCGACCGCGTCGACGAGCCGGCGCTCGAGCGCCGCGCGGCTCTCCGGCGTGTCGAGGGGCCTCGCCTCGCTCTCGCGCAAGAACAGCATGTCGGCGAACGGCCGCGCGCCCTTCAGCGCCTCGGCCATCGCCGGCGCGCCGCTGGTCCGCAAAAGATCGTCGGGGTCCTGCCCCTCGGGGAGAAGGGCGAAGCGCAGGCTTTTTCCGGCGCCGATCAGCGGCAGAGCCGTCTCGATTGCGCGGAACGCCGCCTTGCGCCCGGCGTTGTCGCCGTCGAAACACAGGATCGGCTCGTCCGCCATCGCCCAAAGGAGGGCGCACTGGTCGGCGGTCAGCGCCGTGCCGAGCGGCGCGACGACGTTGGGAAAGCCCGCCTCGCTCATCGCGATCGCGTCGACATAGCCCTCGACCACCACGATCTCGCCCTTGTCGTGCGCGGATTTTCGCGCCCGATGGTGGTTGAACAGCAGCGAGCCTTTGTGGAAGAGCGGCGTCTCCGGCGAGTTGAGGTACTTCGCCTTGGCGCCCGGCTCCATCGCCCGGCCGCCGAAAGCGATGACCTTGCCGGAGCGGTCGTGGATCGGGAACATCACCCGGTCGCGGAAGCGGTCGTACGGAACGGCGATCCCTTCGCCGTGGATGAGGAGCCCGGCCTCGATCATCTGATCGGCGCCGACGCCCTCTGCGGCCAGCGCGTCGCGCAGGGCGAAGCGGTCGGGCGCGGAATAGCCGAGCGAGAAGCGTTGCTGCACCGCGGGGCCGAGCCCGCGGTCGGAGAGATAGCCGCGCGCCCGGGCGCCCACTGGCTCATGGAGACTGGCCTCGAACAGGTGGGCGGCCATCGCCAGGACGTCGAGGAGGCTGGCGCGCTTCTTCTCCTGTTCGACCTCGGCGCCGGTCGGCCGCGGCATTGGCACGCCCGCCATGCCGGCCAGCCGCTCGACGGCGTCCGGGAAGCTCAGGCCGTCCGTCTCCATGACGAACCGAAAAATGTCTCCGTGCCGGCCGGAGGAGAAGTCGTGATAGAAGCCCTTCTGGTCGTTGACGAAAAATGACGGCGTCTTCTCGGCGTTGAACGGCGACAGGCCCGCCCACTCCCGCCCCTGCTTGCGCAGCTTCACGCGTCGCGCCACGACTTCCGAGACCGGAAGCCGGGCCCGGATCTCGTCGAGAAAGGCGGGCGAGAATTTCATGGGGCTCAGATTGGCCGCGCCCTGAGGTTTGGCAAGGACGGGACGCGGTTGTCCCCGGCTTTCACACGGCTCCGCGCCGCGGCCGCGGGTCGGCGAGCACGCTCCGGACATCGGTCTGAGCGAAGTCGTCGCCGATGAACAGCAGGGCGTCCTCGCGCGCCGTGGCGAGAGCATAGGAAAAGCAGTCGCCGAAATTGAGATCCGCCGGATGACCGACAGCACGCCCGAACCGGGCCGCGGCGGCGATGGCCGCCCGCGCGAGGTCCGCCGAGACCGGAACCTCCTCCGCCTGAAGCGCCTCGATGAGCTTCTCGACGGCCGCCAGCGCCGTCTCGATATCCTCGCGAGTCGAGGCCCGGCGCCGCGAGCCGCGAGCTCGCGCCATTGCGAGCGCGGCTTCGAACACGGTCAGCGGCGAAACCGCGAAGGGACCTCGACTGTGCTCGATCGCGCCTGCAACCGCGCCCGCCATCGGCTCTTCGACCAGAATGGCGACTATGGCCGATGCGTCGACGACCATTACTGTCCCCACATGTCGTCGCTGAAGCGCTTTTGGTCGAAGTCCGGGTCGCGGGGGCCGATCTGCCGCGCAATGGCGACCGCGTCGCGCAGATTTTCAGACAAGGACCGCTGCTGCGCCGCCACCTTCAGCGCGCTCTTCAACGCCTGCCGCACCGCTTCCGTCTTCGTGCGCGCGGACGTGAGTTTTCGAAGCCTCTCGGCCATTTCCGCCACGTCGGGGTCTTTGATGTAGAGCGGCATGGTATATCCCTCCTGGGAGGTAAGGATATCCCACAGCGAGGTGGTCGGCAAGGAGGCGTTTCGCGTGATGCTCGTCCTTTGGGGACCAGTGGCCGGGTGATCCGCTCGGAGGTCGCGAGGCAGGACCGGTCGGCTCAGGCAGGCTCAGCGCCCATCAGCTTGCGCGCGGCGGCCGCGCTCATCGGCTGGCCGAACGCCGCTCCCTGCGCGAACTGGCAGTCGATCTGGGCGAGTTCGACCGCGTCCGACTCCGTGTCCGCCCCCTCCGAGATGACGTCCATGCCCATCTCGTGCGCCATGGCGATAACCGAGCGCAGGATCGGCGAGCGCTGCCCGAAGGCGTTCGGTCGAACCAGCGACGCGTCGATTCGCATGGCGTCGAAGCGGTACTGCGGCAGGTGCCCGAGCGAGGTGTAGCCGGCGCCAAAGCGATCGAGCATCAGCGCCGCGCCGACCTCGCGCACCCGCCGCAACAGGACCGCCGCGTATTCCGGATTCTCCATCACCAGGTTCTCGGCGACGGCGATCTTCAGCGAGCCGCGCTGGACGAAATGGCGGCCAAGCGCGGAGCGGACGTCGGTCAGAAGATCGTGCGCCAGCATCTGTCGCGTCGACGCGCCGACGGTGGCGAAGATCGGGGGATTGACCTCGAGCGCCTTCTGCCAGGCGGCGAGTTCGCGAGCGGCGATTTCCAGGGCGAAGGCGCCGATGTCGATCGCGGCGCCGCTGGCCTCGGCCGCCGGGCCGTATTCGCTCTCGTCGAGGACGCCGAGCTTCGGGTGGCGCCAGCGGGTCAGTGCCTGGAAGCCTGCGACGGTCCGGTCCTCGAGACGCACGATCGGCCGGAACAGCACGATGATTTCGTCGCGCTCGAGCGCGTGGCGCATGTCGTTTTCCAGCGTTTGCCGGTCCGAGCGCTGCGACCGCATGACGCGCGTGAACAGCTCGACCCGGTCGCCGCCGGCCTTTTTGGCGTTCGCCAGGGCGAGCTGGGCGTCGGCGATGAGATCGCCGCCCTTGGCGTGGAGCTTCGGATCGAAGACCGCCGCGCCGATCGACACCGTGAGCGCTATTTCCCGTTCGCCGAAACTGATCGGCGCCGAGAGCGCCGTCCGGAGGGCGTCGAGCCGCGCCCCGAGGTCGGCCGGCGGATCGGAGAGAATAACGACGCCGAACTGGTCGCCGACGAGTCGGGCGAGCGTGTCGCCGGGTTTGAGGTCGCGACCAATCCGGCGGGCGATCGCCAGCAGCGTCGAGTCGCCCATCGACAGGCCGTAGGAGTCGTTGATGCGCTTGAAGTCGTCGATGTCGACGACCAGCGCGATCGGCCCCGTCGCCCCCGGCTTCTGCGCCTGGTGGACGGCCGCATCGAGGCGGTCGTAAAACAGCTCGCGGTTGGGCAGGCCGGTCAGGTTGTCGTGGATGGCGTCATGGAGCATGCGCTCCTCGGCCGACTTGAGCTCGGTGACGTCGGCGAGCGATCCAACGACGCGCACGACCTCTCCGTCTGCGCTGACGACCGGCCGCGCCTTCAGCATGTACCAGAAATAATGACCGTCGGCGCCGCGCAGCCGGAGCTCATGGTTGATCCGTCCGGAGCGCTGGTGCAAGAGCCCGTCGAGCGCGAGCGAATAGCGGTCGCGGTCGAGCGGATGCAGCACGTCGAGCCAACCGACGGCCGGCCCTGCGAGGGCGCCTCGCTTGAGGCCGAGCTGGCTCTCGAGCGCATCGCTGCCGCTGATCTCGTCACTGACCACGTTCCAATCGAAGATTGCTTCGCCGGAGCCGGCCATCGCCAGCGAGCGTCGCTCCGCGTCGGCGCCGCCGTCCCCGCTCCCACGGGCGCCGGAGAAGGCGAACTGCATCACAGTGAAGCCGATCAGCATGACGATCAGAACCAGGCCGCCAACAAGCCCCGGCGCGGCAAGGTCGTTGGTGAGATAACCGAGCGCCGCGGCGCCCGCCGCCACGACCCAGACGGCGAGCAGGTACCAGGTTGGGATCAGCATCACCGCCCGGTCCGAGCCGCGCGCCGCAAGACTCAGGATGAGGAGCAGGCCGACGCCCGCGACGGTCGCGATCGAGATGCGCGCGACGCCCGCCGCGATCGGCGCGTTGAACACCGAAAGCGCGACGACCGAGGCCATGACCAGGAGCCATACGAGCGCGAAATGCATATAGCGCACGTGCCAGCGGCGGAGGTTGAGATAGGCGAACAGGAAGACGATCAGGGTCGCGGCGATGGTCGCCTCGACCCCCGCGCGCCAGATCCGCTCCGAGGCGTCCTCGAGGCCGAACATCTTCCGCCAGAAGCCGAAGTCGATGCAGACATAGATGAACACCGCCCACGCCAGCGCCGCGGCGGCAGGGAAGATCATCGCGCCGCGCACGACGAACACGATCGTGAGGAACAGCGCAAGGAGGCCAGCGATGCCGATGAGGATGCCTTCGTAGAGGGTGAGGCTGGTCGACTTGTCCTTGAACGCGTCCGGCTCCCACAGATAGATCTGCGGCAGCGAGGGGGTGCGCAGCTCGGCGACATAGGTCACTGTCGTTCCCGGATCGAGGGTCAGGCGGAACACGTCCGCCTGGGCGTTATCCTCCCGCTCGGGCGCCTGACCCTGGCTCGCGGTGATCGTGGTGATGCGGGAGGAGCCAAGATCTGGCCAGACGACCCCCGATCCGACCAGGCGGAAGTGGGGCGCGACGATGAGACGGCTCAGTTGCTCGTCGGAATCGTTGGTCAGCGCGAACACGATCCAGGCCGGCTGGGCGCCCGCCTCGAGCGCGCTGACCTCGATGCGCCGGACGATGCCGTCGGCGCCCGGCGCCGTCGACACCTGAATTCGGTCGCCCTGCGCGCCGTAATGCTCCACGGCGCGGGTGAGGTCGATGGCGTCGGAATCGGCCGACACCCGCACCGACTGGACCGCCAGCGCGGGCCGGCAGGCCGAAAGGACGAGCGCCAGCATGACGAGGAAGCGCAGCGCTGCGACGATGAGCCGCGCGCGCCCGGCGTCCGGTTGGGGGTGACGGAGGTTCGACATGACGGCGCGCAATTCGAAATCGGACAAATCAGGCCGCCGTTGCTCTTGTCCGCGCGTCGCTCTCGATGAGCGCGAACAGAACGTGATCGCGCCACGCGCCATCGATCTTGAGATAGCCGCGAGCGTAGCCCTCGCGGTGAAAGCCGTTGCTCTGCAAGAGCGCGATCGACGGCGCGTTGTCGGGGATGCAGGCCGCCTCGACCCGATGGAGCCGCAGCTTGCCGAAGGCGAATTCGACAGTCGCCGAGACGGCACGGGTCATACGTCCCTTGCCGGCGTGGGCTGCGCCCATCCAGTAGCCGAGCGTCCCGGTCTGGGAGACGCCGCGACGCACTCCCCCCAGCGTCACGCCGCCGAGCAGCTGGTCGGAGGTCTGGTCGAATATCAGAAGGGGATAGGCCTCGTCGCGCGCGATGTCCTCTTCCTGGCGCTTGAGGCGGCGTCGGAACGCCGCCTGCGTCAGGTCGTCGTCGGGCCAGGTCGGCTCCCACGGTTCGAGGAAGGGGCGGCTCGCCGCCCTGAGTTGCGACCAAGCGGAAAAGTCTGCGGGAGTCGCCGGGCGCAGGTAGAGCCCGTCGCCGCGCAGCAACGGTTCGGGATTGGCGGTTCGTGTCAGGCCGAAAAGCGCCATCAGACTCCCCTCAGCGCCTCGGCGACTTTGGCTCGGCCGTGAACCCTGGCGACGGCGCCGCCGATCGTGGCGACCGTGGGCGCTGATCTAAGCATGGCCGCGCCGGTCTTGCGAACGTCTTCGGTGGAGATCGCCTCCACGCGCGCGATCATCTCGTCGAGCGACAGAGGACGGCCGTAGATCTGCATCTGCCGGCCGAGTTGCTGGGCCCGCGCGCCCGGCGATTCGAGCGCGGCCAGGATCGAAACCTTCATCTGCGCCTTGGCGCGCCGGATCTCGTTGTCGCCAAGCTTGTGCGCAGCCTCGGCCAGGCAGTCGAGGGAGGCTGCGACCACCTCGGCCGCGTCGCGGTCGGCGGAGCCGGCGTAGAAGCCGAAGAGCCCGGTGTCCGAGTAATCCCAATGGAACGAGTAAATCGAGTACGCGAGACCGCGCTTCTCGCGCACCTCCTGGAACAGGCGCGACGACATCCCGCCGCCGGTCGCAGCCGCAAAAACATGCGCGGCATCGTGTTCCGGCGCGCCGATCGGCCGGCCCTCGAAGGCGACGACAACGTGAGTCTGCTCGAGTTTTCGGCGCAGGCGAGCTTCTCCGCCGCGATAATCGGCGGGCTGAAGTCCCGCGGCCTCAGCGCTGGGCAGTCCGGCGAGCCGCTCGGCCGACAGCGCGACGATCTCGTCGTGTTCGACCGCGCCGGCCGCGGCGACCACGATCGATGACGCGCCGTAGTGCCGGCGCAGGTAGCGGTCGACCGCCTCGCGGTCGAAGGCGCCGACCCCCTCTCGCGTGCCGAGAATCGGGCGTCCGATCGCCTGGTCCGGCCAGGCGCAGGCGGTCAGCAAATCAAAAACGTAATCGTCGGGCGTGTCCTCGACCGCGCCGATTTCCTGGACGATGACGTTCTTCTCGCGCTCGAGCTCGGCCGAATCGAACAGGCTTTCGGTGAGTATGTCGCCGATCACGTCGAGCGCGAGGCCGACGTCGGTCCCGATCACCCGGGCGAAATAGCCCGTCCGCTCCACCCCGGTCTCCGCGTTGAGGTCGCCGCCGACGTCCTCGATCGCCTCGGCGATGTCGCGCGCGCTCCGCCGCCGGGTGCCTTTGAAGGCCATGTGCTCCAGGAGATGCGACAGGCCGTGTTCGGCGACGCTCTCGTGGCGCGAGCCCGCGGCGACGAAAACGCCGACGGCGGCCGTGCGCACGTGGGCGCTCTCGTCCGTGACGACGGCGAGGCCCGAAGGCAGCGTCGTGGTCCGCACGCTCACGCCGGCGCTCTCGCGGTTTGACGGAGGTAGTCCGCCACCGCCGCCTTGTCGTTGGCGAGCGCGATGATCGTCTCGCGCCGCTCCATGAGGTCGGCGAGATGGGCGGGCAGCGCGGGGCGGACCCCGGTCGCCGCTTCGACCGCGTCCGGGAACTTGGCCGGGTGCGCGGTGCCCAGCGCCACCATCGGCGTCGCCGGGGAGGCCGCGAGCGCGCGACGGGCTGCGCCGACGCCGACGGCGCTATGCGGATCGATGACCAGTTCGCAGTCGCGCCAGACCCGCGTCATTTCGGCGGCGCAGGCCGCCTCGTCGACGCGCTCGGCGGCGAAATCGGCCTTAATTCGCTCGAGAATCGCGGGGGGGACCGCGAACCAGCCGTCAGAAGCGAAATCGGCCATCTGCCTCAGCACGGTTTCCGGATCCTGGCCGGACGCCTCGAACATGAGCCGCTCGAAGTTCGACGACACCTGAATGTCCATCGACGGCGACTGCGTCGCCCTCACGCCGCGCGGCTCGTAGCGCCCGGTTTCCAGCGTCCGCGCCAGAATGTCGTTCTCATTGGTCGCGATGATCAGCCGCTCGACCGGCAGGCCCATGCGCTTGGCGTAATAGCCCGCCAGGATGTCGCCGAAGTTGCCGGTTGGAACGGCGAACGAGACGGCCCGCTCGGGGGCGCCGAGAGCCACGGCGGCGACGAAATAATAGACGATCTGGGCCAGAATGCGCGCCCAGTTGATCGAGTTGACGCCCGAGAGGCTCATCTCGTCGCGGAAGCGGAGGTCGCCGAACAGCTCTTTGACCAGGCGCTGGCAGTCGTCGAACGTGCCGTCGATCGCCAGGGCATGGACGTTGGCCTTCCCGACCGAAGTCATCTGGCGCCGCTGGACGTCGGAAACGCGTCCCTGCGGATAAAGAATGTAGACGTCGGTCTGCGTCAGTCCGCCGAACGCTTCGATCGCGGCCGCTCCGGTGTCGCCCGATGTCGCGCCGAGGATGGTCGCCCGCTCGCCGCGTTCGGTGAGGACGCGGTTCATCGCGCGCCCCAGCCACTGCATGGCGAAGTCCTTGAACGCCAGGGTCGGACCGTGGAACAGTTCGAGCGCGAACAGATCGGGCCCGATCTGGACGATCGGGGCCGTCGCCGCATGACGGAAACCCGCATACGCGTCTGCGGTCATCTCCTCGAGCCCGTCCGAGCCGAACTCCCCATCGATGAACTCGGACATCACCCGCACGGCCGCTTTTGCGTAAGGAAGGCCTCTCAGAGCCCGGATGTCTTCCGGCCGCCATTCGGGCAACGTCAGCGGGGCGTAGAGTCCGCCGTCGCGGGCGAGGCCGGTCAGGAGCGCGTCCGCGAAGCCGAGGGTCGGCGCCGTCCCGCGCGTCGAAACATAGTGCACGAACTGGAAATCCTTAGCCGATTTGCCCGTCGTCTATCGCAAAAGCCGCGAAAGGAAAACGGCGTCGTGATGCGCTGACGAATGGGGCCAAACCAAGACGCGGTCCGACGATTCGCGTAGACTGCCCGGGATAGGCGCGGACGGCCTTGAAACGTCCGGCCAAAAATCTCTAACCTAAGCCGCAAGTAGACGCTGCGGGTGCGGCCGCAGCGCGATCGGGGTGTCACGGCATGGCTAAGACGTTTGCAACGCTGCTTGGGAAGCTGGTGCTGACCGGCAACCTGGAAGTCGAGACGGCGGACGGCGTCAGGCACACATTCGGCGACGGCACGGGGCCGAAGCTCGGGGCGCGCCTAACTGACCGGGCGGCGGAGCGAGAACTGCTGATCGATCCTTCCTTCTATCTCGGCGAGCTCTACATGGACGGGCGCTTCGTCGTCACCGAAGGCTCGCTGTATGACATTCTCGAACTCGGCGCCAAGAACCTCGCGAAGCTCGAAGTGCTTCCCTGGGTCAAGGCGATCGAAAGGGCCCGCGTGCTTTTCCGCAGCTTCCATCAGCGCAACGACCGCAAGCGGGCAAAGCAGAACATCGCCCGGCACTACGACCATGACATCCGGATTTACGAGCTCTTTCTCGACTCCGACCGGCAGTACTCCTGCGCCTATTTCGAGCATCCCGGCCAATCGCTCGACGACGCCCAGAGGGCGAAGAAGCGCCATATCGCGGCCAAACTCCTGATCGACGAAGGCGATTCGGTGCTCGACATCGGCTGTGGCTTCGGCGGCATGGCGCTCTATCTGGCTGGCGTCGCCGGCGCGGGGAAGGCGACCGGCGTCACCTTGTCCGAGGAGCAGATCGCGGCGGCGAAGGCGCGCGCCGAGCGGTCAGGCTTCGCCGAGCGGCTCGATTTCCGCCTGCAGGACTACCGCGACGTCGAGGAGACCTTCGACCGCATCGTCTCGGTCGGCATGTTCGAGCATGTCGGCGTCGCCGGATACGACGAGTATTTCCGGAACGTCCGCCGGCTGCTCAAGGACGACGGGGTGATGCTGCTCCACTCGATCGGGCGCAATTCCGTGCCCGGGGCGACCAACGCCTGGATCCGCAAGTATATTTTCCCCGGCGGCTACATCCCGAGCCTGTCGGAGGTGCTTCCAGCGATCGAGCGCGCCGGGCTCTACGTCACGGACATCGAGATCCTTCGCCTGCACTACGCCGAGACGCTGCGCGCCTGGCGGGAACGGTTCGTGGCAAACTGGGACGAAGCGGTGAAGATCGCCGGCGAACGGTTTTGCCGGATGTGGGAGTTCTATCTGGCCGGATCGGAAACGTCTTTCCGCGTCGACGGACACATGGTCTTCCAGATCCAGCTCGCAAGGCGCCAGAGCGCGGTTCCAATTACCCGCAATTATATCACCGAGCGCGAGGATGCGCTCCGCCGCCGAGAGACGGCTGAGCCCGCGCTGCGCGAGGCCGCTGAGTAGGCCGTGCGGGCCCGCGGTCAGGCCGCCCGCGCGAAGCGGACCGCCAGTCCCGTGACGGTGACGCGCTGCAGGGCGACGCCTTCGATGTCAACGCCTTTGACGCCGTCCACCTCGAACCGGACGTCGATCACAGCGTCGGCGTCGTATTCGGCCGCTTCACGGATGAGCGTTCCGATCGCCGCCCGGCGCTCTTCCTCGGTTCCCGGCTCGGCGGCGGCACGCCAGCGCGTGGTCGCTTTGACGCGCCCGATCGGGATCAGGTCGGGGCCGTCGTCCAGACCGGCGGAAAAACTGACTTTCATGGAGGGTGTCCATTTTCGGCTCGACGCGCATTTGGATAGCGCGGCGACCTTACCGGTAGGTTAAGCGCAACATACTTAGGAATTCTCTTGCGGCGCTGAAACGGCCGGGTTCGAGAAAACGGAAACGGAAGCGGCGCCGGGCGGGCGCCGCTTCGCTTTTTGAAGATGCTTCAGGCGCCTCAGTCGGCGGCGTTGTTCGCCGTCTCCGCCGCCTGCGCCTTTTCGAGGTCGGCGCCGGTCTGCTGGTCGACGATGCGCATCGACAGCTTCACCTTGCCGCGGTCGTCGTAGCCGAGGACCTTGACCTTGACCTTGTCGCCTTCCTTGACGACGTCGGTCGTCTTGGCGACCCGGCCCTTGGCGAGCTGGGAGATGTGGACGAGACCATCCTTGGAGCCGAAGAAATTGACGAAGGCGCCGAACTCGACGGTCTTGACCACCGTGCCATCGTAGATCTGGCCGACTTCCGGCTCCGAAGCGATCGACTTTATCCAGTTGATCGCCGCCCTGATCTTGGCGCCGTCGCTGGAAGCGATCTTCACCGTGCCGTCATCCTCGATGTTGATCTTGGCGCCGGTCTTCTCGACGATCTCGCGGATCACCTTGCCGCCCGTGCCGATGACCTCGCGGATCTTGTCGGTCGGGATCTTCATCGTCTCAATGCGCGGAGCGAACTCGCCGAGCTCCGCGCGGGCGCCGGTGATCGCCTTGCTCATCTCGCCGAGAATGTGCAACCGGCCGTCACACGCCTGGGCGAGCGCGACCCGCATGATCTCCTCGGTGATGCCGGCGATCTTGATGTCCATCTGCAGCGAGGTGACGCCCTCGCTGGTGCCGGCCACCTTGAAGTCCATGTCGCCGAGGTGGTCCTCGTCGCCGAGGATGTCGGAGAGGACCGCGAAGCGCGACTCTTCGAGGATGAGGCCCATCGCGATGCCGGCGGTCGGGCGCTTCAGCGGAACCCCGGCGTCCATCAGCGCCAGCGACGAGCCGCAAACCGTGGCCATGGAGGACGAGCCGTTCGACTCGGTGATCTCGGAGACGACGCGGATCGTGTAGGGGAACTCGGCCGCAGTCGGCAGCATCGGGTGAATCGCGCGCCACGCAAGCTTGCCGTGGCCGATCTCGCGCCGGCCGGGCGTGCCCATCCGGCCGGTCTCGCCGACCGAATAAGGCGGGAAGTTGTAGTGGAGCAGGAAACGCTCCTTGTAGGTGCCGTCGAGCGAGTCGACGTACTGTTCGTCCTCGCCCGTGCCGAGCGTCGCGACCACGAGGGCCTGCGTCTCGCCGCGGGTGAAGAGCGCCGAGCCGTGGGTGCGGGGCAGCACCCCGACCTGCGCCAGGATCGGCCTGACGGTCGTGAGATCCCGCCCGTCGATGCGACGGCCGTGGTCGAGGATGTTCCAGCGCACGACCTTGGCCTGGGCGTTGTGGAACGCCTCGGCAACCTCTGAGGCCGGGAATTTGGCCTCGCCGTCAGCCGGCGCCAGCGCGGCCATCACCTTCGCTCTGGCCGCCTCGACAGCGGCGTAGCGCTCCTGCTTCTGGGTGATCGCGTACGCCGCGCGGAGCTCGACCTCGCCAACCTCGAGCACGGCCTTCTCGACCTCGGCGCGGTCGCTTGGGGGGAGTTCGCGGGGCTCCTTGGCCGCCTTCTCGGCGAGCCGGATGATCGCGTCGATGACCGGCTGGAAGCCGGCGTGGCCGGCCATCACGGCCTTCAGCATGGTCTCTTCGCTGAGCTCCTGGGCCTCCGACTCGACCATTAGAACCGCGTCGGCGGTGCCGGCGACGACGAGGTCGAGCGTCGAGTCCTTCATCTCCTCGACCGTCGGGTTGACCTTGACCTCGCCCCTGATCACGCCGACGCGGGCCGCGCCGACCGGGCCCATGAACGGCACGCCAGACAACGTGAGCGCCGCCGAGGAGGCGACCAGGGCCAGAATGTCGGAATCCGACTCGAGGTCATAGGACAACACTGTCGCGATGATCTGGGTATCGCAGCGGAACTCGTCGGGGAACAGCGGGCGGATCGGGCGGTCGATCAGGCGCGACGTCAGCGTCTCGCGGTCGGACGGCCGGCCTTCGCGCTTGAGGTAGCCGCCGGGAATGCGGCCGGCCGCGAAGGTCTTCTCCTGATAGTGGACGGTAAGGGGGAAGAAATCCTGGCCAGGCTTGGCCGATTTCTCTGCAACGACGGTGGCGAGCACGGTGGTCTCGCCCCAGGTCGCGAGCACGGCGCCGTCGGCCTGACGGGCGATGCGTCCGGTTTCCAGTACGAGCTTGCGCCCGCACCAGTCGAGTTCTTCGCGTTGAATGTCAAACATCTTTCTTCATCCTAAGGTGGGATGCGAAAGCCTGCGGTCCATGCCGCCCGCTTCTTCGGGCTCGTCATCGGCAAGACGGCGGGGGGCTGGGCGAAACTCAAGCTCCAGCTCCCGGCGATCCTGCCATGACGCGCGGCTCTCGCATGTCAAAATGCGGACGCCGGCCCCTGCCGCCGCCCGCGTGGGGTCAAGGGGACGCCTCGTGCGAGGCGACCCCGGCGGTTCGAGCTTAGCGGCGAATGCCGAGGCGCTCGATCAGGGCCCTGTAGCGCGCTTCGTCCTGCTTCTTGACGTAGTCGAGTAGCGTGCGGCGCTGCGAAACCATCTTTAGCAGGCCGCGTCGCGAGTGGTTGTCCTTGACGTGGGTCTTGAAGTGGCCGGTCAGGTTGGCGATCCGCTCGGTGAGAATCGCGATCTGGACCTCCGGCGAACCGGTGTCGCCGACCTTGCGGGCATATTGGTTGATGAGCGCGGTCTTGCGCTCGGTGGTGATCGACATCGAACTTTTCCTTGATTTTGCGGCGGCCTCAGGCTCGCCCCTGTCGAAAAAAACGGCTGAGCCGGGATGTCGTCCAGGTCGGTCGCGACGGAAAAACCGCCGGCCATCGGGGCGGCGGATCGCGCGCTTATACAGATTTCGCGCCGGGGCGCCAGCGTTTTCTGATGGCCGGGCGCGTGACCCGGAATGGCCCGTACGCCCTAACTCGTCAGGGGATTGCCTCGATCCTCGCGGCGGATGACGTCCTGGAGCGCGAGCGTTCGCGGGGCCGCCTCCTGTTGCTGGCCCGGCCCGAAAGGGCTACGAAGCCGCCAACCTTCCGTTTCCTCCGCTTCCGGCCCATGCCCGCTTCCCCAGAAGATCTTCTCGCCTATCTCGCAGACCTCGGCATTTCGACCGCGACGGTCGAGCATCCGCCGCTGTTCACCGTCGAGGAATCGCAGACGCTACGCGGTGAAATCCCCGGCGGGCATACGAAGAACCTGTTCGTCAAGGACAAGAAGAGCCGGCTGTTCCTGGTGGTGCTCGGCGAGGAGACGGAGGTCGACCTGAAGCGCGTGCACGAGCGGATCGGCGGGCAGGGGCGGGTGTCTTTCGGCTCGGCGGAGCTTCTGGAGGAGGTCTGGGGCGTCCGGCCTGGCGCGGTGACGCCGTTCGGCGCGATCAACGACGCGGACGGGCGGGTCAGCGTCGTCCTCGACGAAGCGATGATGGCGCATGAGCGCCTCAATTTCCATCCGCTGGTCAACACCCGCACGACGGGCCTCGCCAGCGGCGATCTCGTCAGGTTTTTGCGCGCGACGAGGCACGAGCCGGTGATCGTCGCACTTGGACGGGACGCGGAAACAGTTGAATAAGCGGCTGCGCGCCTCCATCTAGGGCCGCGAAACGGGACATTTGGCGGGGCTCGCGCCCCACCAGGCGGGAGATCAGGAAAGATGGCGAACGGAAACGGGGCGACGGCGACCGCGACGCCGGTCAAGGAGGTGACGACGGCATCGTTTCGCGCCGATGTGCTCACCGCCTCGCAGCAGAAGCCGGTGCTGGTCGATTTCTGGGCGCCTTGGTGCGGCCCGTGCAAGCAACTCGCCCCGGCGCTGGAAAGGGCGGTGCGCGACTCGGGCGGCAAGGTCGCCCTCGTCAAGATGAACATCGACGATCACCCTCAGATCCCCGGTCAGCTCGGCATCCAGTCGATTCCCGCCGTCATCGCCTTCGACCGGGGCCAGCCGGTCGACGGCTTCGTGGGCGCGCTGCCGGAGAGTCAGATCCGCGGCTTCATCGAGCGCCTGGTCGGGCCGCTGAAGGGCGGCGCGGCGGAGCTGATCGCCGAAGCCGA
>Ga0074045_10001023_pt1 | contig 27228 bp, 26 predicted proteins | sample BogForMeECP23OM2_FD_94442 | JGI IMG/M metagenome (GOLD analysis project Ga0074045, IMG submission 94442) | Bog forest soil microbial communities from Calvert Island, British Columbia, Canada - Bog Forest MetaG ECP23OM2 | ecosystem: Environmental > Terrestrial > Soil > Wetlands ...
GGAGTTTTTTTTGTCTTATTTCACTGGCTAAATACAGCGCCAGTATAAAAAAGAATGGTGTAAGGAGAAAGAACTCGAACCAGAATCCCTTCCAGTTTAATATGTGAAAATCAGATGCTTTGGCAGTCATAACAATTACAGGGAATATGCAAGCCATAGCAATACCGGGATACGGGCTTTTTATTTCCCGCGCGAGGAATTTTAACGCGCCACGAAAATAATGTACCAGGCCAAGGCTAATCAATGGCAGTATCAACAATACAGGAAATAAAAGTATTTGGGGGTATGGGAAAATGAAACCCCATACAGAGAAAACAATTGCAAATAAATTGACAATTGCCGATGTTAGATCGGCACGTTTCAGAAATGCTATCCTCTGCTCTTCAGTATCTCCAAATGATTTGTCGTGCATGATACTATTTACATCTGCCTGATAATCCGCCGCATTCAGATCGGTTAAATTCTGTCTGACCCATTTTTCAAGATCCTTACTGCGTCCTCCCAAATCCCTAATCGTAATTTTTGCATCGTCCGGATTTTTGGGATGTATAATCAGCACCGTGGAATTACTGGATGAATATTGCCGAAAACCTTGTATCCGATTAAAGGGTAATTCTTTATTCCCCAGGATTGAAAAGTGTTTTATTTTGTCAGGGTATATTTCAGTTTTATACTTAAATAGAGCAAACAGAAAGCAAAAACAAACAAAAGTAAAAATCGTATCAAGGATCAAAGGACCTATATTCGTCTTTTCGACCTGCCCGTCTGAATAATATTGATTGATCAGTAACCCATTGACAGCAACAATACAAACGAATGCAATTGTCAAAATAATCTTCAAGAATACTGACAGTCCATAAATCTGCACCTGGCCTGATAAGCCATAATTAGTATTATCCTGTTCCATGCAATATCCCCCTGCAACGATTCTATTTTAAATCAATTTAATACTGAAACTTTAACTTGAAATAAATCATTTTTGCAATTTATCATAATATTACATTTTTAGAAATTAATAATTTCATGTATGAAGTTATGATAAAACAGCAGTTTTGAAAATTGCGGCATTCGCGTTGAAGTATAGCAGATTGGTTTGTCTTTAGTTGAATGATGCGAATTCGCAAAAATCTTAAGAAGTGCAAAAACCCGTTAGAAATAGCAGGTTTTTTGTTGCTTTTAGTTCAAAGACGTATTATAAAATTTATCAGAATCCAGTAATTTTAGGTATACGTGAGAGGTAACATACACTCAAAATATTCATAGACACCCAAAAAGGAGAAAGCCCATCTATTAGGCTTCTATTTTCAGGGGAAAGAAAACATATTTATGAAAATACAAGAACTCTCACTTGCAGAAAGTTATCAATAAAAAACCAGCTATTCGATTATTGATGCTTTTTAATAGGGCGCTGTTGTCCCCTGTTTCAGTCAAGATAATGGGGATGGGAATATTTACCGGAAAGACAGTGCGCACTATTTGATGAAGGATGATTGAAGGGGTTGTCTTTTATCGTGATGCGTGCTGCGACTGGAGTATTGTGGTGTAAATATTTTGTTCAAATTGCCAAATATTTGAAAGCATTTTTTCTGTATCACTTCTTTGTAACAGTGCGTTTGATAATTCTGGTGAATATTCTCTCTTGCAAACGGTAACCCTTATCGACTGAAGTCATTTCCCCGCATTTTGTAGTCAATATTTAATTGACATTTCAATTGTATTGTTGCTAAAAGCACGTTTGTATCAAGTAAAAAGGAATATTGGCCGTGAAATTATTATTATCTGTTTTGATGATTTTCAGCATGATCTTTTGTGCAAGTGCTAATTCAGCACCATTACCCAGTTGGGTGCTACATCCTCCCTCCGATAACGAAAACTTTCTTTATGGCGTTGGACAGGGTACAACAAATGAAGAAGTGGTAACGTCTGCACTTAATAGTATTGCCTCAAAGTTGGAAATTTCAATTAATTCTTCATTTACTAACACGGAAGAACTTACGGTTACAGGTGAAGAAAAATCATTCTCAAAACAAGCAAAAAATTTAATATCAGCAAATGTCGGACGTATAAAATTCAGTGGATATGAAATAGTCTCAAATTGTTTTGAAGGCAACCAAGAGTATGCTTTAATCAAGATAGATAAAAAATTATTTATTCGTAACAAGATAGATGAATTAGTTGAATGTATTGACCGGTTAGAACGAGTTATGGCATTGGCTAAAGAAAAAACACTATTACAAAGCTACCTTCTATTAAAAAAAAATCAGAATATTTTACAAGATGCACAAAGAATTAACACCATACTCTATGTACTTGATAATAAATCGTTGTTGGAAAAAATGAAAAAGGTTGCTACTAAATACAATATTGTTGAAGATGGCATTAGCAACAAGATAAAAATATGTGTGGTCTGTTTCCAAACAGAAGATAAACTTAAATCAATTGTAGAAAATTTTCTAAACAATTCAAATCTGAAGTTAGTTAGGGATATAGGTGAAAATGACACGGATGTCGTAATCGTGAACATAGTAACTAAAATAACCTCCGCTGAAATATATAATTCAAAAATCGTAAAAATGTCAGTTTTATTGGAAGTAATGGATGTGGGAAAAACTGTCATAAAATCAACCGGAGTTGAGTCCAAGGGAGTTTCAGTCATAAGTTTCGACCAAGCAAAAGAAGCAGCCATAGTTAATTTTTCAAAAGCACTTGCCACGAAGAATGTATATGAAGTTTTAGGACTGAATTAATTATATTACTATTAGGGGGGGAATTATGAGATTCAGAAACATCGTTACACTTGTAGCACTACTTGCTGTTAGCAGTCTATTGATTGGATGTGCGACAACAATCTCAAACATCGATGCATTTAAGCCTGAGCAAATGGCCAAAGCTGATATTATGCCATCGGAAGATGCTCTAACCGGAATGAAAAAAGTCGTTGTTTTTGCCCTGGATGATTCGAACAATGGGGTGGCAAATCAAGCACAGATGGGATTATCAATGGCAGGAATTATCGAAGGTATCATTATAAAAGGCGGTGGAGTTGAAGTTGTAGATAGAAAAATAGCCGAAAAATTACAACAAGAAATAGCCCTATCTGAAATGAATCAAACAGCAGCATACGATGGTCCTATTATTGCAGATTATGCAATTTCGGGAAATATAACAAATGCCGGATTTAGTAGTAAATTTGTGGAAGCAACAACGTATAAGGACAACAAAGGAAACATTCAAAGAACAAACCCTTCTTTCCGGTATTTTGCCAATGTGGAAGGAACTTTAAAACTATATGAGCTACCTTCGTTACGAGTAATAAAAACTTTTCAGTTTAAAGATAATAAAAGCCGCAATGAAGAAACCAGATCTTCAATAACCCATGTAACAAGAGACGATGAACTGGTTCGCGGTGCAGGGTCCGACGCCCTCGAACAAATACGGGCTGAATTGCTCAGTTATTTCTCAAAATGTGGGTATGTACTTAGTAAACGGTCAAAAGGAGAAACCTATATATTACGCATTTCCCTTGGGAAAAAAGATGGAGCAAAAGAAGGAGCATCTAGTGAAATTTATACGAACAATGAATTTACTAACGAAATTACTGGAAAAAAATCGTACGAACGCATAAAAATCTGTGACGTTAAATTTTCGAACCTTATTGATGCAAATACCTCTTGGGTATACATTGATAAAGAAAACGCAAGTCGAGTTAAACTTGGTGATGAAGTTAAAATGAAGTTTTCAAAAACATCATGGGAAAATATGAAATCGGTAGGTAGCGCATTTAATTCACTTGGACAATGATGATTTATTGAAGTGATAATTAAAGTTATAAATAGAATAAAGATTCTTTCTTAGAAATGGAGGTTATTATGAAATTTAGGATATTAATTGTAAGTATGATTATCGGATTGTTGATCGCGTGCAGTAGCAGTACAACTAATGTTTCAAAAGATTATAGCAATAGCAATCCATCTCTAAATGGTGCCCCCAAATGGGTCCTTCAGCCATCTGCGGAAGGGTCTATAGCCGCAGTAGGTTCAGCAGAGAAAAGTCCCGGTGGCATCAATTTTCAACGAACAGAAGCAATGTCTAACGCAAGGAATGAACTCTCAAGGATTATTGAGACCAAGGTAAAGAATCTTTTCACAAATTTTGAAAGATCAACTGGTGTTGGAAAGGATATATCATTTGATAAAGTAACGGAAAATGTAACAAAGCAGGTTGTCAGCCAGTCACTCTCAGGGAGTGAACAGAAGGACATCTGGATTAGCGGTGAGGGAACAATGTTTGTACTGGTATCACTTGACTCGAAGCACGTACAGGAACTAGTGAAGGCAAATTTCCGATCTTCGTTGCGTGATGAAAAATCTTTATATCAAATTGAAGAGTCAAAAGACGCCCTTAAGAGACTCGATGAAGAAGTTGGCAAAGAATTTAAATGATTAGTTTAATCTCTTGGATTGAATTCCGGTCGTTTTTGACAATGAATAAAATAATAGTTCAATTATACCCCTCTCGCAAACAGGGGGGTATAATTGATGAAGTAGCCCAAAATTGGATTGACACACAAGATCATTCTTCATATTCTATCTCTGAGAAAAAGCAATGTCTTATCTGTATAGATAAAGTAGAATATGTTATTAATAAAAATGCTTAATAAACACAATTTAAAACCAATGATAAACATTGGTACCCAACACCAATTTTATGACAATAATCATTTTGACATACAAGACCCTTTTCTTATAGTTTAAGGATAAAAAATAAGTGACATCTTATCAAAAAAATTGCAGAGTATTTTCCCGAAAGACATTTGCATTAAAATACAAGAAAGAAGGTGATGTAATGTATAAAGCTAAAGTATATATTAAATCTTTTATCGCGTGCCTAGTGATTCTGTTGCCTTTGTTCTTTACCGCCTGTGGACCCACCGCAGAAGAGATTCGTGCTAGGGAAGAACAGCGTCAACAGTCGAAAGAATCTCAGGTGCACGAGGCGGATGAAGCCATTCGCAATCTCGACAAAGACATCTCCCGGTAATGCTTGATTGGTTTCACTGAATCTACTGTGTGGATTAAAAATAGGTAACTGTCCTATCAGCTACTCGCAAAAAAATCTTACCAAGCTGTCCATTCATCCTTCTTTAAGTCGTGCGATCACAGCTGTAAACCAAGTTACTAATGACTCCCAGAAAATTTTCAATAAGCTCCTCGAAGCTACTGATAGCTACTGTTGATCACCAAATAGAGCTACTCCTGTTAACCATCAACAATCTTTAGTCGCTCCCCCAACACCTACTGCTGCTGTTTCGACCATCGAATATCGACCTACAGAAGCTACCCCTGAAGGAATAAAATTTGCTGTCCTTGTTCTCTTGATCGCGCGAGGTTCACATCATCAAAAGATGCAGTCATTGTGAAAAAATAATGGGGAAAGAAGGACCATCGGACATTAAATCCGATGTCACGTGTGCTAAATTTGTGCTAGAAACAATCGAAAAGAGAAAACTTAATAGAATTAATAGGAATAGATAGAAAAGAATTTATTATGTTATTTTATGTGATTACGGGAAACCAGATTTACTTCAAAGGGTTAAAGTTTTACTCATTTAGAACTTAAAATCCTTTGGTCCTTGAGGCTGTGTCGGGTTTAACTATCGCTGACTCAAAAGTTGTAGAGGGAATTAAACTAATAAATGGGTCAACTATAGAATTGTTTTGGGGTATATTTGGGGGTATGCGGAAAATTACTTTTTAATAAATATAATGATTAAGCATATTTAAGTTGTCAGTTAAACTCTCACATCGGACAAATTAAGATCATTGCTTTGGATCATGTATCAAGCTTTTTTAAAACAGGATCATCAGCCAGGAATATATTGGTCGTTTCAGTCTCGTCATCAAAAACAAGAACCGCCAACCCGTTTTCAAGTTTATATTTTATCTGCCTGAATTTTGTTTCCATGGAAGCCTCGATTGCGCCGTAATCAGTCCCGGCTCTGGAAATAAATTCTTCTATAACCCCCTTTAGGGCTTTAGCGCTGAGTTTGTTTACCGGAATTACGTGGATAGGCATCCGTATTTTCTCCGTTACATCTGCTCAATTTCAATTGTTCCGTTCACAAATTTTACATATAACGACACATTATCTTTTTCATATCATTACATCATATGGAGATTCATATCAATAATTTATCAGAACATGTTCCAGTTTTATTTTCTAAAGAAAGAGTCGGTAATTTAATGGAAGTTTCCCCAAAAATTGTAAATAATTACAAGTGGTACCGGGCGGAAAAACTTATTTCCATTGCTCACCCCGATTTCAGGGACAACCTGATTAAAGAAGCCGAAAAAAGAAAGATCTGGAGACAAAGCAATAAAAAACAGATTAAAATAAACAGGCGGGGAATTGACCCCGCAGGCATATAACCTGAAGATCACAGGTTTGTAATACGTTGAGAAAGTTGATGACCCCGGCCTGCACCGGGGCAGGCTGCGCCAACAAAGTCAGCCAAAGAATGCAACTTGATTTTGAAGGTTTAAAAAGATAAGTTCAGAAATAAATCCGGATTCATAGGATTTAAGAACCATGTTTGATACCATGGAATGAAAAAAAGACAGGGTTAATTTACTCTGTTTTTTTTGCACTTTTTAAAAAGTAATCGTCAAGAGACAGATATTCCCGGGTTGTTTACAGATTTCAGGTGTAATTTTCATAATCGGGGAGCAGATGATACAAATGATGATTAAATGCAAAAGTTAGGATACCATTATGACTGAAAATATCACAGATAGAATTCCAACCCAAACCCAATGCGAAGAACTCATGGCAAGTCATTCCATGTTGCCGAACATCGTTTTGCATTCCAGGCAGGTTATGCGTGTTTCTCTTGCGATTACAGACAATCTTAAAGACGGCCTGTCCATAAACAGGGATATTGTGATTGCCGCCGCCCTGCTGCATGACATTACCAAGACAAGGTCGCTTGAAACAAAGGAGCGGCATGCTGTTTCCGGCGGAGCCCTTTTGAGAGAACTCGGATTCGGGCGTGTTGCCGGGATTGTGGAGCAGCATGTAATCCTGAGGAATTTGAATCTTGAGGGAAGGCTTGAGGAAGTGGAAATTGTCTACTATGCCGACAAACGGGTGATGCACGATAAAATCGTTTCCATCGACGAAAGAGTCCATGATCTGATCAAGCGATATGCCACGGTAGAGGAGATACGCGACCAGATTCTCAAAAACAAGGCGCTGGTGCTTGCGGTAGAACGTAAGATTGCCGGTTTTATGAAAATGGACATCCTGGATGCTTTAGATAAGATTCAATAATTCCATTTTTAAATGAGAGATGATATTGTGATGTCCGTTCATCCAAAGTACGAAAGACACAACCGGACTTGAAAATATAAAAGATATTCAGGAGAATAAATATAATGCAATCTGTTTGGAAATCAAAGGGGAAGAAATTACATACACGAACGATTGACGTCACGACATACGATTATGACGGGCAAAGAATAATTATCGAAGGTTTTCTCAAAGATGATCGTTTTCAGGAATCACATCTGATAACCGGTGAAAAGTTTCCGCCCGGAGTCATTCATCACATGGGTGTATGGCTGCTGGTTAATTGTTCCAATCTCATGATTGAGGATGTTGATGTCGATCTGATATCCGTTCCGCGGGAAGTATGCAACCAAACTAAAGAATGTCTTGCTCCCATTAAGGGATTAATTATTACCCGTGGTTTTACGTCAAAAGTAAAAAAAATAGCGGGTGGCGTAAATGGCTGTACTCACCTGGTGGAACTTATGCTGGCAATGGCTCCGGCTGCAATCCAGGGCTTTGCGGCGTATGAGGCGCAGAAGCCGTCAGGCCTCGATAAAAAACACGCGGAGATGATGGCAAAATATCTTGTAAACACATGCTATGCCTGGCGTGAGGATGGCCCGTTTGACAAGGTATTCAAAAAGTAATCAACATGAGACGGATAATATTATGATCAATATTTCATAGGAGATACATTATGGCTATTGTTGAGTGGAAAAAAGACGGAACGGTCGCTTTGCTGACAATGAACAACGGGGAAAACAGACATAATCCCGATTTCGCTAAATCCATGCTTAACGCGTTTGACGAGATCGAGAAGGATGAATCGATATTTTGTGTGGTTATTACTTCAAGCGATAAGAAAAACTGGTCGCTGGGCATCGATCTTGAATGGGCGATAAAAGCTATGGAGCCCGGCCAAACCCATAGAATGAAGGCGTTTATGTATCAGCTCAATGAGCTCTCCAAAAGAATTTTATTATTTCCCATGCCGGTCATAGCCGCCATAAACGGACATGTGTTTGGAGACGGCGCCGTTTTGGCCTGTGCCTGCGATTTCAGATATATGAAGACTGATCGCGGGTTTTTCTGCTTTCCTGAAATTGATATCGATATACCGCACATGCCGAGCATGCTGGCGATAGTCAAGAAGGCCATGCCCTATTATGAGGTCGAAGAGCTCATCTTCAGCGGTAAGCACGCCAGTGCCGCAGAGCTTGAATTAAGCCACGCTATTCGCAAGGCCTGCGAAAATGAGGATGCCCTGCTCAAAGAGGTTATGGAGTTCGCGAGATCATTTACAAAGAAACGTCCGATCTTCAGGGAGACGAAAAAAAGACTCTACCAATATATTGTCGGGATTATGGAAACCCAAGACCCGGAATTCATCGAAACGCTTCAACTTGGTGTATAGTCAGGGGACAAATTCCCTGTAGGGTGCGTTTCTTAAAACGCGCCGGTTGGGGAGAAGCTAGGGAAGCGGTTCTTACAAGTGAACCTGGAAATAAAATTATCATGAAAGTTGAAAAACCAAAAATAAAGGATGGTCATGAAAAAAGCTGCGCGAAAAATACACGCAATTTTAAAATGATTGTGGAATATGACGGCACTGCTTATTGCGGATGGCAGAGGCAGGAAAACGGATTGACTATCCAGGAGGTATTGGAGGAGGCCATTGCGCTCATTACCGGAGAAAAGGTTGCCGTTATCGGTTCCGGCAGGACGGATGCCGGGGTGCATGCCTTAAATCAGGTTGCCCATTTTAAAAGCGGCAGCATTCTGCCCCTTAACAATATATACAGGGGCCTTAACAGCGTATTGCCGCCGGATATTGTCGTCAAGAAAATGGAAGAAGTTTCGGGCGAATTTCACGCCCAGCATGATGTTATAAGCAAAGTTTATTTTTATAAGATATGCAATCAGCCTCTAAGTCCGGCATTGGGACGAAATTATTTCTGGCACATTCGTTTTCCTCTTGATCTGCCCAAGATGAGAAAAGCGGCTAAATATTTAATCGGTACACATGATTTTTCCTGCTTTTGCGCGACCGGAACTCAGGTTAAAGATCGTGTGCGGACGATTATGAATATTAAGATCAAAACCTGCGAAGATGGTCTTATAGAAATTGCAGTGGAATCGCGGGGCTTTTTAAAATATATGGTGCGCAACATTATTGGGACGCTTGTCGATGTTGGCAGAGGTAAACGAATGCCTGAGGATATGAAGCTAATTATTGAATCTAAAGACAGAAAAATAGCGGGGGTAACCGCTCCGGCCTGCGGTTTGTTTCTTAAGGAGGTTAAATATTGAATATGAAGATATTGTTATTGGGACACAAGGGGATGCTGGGAAGCGATCTGTTATTAAAACTTTCCGGGGAGCATGAAGTTATAGGAATGGATAAAGAGGAAATTGATATTGTTTCCGCTAGTGATTGCCAAAAGGCGATTAAAGAAATCCAGCCGGGTATTGTTATCAATGCTGCTGCTTTCACTAATGTTGACGGATGTGAAACATCAAGGGAAGATTGTTTTGCCGTTAACGCTGAGGCGGTAAAAAATATTGCCAATGCCTGCCGAAATAAAAATATCCGTATCATCCATTTCAGCACGGATTATGTTTTTGACGGAAAATCCAGACAGCCCTATAAGGAAGATGATCAATGCAATCCGATTAATGTTTATGGAGGATCAAAATTAGCGGGTGAGCGTTATCTTCAATCTCTTTCGGATAATTATATTCTTATCCGCACATCCTGGTTATATGGTGTAAAGGGCAAAAACTTTGTCGGGACTATTCTGGAAAAGGCGAGGGCGAAAAACTTTATTCGGGATACTATGGATAAAGCAAAAGCGGAAAAGGACGGACCGTCAACGTTATCGGTAGTCGATGATCAGGTCGGTTCTCCCACTTATACCAAAGATCTGGCGGCGGCGGTCGATTTGCTTATTGATAAAAATGCTCAGGGAATATTTCATGTAACCAACAGGGGCAGTTGCAGCTGGCATCAGTTTGCCGTAAAGATTTTACAGGAATCCGGCTTTGGCGATATTGAAGTTCTTCCGATAAAATCCGATCAGCTTCAAAGACCGGCCGCGCGACCGGCTTACAGCATTTTAAGCATGCAGAAGTTTATTCAAACTACGGGAAAAGCCATGCAGCCATGGCAACTGGCTCTGCGGGATTATCTGGAGCACTGCCGTGATAAAAAACTTTAAGAAGGTCATTGAAGAAAACAGATAGATGGGAAAGTCAGGAGTTTATTTTTTTTGATGCGCATCCTTCACATCATTAATGCCCTGAGCGGCGGCGGGGCTGAGCGGCAGCTGTGCTATCTGGCGCCGGAACTTGGCCGCATGGGGCATGATATTCATATCGCTTATTCTAATGATGGTCCTGACAAACCGGAACTGTCAGGTGTTGCGTTGCACAGGCTCAAATCTTTTTCGAATTACGACCCTTGTTTGATAGGACAAATTGCACGGCTTATCAAGTATATTAAACCACACATCGTTCAAACATGGCTTCCGCAAATGGATGTTCTTGGCGGAGTAGCAGCAAAATTATGTAACACTACTTTGATATTTCGTGAATCAACTTCTGGTTTGATTCATACACCGATGTGGAAAAAATATTTACGTACAAAAATAGGCTCATTTGCAAGTGCTGTTATTTCCAATTCCAGAGGCGGTGATGAATACTGGAGAAAAATAATGCCCGATAAACGCCGTTATATCGTCTCAAACGCATTGCCCGTTGATGAAATTGAAAAAGTAGAGGTGTCATTACCGCAAGAAATGACAAAAGTTGAATCACCTATTGTGCTGTTTGTCGGTCGAATGGTGAAGGAACAAAAAGCACCTCATTTGTTTTTAGAAGCACTGGGCCTCGTCGCACGTGAGAAGAAAATATCGGGAGTCTTATGCGGCGAAGGACATCAAAGACCCGAACTGGAAATCTTAAGACACAAATATGGAATCAGCGTTGACGTCCATTTTACTGGTCATTTGCCGGCGTCTACTATTTGGGCCATAATGAAAAAAGCCTCGGTATTTGTATCACTTAGCACCTCGGAGGGATGTCCCAATGCGGTGATGGAAGCCATGGTTTGCGGTTGCCCGATGGTAATTTCAGACATTCCGGCTCATCGGGAGCTGTTAGATGAAAGTTGCACACTTTTTGTAACACCATCTGATGTCCGGCAGGCGGCTGATGCTATCATTCAAATTTTAGATAATCCGGAAGCCGCAAAAAAACGTGCCCTAAAAGCAAAACAAAAAACAATTGACTGGTCCATAATCGAGATGGCCCGGAATTATGAAAAAGTTTATCAGCAATGTATGTGAATTCGACAGCGAGCGCATTCTCCATAGCTTGCTGCGGGGTAAGCGAGCGAATACAGAATTATAATTTACTTTAAGAATTGAAGCTCTCCGCGGCAAGCCGCGGAGAGCTTCAATTTATCTGCAACCGGTGTATGCAGAAGGTTAATGAATGAAAATATTTGTATTAACTAAAAGGTTCGCCTTTACCTTGCAATGAAGTTGATGAGAATATATCGCGCCTGGAATTTATGGAGCAAATGGACTCAGGAGAGATTTCTCCCGATCCGCCTCTAAAAAATGAGTTTTTTGACTACATTAAATATATCAAGTGCATGGAGAAAGGCTATGGCCGACTCTCTGAAACATTTCAGATCGTAAAACGCGCTGCATTTGAAAAAGTCAGATACTATGACGATAGAACGTTAGAGACGCCGTTTCACCTCGACTTTATGAAACAATTCAATGCATGGTCGTTCCCTGATGTGTTACGCGTTTATCATCATGATGCGGAAAACCAGCTTACCAGGCCGGATATAAATCGTTCAATACAGTACGCCGAAGACCAGGCGCTAAGTTGGGAGAGAATGGTGATGAATCACTCATATGCGCTTAGGCTGCACGCGCCGCGGATTTACAGGAGTATGATTTCAAATCTGGCAACGTTATGTTTCATCAGCGGTAACAGGTTAAAAGGCATTCGATATTCCTTAATACCAGCGTACAGCGCGAGAGGCTGGCATTGAATACGCCGTATTTTCCGATGAAAAAGAACTTCCTGTAGTTATTGAGCATTTACGGTCACCTGCCGCCCGCGAAAGATATCTTCAGGCAGCTCAACCTGCAATCTGGAGCCGTTATTCACCGGATGTTATCACTGGGCAATATATTGATTTGGCTGTAAGGCTTGGAAATGAGATACGGGGGAATAATGCTAAAAGGCTTGCGAATCCGGTTTAGCCGGATCATGTAGTTTAACAAAAGATTAGTTTTCTTCAGAGGAAGATCAGAATGAAAAAATCTTTTTCCCGATAATAAAAAGTCTTTTTCTTCCGCTTGGAAGACTTTCTATATAAAAAAGTTTTCCTTTCCACTTTTGTTTATGAGTCTCAATACTAAAATTAATCTTATCATATCTTATATTAGGGAAAGATATGCTTTTAATCTGTATGCCGTTATTCCACAAAACATAAGAAAATGATAATTGGTCCCGTGTGGAATATTTCTCAATGAACTGCCACCATTCTTCCATAAGCTTTCTGGTTTTTTGATTACCGTGTTTTCTATATATAATATTGTTTTCATTCAGCCCGTAATGAGAAGGAAAACCCGTGGATCGTATATAATCAATTTGACTTCGGCACACTTTTTCAGAATCTTTACCGGTTGAGATGACAACTTCGCATTCAACATATATGCAGTCTCTTGAATGATGCAATGGAACCAGCATATCTTTCCTGTTACTCTTGAGCATATCAAAAAAATAAGAAGTTAAAATATTTACATTCGCATCTATATAAATACTTTCATTGTACTGGCGCAAAATATCCAAAGCGTGTATTTTATGCCAACGATTATTTTTGCTTTTATTTAAGTTATTAAAAACAAGCGGGCGAAAATTCCATATTCCTGCTTTGTTTTGTTTCAGCAGGGATGGATTGTCGGTAAAGCAAATATAATCCCAGTCATTATCAACATAAGATAATTGAATTAAGTTGTCATAATTGCCGGTTAAACAAGTATAGACAACACTTTTTTTATTTTCTTCAGTCAAATTATTTTCCTTACATTATGGGGCAGCCGGGCATTTAAAATGATGGAGCGGTTCTATAAAAATAAACCGGAAACTTCATATTGAAGCTCTCCGCAGCAAGCGAAGGTGTTTGCGCCCGCTACCGGATTTACGCTCTACAGTGAAAGATCAATTTCAATCCGGCTTATTAATGGCCTGTTTTCAACGTGCCACTTAATTGTTCTTGCTATGCCTTCCTCAAGTGATACCTTTGGCCTCCAGCAAAGAAGACTCTTTGCCTTGCCAATGTCCGCCCATGTTGCCGTTACATCGGTCTTTTGAATGGGCATATTCTTGATTCTGGCTTTTTTATTTAAACATTTTTCTATCATCGAAATCATTTCAAGTATATTATGGGGATTATTGTTTCCGAGATTGATTATTTCATACCCGACTGGTTTCAGGGCTTTGATGGTACCGTTGACGATATCGTCAATGTAGGTAAAATCACGCCTTTGTTCTCCATTTCCATACAGGATGAGTTCATGACCTTCGTCAATCCATTTGATAAACCTAAAACAGCTCATGTCCGGTCTTCCGGCAGGCCCATAGACCGTAAAAAAGCGCAGTATTGTGATATCAAGTCCGAAAAGATAGTGATATGAATAGGCAAGAACTTCTGCCGCTTTCTTTGTAACTGCATACGGTGAGATAGGAGTGTTCACCGGCAAGTTTTCCGTAAACGGCATTTTCTGCCCGGCATAAAGTGAGGAGGAAGATGCATGAACCATTTTTTTGATATCATGTTTTCTCATCAATTCCAGAAGATTAAGGATGCCGTGTAAATTGGTAGCTAAATACAAATCCGCGTTGTCTATGCTGTAACGCACACCGGAACGCGCGGCCAGATTGATAATCGCATGTATTTTGTGTTTAAGGAAAACTTCCGACAGCGCTTTGGCGTTCTCAATATTGACTTTGTAGAAAGTAAAATTCGGGAACTGCTTCAACGCCTTAAGCCGGAGATGTTTGAGACGCCTGTCATAGTAATTATTGATATTATCAATACCGATAACATTTTCGCCACTGGCAAGAAGTTTCCGGCTTATTCCTGATCCGATGAAGCCCGCGGCGCCGGTAATCAATATATTGCTCATTTAGACCTTCGCAAAAATAAGCGTATTTTTAAATTTATCCGCAATTATAAACCAATCTTTAAATGAAATATTATATAGCCGCCTGATCGATATCTTTATACATAACAGCCCGCGATAAAATTGTCAAAAAAATGATGGTTCGGGAGAACCGGACAGGATATTATCAGCGGAAATTGTTCATACGCAATCATGGTTGCGTATTTTAACGAAATGTAATAATCTAATTGTGTTTATACAAATTCTAATCAAAGATGATATTGAGGCGGCGAGGAGGAGGCGACGAGGCGTATAACTAATACGTTGAGAAAGCCGACAACGATGCCAACAAAAATAGCGCTTTGATTAGAATTGGTATCAGGAGATATAAAGATTGTCCAAACGAATTGTCATTCTATCCGAAGAAATAGCCAATAAAATTGCTGCCGGCGAAGTTGTGGAAAGACCGGCTTCTATTGTCAAGGAATTGGTGGAAAACTCAATTGATGCCGGGGCTACCGATATCAGGGTGGAGTTGGAGAAGGGCGGCTGCCAGTCCATCAAAGTAGTTGATAACGGTTCGGGAATAGAACACGAAGATGTGGCGCTGGTATTTGAAAGGCATGCCACCAGCAAGATTCATAATTTTGATGATATTTATTCAGTCGCGTCTTTTGGCTTTCGCGGCGAAGCAATGCCGAGCATCGCTTCCGTGGCGCACGTAGAGTTATTAACGCGGCGCAAGGATGATTTAGAAGGAACGAAAGCTATTCTGGAAGCGGGCGCGATAAAGGAAATAACGCCTGCCGGCTGTCCTGAGGGCACGCAAATATCGGTAACAAAAATATTTGCCAAAGTTCCAGCCCGCAGGAAATTTTTAAAAACAGAGGCTACGGAGCAGGGGTTATGTCTGGACGCGATCACCAGGCTTGCGTTAGCTCATCCGGAGATTCGCTTTAAAGTATTGGTCAATGGCAGGGAATCTTTCACCGCGCCTGAAGCCTCTGATGAAGCCATGCGGATTTCCATGGTTTTGGGCGATGATTTTTCCGCTCATTGCATTTCTGTGAACGCGCAGAAAGACAACGTCAGTTTAATGGGATTTATTTCGCGCCCGGAGTTCTCAAAATCGAATTCCAAAAGCATATATTTGTTTGTCAACAAACGCTTTGTCCGCGATAACAGTATTACTCATGCCGTATTATCGGCCTATAGACAGGTTATTGAGCCAAGACGCTATCCCGCGGCCGTGTTGTTTCTTGATCTGCCGCCCGAAGATGTTGATGTTAATGTTCATCCGGCAAAGATGGAAGTCCGATTTAAGGATTCAAACAGTATTTATCAACTGGTATCCAGATCAATCGCCGAAAATCTTGCCGGCGCCGAAACGTCGAAGAGCAGTTTTGTTTATCGTCTGTCGCCCGCGGTAGAGCCTAATAAAGTGGATTTGTTATTACGGCGGAAAAACAAGAAGGATTCTTCTTCGGAGGCGATACCTCCACTGGACAGAGTTGCGCCTCGGCCTTTCGGTTTGTTCTCCAGACAGAATTTACAGCAGGCCATCAGTGATGATCTGTTAAAGCGCAGTCCGGTCGCGGAAAACCCGGAAGCTCCCTATCAAAACGATAAAGCTCCGGCAAAAGAAAAAATAAATTTCCTGGAGCTTTCCTATCTGGGACAATATGCCAACACCTATCTTGTTTTTGCCGGTGATGAAGGTCTGGTTTTACTTGATCAGCACGCTGCCCATGAACGGATACTTCTGGAGAAATTAAAAAAGGCAACGCCAAAGAAGGTTATCAGTCAATCGCTTCTTATCCTGGAAATTATAAGCTTAACCCCGGCGCAAATTACATTGTTTTCCGAATGCATCGAATTTTTACGGGAAATCGGTCTGGAAATTGAAATTTTCGGCAAAGATGCGATTGTCGTTAAGGCGATTCCGGCAACGTTATCAGAAATTAAAATAAGCGAAATGATTTCTGATATTGCCGATCAGTTAAAAGAACAGAATCAGATGCCTTCTTTAGAGGAAAAGAAAGAAAAAATATTGGCAACGCTTGCTTGCCGCGCGGCAATCAAAGCCAATAATATCCTTTCTGAAGAAGAGGTTGACGCTCTTTGCAATCAATTGGAAGAAACACCTTATAATCTTACCTGCCCTCACGGACGTCCAATAACTATTAGTTTTTCCTTAAGCGAAATCGAAAGACTGTTCAAAAGGAAGTAATAAAATAGAAATGGGAAAGTTGCCGCTGGTAATAATCAATTCACCCACCGCTACGGGAAAAACGCAATTGGCCGTAAATCTGGCGTTGGAAACAGGCGGCGAAATTATCAGCGCTGATTCTCTGCAGGTATACCGATATCTGGATATCGGCACGGCAAAACCGTCCATGGAACAAAGAAGAGGAATCAAACATCACTTAATAGATGTTGTAAATCCTGATGAAGAATTTAATGCGTCTGTTTTTGCCGAAAAGGCGCAAATGATCATTTCTGACCTGGCAGGGAAGGGGAAGCCCGTCTTTATTGCCGGAGGAACAGGACTTTATATCAGGGCGCTTCTTCATGGAATCATTGATACGCCGGACGTGGATGAAAACATCAGAAATTATTATCGCCGGTTGCGGGATAGTCACGGGAAAAAATATATCTATGATTTGCTTTTGCAAAGAGATGCCGGCGCTGCCGGTCGGATAAATCAAAATGATTCGGTAAGGGTAATTCGGGCATTGGAAGTTCTGGATCAAACCGGGGAATCAATATTAGTAAAACAAAAAAAACATTTGTTTGCCGATTGTCCCTACAAGACTTACAAAATCGGCCTTCAACTGGATCGCAAAGAATTAAAGAAGAGAATTATACAACGAACGGAGAAAATGATCACAGAGGGATTGCTGGATGAAGTTAAAAACGTTTTGGACCGGGGCTACAATGAAAATCTAAAACCGCTGCAATCGCTGGGCTATAAACAAATGATAGGATTTTTACGTAATCAGTATAATTGGGAAAGTTCCATAGATTTAATCAAGCGTGATACCTGGCATTACGCCAAACGTCAGATGACGTGGTTTGCAGCCGATAAGGAAATAAACTGGTTTGGCTGTGATTCCCCGGACGAAATCGTAAAGAATGTGAAAAAATTCTGGAAAGAAAACGGTGTTATTTGAAAAAACACCATATATTTTATATATTAATTATCAAGCCGTATTTTTATTGAAAGTAAATATAAAAAATTTTAAGAAAAAGCATACGCTTTTTATAGTTTACTTTCATTCTTTGGTGATAAAGGAATACCATGAACTTCAATGAAATCATAGAAATCTCAAAGAAACGATCAGAAGCGGGCCTCAAAGAGATCAGTGATCAACTATCACTCCCCTTTTTTAAAATAAAGGGTCAACCTGTCTGGGACAAAACGCCAAAGGAAATTGCCGTTATCGGCAGCGGGATTGGAGGGATGGCCTCAGCGGCTCTTTTTGCCAAAGCCGGTCACAAAGTAAGTGTCCTGGAAATGAATAAAGAACTTATAGGCGGTCACTGCAGATGCCTTACCTTTGGGGAGATGACCTATTCAATGGGGCCGCAGTACGTATGGGAATTCGGAGATGGTAATCTTGGAGACCGTTTTTTAAAGTTCCTGGATATCAAAGGAACAGATCCCTTTATACCGATGAAACCTGATGGTTTTGAAAGGTTTTTCATCGGCTGCAAAAATGATGAGAGTAACTATTGTGTTGCGAATTTCAAAGTTCCCCTGGGATTGGAATGTTTTTGCAGAGATCTAAAGGCCATGTTTCCGGAGGAGGGTGATTCTCTGGATGCGCTTTTTAATGAAATGATCTCTATTTATGATACGTATAAATCTTTTTTTAAAGAGAATTCTTCCACGGAAGGCAGATTTTTACTGGCGACAAAATTTCTGGCAACCAGCAAAATAGCGATGACCATGAAACTGAAGATTGGACGCTGTTTAACGATGTCTGTCAAAGAGTTTTTCGATGAATTCCATATCAATAATCTGCTCAGACGAATCCTTTACGGTCACGGCGGAATATTCGCTGAAAACGAATCAGAAATGTCCGCGATTGCATACATTGTCGGAACAGGAAATTATCACATGGGCGCATGGTATCCCCAAAAAGGTTTTTCACACTTTTTTGATTCGCTGTCGTCCGTGATAAAGAAAGCCGGTGGTTCCGTAGAAACGGGGAAAAAAGTTATATCTCTGGAGACACAGGGCAACCTTGTAACCAGGGTTATATGCGAAGATGGTTCCTTTTATGAATGCGATTTTGTGTTCAGCGATATCTCCCCAAGATTAACGTATTCACTTCTGGGGAGGCGAGCGGAATATTTTGACTATACGCCATCGCATAGCATTCCGACATGTTGTATAGGAATTGAAGAGGGGTTGCAAAATATTGCCGATATGAAAGGCCGTAACTACTGGTGGCAGGACGGCAATGAAGTGGATTATGATAATCCGGATATTACCGCGCCGCCGAAAATGCTCTTTATAGGATCGCCATCAGCCAACGGGTATGGCAAAAGTGGGGATAACGAAAATGATGCCCTGGTTGTCTATTGTCCCGGAAATTATCAGCAGGAAAAGAGGATTTATGAAGGGGGGGCGGAGGCCATTGAAAAATTCAAGAAAAAACTTGCCGGCGATATAGTGGATATTCTTGAAATGAATGTTTTCCCGGGAATTAAATTAAAGCTGCTCTTTGCTGAAATCATATCTTCAATGGATATACAGAGGGATACGGATGGAGAATCGGGAAATGCCTATGGACGAAGACTGACGGTAAAAGAGCTTCTTAAAGGGGCGATTGATGAGAAAGATTGCCCTCAGAATCTTTATAATGTATCCGCGACAAAAAACAGTCCGGGAATAGCGGCCGGCATTTTTACGGCGGAATTAATATTCAATGAATTAACAGGAATCGAGTTTTAGAAAAATAACAGCGGGAGCGGTCTCCTGCGAATTCATCCCGGCATAATAAATAAATCGAAGATTCTAAAGGAACAGACATTACTTAAGTATTGGATCACTTGCCTTGCAGCAGGCGAAGGTGTTTCCACTTGCCATCGAATTGGAAGGGGAGAAGGGATTGTATGACTGGAGCAGATTTGCCATGGTTCAAAGAATACAACATCTTGGGAATACCTGATACATTCAAACCCTATCCCGATCAACCGGCATACGACATTCTATACAAGAGCGCCCGGATGTATGAGAATCAGGGTCTTATTCAAATGGATTATATGATGACGTATCCGGATGTTAAGGATCATGTTGATCGTCTGGCTACGGCGCTGTTTAGTATGGGACTTAAAAAAGGCGATCGGGTCGCTACTCTTTTGCCGACTTCAATCCAGTTTATTATTGCGGATTATGCTATTTCAAGAGCCGGTCTGGTGCATATTCCCTGCAGTTCCCTGGAACCGGCCGAGCACCTTCAGCATAAATTCAAAGAAGGGTCACCCCATGCTCTGATATGTCTGGATGAATATTTAAACATCGTTGAAAATATAATACAGCATATTGCATTGCAAAATATTATCGTCTCGAAATTAGCTGATTATTCGCGCAGTAAACCGCAAAGCTATGAGCGGCTTGGAATACAGGACGCCGTATGGTGGGCGGAACTGATTTCTAAAAACTCTCCCAATCCTCCTGATATTACCTTCGATGTTGAGAAAGATTTGGAATTGATCCTTTTCACCGGCGGCACAACAGGACTTCCAAAGGGGTGCATGTTGACACACCGCAATGTGTATGCCAACGCCATACAAAACGCAAATTCATTCGGGTGCGCGCACCTGTTAGTAAAGGGCGTTCTTACTGTATTAATGGGATTGCCCTTCTTTCATTCGTATGGACATAGCACCATGCATTGCATGACCCTTGAGGGCTTTAATCAGATACTGATACCGGATGCCAGAGATACGGCGGGCATGGTAAGAATGATAAAAGAATATCATCCATTTATACAAATAGGGGTTCCAACCCAATTCATTAAATTGTCGCAGCAGGAATTGAAGGATGTTAATATTCTGGGCATCTCCGGTTCCGCCCCGCTATCCCGGTCCGTTCAGGAGGAATTTGAAAAAAAAGGCGGGGGAGGCGGCATCATGGAAGGATACGGTCTTTCTGAAATGTCACCGGTCACACATCTGAATCCTTCATTTATACTCCGTATCTTTGGCGGCAGAACCGCCGTTAAAATTAACAACAAATTTATTCAATTGCCCGGTGTGGCTGCCGTCATTCGCGCCTTGTTAAGCGCTGTGGGCAGTAAAAATGTCGGATATCTGTTAAGCAAGAGCATGGGCTTTTTATCGAGGTCAAGCGCCGGGAAAACCTCAAAGACAAAGCTGGAAAAAAGAGGAACCATAGGCATCCCCATGCCTGATACTGAAATAAAAATTGTGGATGTCGATACAGGAGCTGTTCTTTCATGGGATGAAATTCTCAGCGGCAGGACAGGGGAGATGTGCCTGCGGGGTTCGCAGAGAATGTCGGGGTACTGGCCTGAGGCGGGAAGCGGTCTGGATGATGAAGGCTATGTCCGTACAGGCGATGTTGTAAGGGTTGATAAAGATGGTTATTTCTATATTGTTGACAGGACTAAGGATATGATCATTGTTTCAGGGTTTAAAGTATATTCCAGAGAGATTGATGATATCCTGCATGATTATCCCGGTGTCGCAAGAGTTGCGACAATAGGCATTCCTGATTCCGAGAGGCAGGGCAGTGAACGGGTTTGTGTATTTATCGAGCCGAAGAAAGGATATGAGCCCTCCATTACGGAAGAGATCATTATCAATTATTTAAAATCAAAAGTGGCAAAATATGCCGTACCGAAGATTGTTCGGATAGTTGACACGATACCCCTTACAGAAATGCAGAAGGTAAATAAGAATCTGTTGCGCAGGCAGATATCTGAAGAAGAATTTAAGTCTTCAACCGGTAAATCCTCAAGTTAGATCGAGTCGAAAGACGCGGCAAAATGATTGAACTTTCTGAAAATTTTGTTTCTAAGCTGTTGTGCATCAAAATATAACGGAATTGTTTGCTTGACAAACAATGGCTATTACAAAGGGGGATTGCTAAGTGAATAAAAAATATTTTTTAGCAATAATTTGTCCTGACCTATCCCGGTTGGCCCATCCGCTTCAGGGCAGTCCGTTTCGCAATGCGCTCAGTCATCCGTTCATCGTACAGTTGTACTGCCTCAGTGGCGATGAAACCCGGGCAGAGGTATTTACAGTGATTCCATATTGCCCAGCCTCAATGGACAGTGATTTACTCAATCCTATCAGTCCAGCCTTTGTCGCGCCATAGGAAGGGAAGGCTGCAGAGAAGCCCCCATAAGTGCCGTCACTGAGGAGATATTGATAATACGACCCCATCCTTTGTGCACCATGCGCGGCCACACCGCCTTGCTGCAGTTGTAAGCACCAGTGAGATTCACCTTCAGATCGCGTTTTTCTTTGGCCTGATAAAGAAATTCATCCGCCTTTATAATGAGTTCATTGAGATCATTTGCGTCGACCAATGGAAAACTTGCCAGTCCGATGCTGACAGTCAAATGGATGCGAAAGGTTTGATATTCAAAAATAGCTTGATCAACGGCTTTTCGTATCCGTTCCGCAAGAATACGGGCATTCTCAACATCTGTATTCGGCAGCATGACAGCAAATTCTTCGCCGCCTAGACGGCCAATCATATCTGTTTTACGGATTTCACGGCTGCAGATATTTGCAAACTCCATCAAAACATAGTCGCCGACGGTGTGGCCATAAGTATCATTTATTTTCTTAAAATAATCCAAACAATTATCATCAGTGAAATCTGTTTCTTGTATCGTTTACTCTGCTGAAATTCCCGTTCCATGATGTTCAGGAAATATCGTCGATTGAATATCTGTGTCAACGTATCAATGATTGCCATTTTTTCCAGTTTCAAATGGCTCAGGAAAAGTGTAAATCGATCTCGATTAATTATAAAAAAACCAACGCCACCAATCAGATAGGCAATAGCCAAGTTATGCATCCTATAATAGTCTTGTATCGATAAAAGATAGGGGTGATAGATCGAAAACGAAATGAAAAAGACAACCAAAGAAATCAGATAGAATGCCGATACGGTGATCAAACCTGGCGGCTTTATCCGCGGATGTTAATGCTATTTGATTAAACTTTTTATTGCTTCATTGTAAGCATGTCTTTTCTATAGGATTATTTTCTCCATCTCATGCAAGCTGATAGCCCTTCTCCCTGAATAATTTCAGGCAAGTATCTGCGACAGCATCGTCATAAAGGATTCCTCTATTCTTTTCAATTTCCTCCAAGGCGACGTTAATGCCTAGAGCCGGACGATAGGGCCGATGTGAGGCCATAGTTTCCACCACGTCGGCCACAGCCATAATCCGGGCCTCCATAATAATTTCATCCCCTTTCAGATTTCTTGGATAGCCGGATCCGTCCATCCGTTCATGGTGTTGGTAAACTATTTCCGCCAACGGCCAGGGGGATTCCACATCCTTTAGAATCTCATATCCACTCCGGGAATGTTCTTTTATCAGAGAAAACTCAATGTTTGTCAGTTTGGAAGGTTTCGACAATATCTCCGCTGGTATGGATAATTTCCCGATGTCATGGATGGAACCTGCCATGCGGATTCCTTCTATTTTCTCCTGAGTTAATCCCATCTCTGTGGCGATGGCACAGGCCAGATTCGTAGACCGACGCTGGTGACCGGCCGTATAGGCATCTCTGGACTCCACGGTGGACATCATGACCTGGATGATCGTTTTCATCGCTTTCCTGAGATGGTCAAAGGTTTCTTTCAATCGTTCCTCGGCATGCTTGCGCTCGGTGATGTCCTTTGCTACCGTTAATATTGCGGTAGGTTTGAAATTGTTGTCCCTTAGAAATGATGCCACAATCTCCACCCAAATAGTAGAACCATCTTTGCAATATTCCTCAAGCTCCATTAAAACAGTTCTCGCCGGATCGGCGGTTCCGCTTGATTCCAATATCATTTGTTCGGCGAAGAGCTTACTTGCCAGTTGCAGAGAGTCGGGTGTCATCATTTGATCCAACGTTTGTGTCAACGCTTCTTGAACCGTGTAGCCACGCCGCTTTAGTATTGAAGGAGCGATATATTCTGTCGGTTTGAGGTTTAGGTCAAAAATGGTGATTGAATGTGCGGTGTTTTCAATAACGAGACGGTATCGTTCTTCACTTTTGCGCAATGCAACTTCTGCCTGATCCCGCTTGGCTCGCGTGCGTAGCGCGGCGATACCAAAGGCCAGATCGTCCGCCAGCTCTTTCAGAATTTCAACTTCCTTTGTATCGAATGCATCGGTATCAACAGAATAGATTTCCAGCACTCCAAGAGCCTGACTTTCATTGATGAGCGGCAAGGCAATAATAGATTTATATCCACACTGAATGGCTGCCTCGTGCCTGGGTGCGAAGGCAGGGTCTTCCGGTATGTTGCGCGCCATGCACGGCAGCCCTGTGCGAATTGCGGTGCCGCTCGGGCCGCGACCGCGGTCGTTATCCGCCCATGTAACGTTGGCAGATTCAATATATCCCGAATCGAATCCGGCATGGGCCGCCGGGCGCATAGTCTTTGCCTCGTCCTGCTCTGAAAACCCGACCCATGCCATGTGATAACCGCCAACCTCGACGATAATCTGGCAGACCTCGTTCAACAACGTCGCTTCATCCGCAGTGTGAATCAGCGCCTGATTGGTGTCGCTGAGCATCCGTAGAGCGCGGTTCACGCCGGCAATCTCCACTGCCGCCCGCTTGCGCTCGGTGATGTCGCGGTAGTTAACAATCACATATTCAACAACATTATTGTGTACCAGATTGCTTCCCACAGCTTCGAATGTACGCCAACTTCCATCCTTATGACGAAGACGCACTTCAAATTGCACAATAGGGGCGTTTGTATCTGTGAATAATATTATGACATTATCAGCTAAATACTGTAAGTCATCTGGATTAATAACTTCAAGTGTGTTTGCGCCAATCCTTTCCTCAACCTTGTATCCCAAAGCTCTCTCAATTGCCGGATTTATATATGTGACAATTCCTTCTAGATTCAGAATAACAATGATATCGGAAGAGTGCTCTACAAGAGCCCGGAATCGTTGTTCCTCGAACCGTAATTTATCCTCCGCCTTCTTGCGCTCGGTGATATCACGGTTTACGCCCAGAATGCCCACGGGTCGCTGATTTTCATCTCTGATAAAGGAAAACTTCACCTCCGTCCACACGGTTGTCCCATCTTTTCGCCTCATTTCTAACTGAAGCGTCCGGGATTCGGTAATCTTTATCTGTTTGTTTTTTTCCAGTTCCATGACATCGGATAGGGTCTTCATGGCCAGATCCATGGAGGAGGGAGTCAAGGTTTGCTCAATGGACTGTTGTTTCAACACTTCTTCCGGTTCATAGCCCCTCAGGATTTTCACGGAAGGGCTGACATAGGTGTAATTCAGATTCATATCTAAAACGAAAATGACGTCATTGACATTGTCGGCCAACAGGCGATATTTTTTTTCACTTTCCTTCAGTGTTTCTTCCGCCTTCTTGCGGTCGGTAATGTCCCTTGTTACCGTTAATATGTCGGTCGGCTTGAAATTGTTGTCCCTTAGAAATGATGCCGTAAGCTCCACCCAAATAGTAGAACCATCTTTACAATACTCCTCAAGCTCCATCAAAACAGTTCTCGCTGGATCGGCGGTTCCGCTTGACTCCAATGCCATTTGATCGGCGAACATCTTACTTGCTTGTTGCAGAGAGTCGGGTGTTAGCACTTGATCCAACGTCAGTGTCATCGCTTCTTGAACCGTGTATCCACGGTGTTTTCGTATTGAAGGACTAATAAATGTCGGATTGAGGTTTAGGTCAAAAATGGCGATAGCATGTGTGATGTTTTCAGTAATGAGACGGTATCGTTCTTCGCTTTTTTTCAGCGATTCTTCCGCCTTCTTGTGCTCGGCTTCCGATTTTTCCAGTTCCATAATTTTCTCTCTTAAAGAAGCCAGTTCCTGAATCAATGATTGCTTTGTCTTGGATTGATCTTTCATCGGGTTGTTCCAGCGTATTGAGATGATGTGTCGTGTTGGGACGTTAACCAGTGACTTACATGACCGTTTGATGGTTCTTAATCATAGTCATATGAATCCATCTGGCTGATATATGCGCTTATTTGTATATTATGTCAAGTGGACCGCTTCCGCTTTTGACCGACTGCTTGTAGCGAATGTAGAGAAGGGCGGCTTCGACGCAGTTGTGGATGTCTGTTTTATGGAAGATGTTTCGGAAACGCGTCTTGACGGTCTTGGCGCTCAGGAAAAGTTTTCGGGCAATTTCTTCGTTGGTCATGCTTTCGCTGACGAGTGCCATGACCTGCATTTCCCGCCGTGAAATGGCTTTCATTTTGGACAATTGATTGCTGGTGGGAGCTTTGAGCAGATACTTTTTATCGCATTCCCGGATGAATTCATCGCAAACCCGGGTGACCAGATCGCCGGTTAGCCATATCTCGCCCCGGGAGATGGTGTGGATGCATTTGATAATGTCGGCGTCAAGATGCTCTCTCAGTAAAAAACCGCGCACTCCTCCCTTCATCATGGCTATTACGGTTTGCTCGTAAAAGCGATCTCCTATGATGATGGCCCGCATAGAAGCGCATTTTCTCATAAATTCCATGAGCTGCGGCAAATAAAGGGCGGCTGCTGCACGCAGGAGGGTCGTGTCCAGAATAATAATATATGGAAATTAATTACCTTAGCATCTTCGACCTTCAGCCCTGGCCATACTTGAACAATTTTACCACCCTCCACGAGAACATCGACCTTCAACTTTCATAAAGCGCCACAACCCTTGACCATCCGGCACTCCCCCCGGTGAGCTTTACGGGAAAACAGGACACTTTAAAACCAAATGGTTTGGGTAGGGCATCCAGATTCGCCAGTTTTTCTATATGGCAGTATTCATGTTTGATACCTGCCTTGTGTGCCGCCCAGAGAATGCTTTTATCGTGGGTACGCTCAAATTCCTCTTTGATGGCGTTGAACGGCCTGTCCCACCCCCAGGCATCGATACCCATTACCCTGCACCCCTGTTCAATCAACCAGAGAGTGGACTCTTCTGTCATGCCACAACCGGCCATAAAATACTCTGGGCTCCCCCACTGTTTGTCTGCTCCGGTTTGTATTAGAACGATATCCCACGGCTTAAGGGTATAAGATATTTTTTTAAGCGCTGCTTGCAAGTCATGGACACCAATACCAGAACCCTGTGGTTTATGCCTGAAATCAAGAACGACACCATCGTGATAAAACCAGTCAAGCGGCATTTCATCGATAGTTCGCGCTCTTTTATTTTCTGATATCGGAGCATAATGCCAAGGAGCGTCAACATGCGTGCCGGAATGCGCGGACAGTGATATGGCATCATCTGCCCAGCCCAAACCGTCCACCATATCGCTCTGCTTCGCTCCGAACACAAATTCAATGATTGGCAGGGTGGTATCATGCGCTTTATGTTCCACTTTTACGGGCTGAAGTTCGCTAGGACTGTCTTCCATAGGAATACTCAAATCATATAATTTTGTCATTGTGATACACCTAAGCTTTCAAGTGCATTCCGTTCATGAATCAATGGTACAATGATA
>Ga0074045_10001024_pt1 | contig 27202 bp, 24 predicted proteins | sample BogForMeECP23OM2_FD_94442 | JGI IMG/M metagenome (GOLD analysis project Ga0074045, IMG submission 94442) | Bog forest soil microbial communities from Calvert Island, British Columbia, Canada - Bog Forest MetaG ECP23OM2 | ecosystem: Environmental > Terrestrial > Soil > Wetlands ...
CATTCTTGAAAATATAGAAGAAGGCTATTTTGAGGTTGATCTAACCGGCAAATTTACTTTTATCAATGATGCCGTATGTAGAGCCACTGGTTACACGAAAGATGAATTGATCGGTATGGACAACCGTCAGTATACAGCGAAGGAAGATTTAAAAGAAGTTTTTCAGGCCTATAACAAAGTTTATACAACAGGAGAATCCATAAAAGAATTCTGCTGCCAGATCATAAACAAATACGGATCTAAAAGATATATGGCTGGTTCCGTATCGTTAATAAAAAATATATCGGGAAAACCTACCGGATTCAGAGGGATCTTTCGAGACACTACCGAGCGCAAGCAGGCGGAAGAGACTTTGAAGGAAAATGAAAATAAATATCGCCTGAGTTTTGAGAATGTGTCGGATGTTATATTTATGATTGATACCGACCTCAATATTTCAAGCATATCTCCGAGTGTAGAGAGGATATTGGGGTACAAACCACAAGATTTCATTGGCCGATCTGTTTCTGATATAGGAAAAATCATTCTTAATCCTGAATTTTTTCAGCAGGCTGTAACCAATATAAATCAGATATTAAAAGGTGAATCCATTTCTTCGGTGATTTATGGGTTTATCGCCAAGGATGGAACTATGAAGTTTTGCGAGCTCAGTGGATCTCCCGTTACGCAGAAAGGCAAGATTATCGGCATGATTTCCATTGCCCGTGACATCACCGAGCACAAACGGGCCCAGGAAGCGCTTAGACAATCTGAGTCCTGGTACAGGACTGTTTTTGAAAATACTGGTACTGCAATCATAACTATCGAGGAGGATACAACTATAAGTCTTGCCAACACCGAGTTTGAGAAATTATCCGGTTATTCCAAAAAGGAAATCGAAGGGATGAAGCACTGGGAAGAGTTTGTTGTTCAGGAAGATCTGGAAAGAATGTTAACTCAGCATCGTCAGCGCAGATATGATGCAAAATCAGCCCTAAAAAAATATGAATTCAGATTCGTTGATAAAGATGGCGCTATTAAGGATATTGTCCTCAGCATAGATATGATTCCCGGTACGAAGAAAAGTATCGCTTCTCTTCTCGACATTACCGAGCGTAAGCAAGGAGAGGAGAAACTTCAAAGCACCCTTGAAAGACTCAGAAAAGCTGTTGGCACCACCATTCAAGTCATGGTGTCCGCTGTAGAGATGAAAGATCCCTATACGGCCGGTCATCAGATCCGGTCTGCGGATATTGCCATGACTATTGCAATAGAGATGGGATTGGAGCAGAATAAAATTGATGGAATCCACATAGCTGGTTCCATCCATGATATCGGAAAATTATCAATACCATCGGAAATATTGTCCAAGCCTACAAAACTGACAGATATAGAATTTTTATTAATTAAAGAACACCCGAGAAGTGGATACGAAATGTTGAAGGATGTGGAATCTCCCTGGCCGCTGGCGGAAATAATTTATCAGCATCATGAACTAATGAATGGCACCGGTTATCCAAGAAACCTAAAAGGGGATGAAATTCTTGTCGAAGCCCGAATCTTAGCCGTGGCAGACGTTGTGGAGGCCATGACTTCCCACCGTCCTTATCGTGCGTCATTGGGTATTGAAGCAGCCCTTGAAGAAATCGAAAAAAATAAGGGAACCCTTTATGACAATACTGTAGCCGATGCCTGTCTGAGATTATTTAGAGAAAAAGGTTATCAGCTTACATAATATGGGGCAAACCAATCCTGTCGAAATCATGCGTCCTGAAACATTCTTGAGTTGACAATGGCCGCTGATATACCAACCGGGCATTTCCCGGTTAATTGTTATATTCTGAAAAGGAGAAATATGTTCATAGTTTCATTGAAATATAAATGTGGTCTTGAAGAAATAGATAAACATCTTGATGCTCATGTCGCCTACCTGAACGAGGAATATGCCAATGGTAATTTTATTGCATCAGGAAGAAAAATACCAAGAACCGGTGGCATCATTTTGTCTTGCGTTCAAAACAAAGAGGAACTGGAATCGATTATATCAAAAGATCCGTTCAACAAAGCAGGAATTGCGGAATATGATATCATTGAGTTTGTTCCAAGTATGGTTGCGGAAGGTTATGAAATATTACAAAAATAAAATCAGCATTGAGAAGAATATATTATGACGACACAAAAGGAATCAGAAAGATTTGCGGATATTGACAGGATGTTCGCGCCCCAAAGCATTGCGATCGTGGGAGTTTCATCCGAAGGATTCGGTTTCGGCCGCGGTATGCTGCTTTCACACATTGCCATCGGCTGTAAATGCAAAATGTATCCTGTCAATAAGAAGGGTGGCTCAATTGCGGGCATGACGATCTACCCTTCTATCGAGGACATTCCCGATACCATCGATTTTGCCATTATCGCCGTGCCGGCGCATTTGGTTCCTTCCGCCGTGGAAGCCTGCCGGCAAAAAGGCGCCGTGGGTGTTGAAATACTTTCATCCGGTTTCAGGGAAACCGGCACTCCTGAAGGGATTGCACTGGATGAGGAGTTGCAGGCCATTGCCAAACGCGGTATCAGGGTGATCGGCCCGAACTGTTTCGGGATCTACTGTCCGAAATCGGGGCTTACCATGCTGCCGGGGCCGGACCTGTCAAGAAAACCCGGAGGTGTGGCGTTGCTTTCGCAAAGCGGCGGCCTTTCGGTGGATTTTGCTCACATTGGCAAGTGGAGAGGAATAAGCTTTTCCAAGGTTGTCAGCTTTGGAAACGGCTGCGATCTCAGGGAGACGGAAATGTTGCAGTATCTTCGGCAGGATTCCGAAACAAAAGTGATCTGCATGTACATAGAGGGCGTCAGCGACGGCCGCGAATTTCTTTCCGCCCTGAGGGAAACGGCCAGAGAGAAACCTGTCATAGTGATCAAGGGAGGTCTCTCCGATTCGGGAAGCAGAGCCGCAGCCAGCCATACGGCATCGCTCGGAGGACAAAGAGTTATCTGGGAAGCCGCGCTGAGACAGTGTAATGCCGTTTTGGTGGAAAATCTCGAAGAAATGACTGATGCCGCGCTGGCCTTTTCTCTATTGCCGACAGGCGAATATCTGGGTTGTTCCGTCTCGGGTGGAGGCGGGGCGTTGGGAATAGCGGCGGCGGATGCCGCGGAAGCTTTTGGACTTGCAGTGCCACGCCTGAGAGAAGATATTCAAAAGGCAATTCTGGATGTTCTGCCCAAACCGGGCTCTTCTCCTGCCAATCCGATCGATATCGCCAACCCCTTTGTCTCACCTGCGGCCATCAAAGAAATCCTGCTTTACGCGGCAAAAGACGAGAACGTGGACATCCATATTCTCATCCAGCTTCTGTACCATTATAAATCCATTCAATCGTCGCTGGGCAATGTACGCCTCAAAGACATTACGCCCTGCAGTGAGCTGGCCTGCGCCTGCAGCAAAGCGATGGAGGCCGGCGGGAAGCCCGTTATGCTTGTTCTTCCTAATTTCAAGCAGGAGGAAGATGCCATCGAGATCGAAGAGGTCATCCGCGAGACACGACGTCTTTTCACCGAGGCCGGTATGCCGGTCTTTGACGATGTGAAAAATGCCCTGCGTGCCATAGCTGCGGTTTCCGAATATTACCGACGCCGAAAAATTTTCGCCAAAGGCAGCATGAAATAAAGTATCAACCGGGCAGGCTGCTTTGTTGGGCTGGAGCAATTATATTGATTGTTTCAGATTCGGTTCAATCTGTGAGATTGAACCGGCCTGTGACGCATAAAAACAAAAAAACTGTCCTGTTATAAAAAGGAGATTCTTATGAGATGGTATCATTACATTGCCTGCTTTTTTGCGGGTCTGTTTTTAGCGAATGCTGTTCCTCACTTTGTTCATGGTATTTCCGGTGATAGTTTTCCCAGTCCGTTTGCGCATCCGCCGGGCAAAGGTTTGTCGTCGCCCGTGGTTAATGTCATGTGGGGATTGGCAAATCTGGCTGTGGGATATATTCTACTGCAAGCAGGCAGAGTATCACACGGGAATAAGCGGAATCTCTTTGCGCTATTTGCGGGCATTGTTTTCGCGAGTATCGCATTGAGTATTGCTTTTGTTGATAAACTTCATTAATAAGATTGCCGGGAACAATAATATATGAGCGATATGAAACGTGATTTTGATATAGATGCAGCATCCTGGGATGAAAACCCCGGGCGGGTCAAGCTGGCTAAAGAAATATTCAAAGCGATAGCTGAAGAAACAAATTTGGTCTCATCCATGAATGTTTTGGATTTCGGCTGCGGGACGGGTCTATTAACCATGCAGTCGCAGCCGTTTGTCCACTCCGTAACCGGCGCCGACAGTTCCCAGGGGATGCTGGATGTGTTAAATACTAAAATCAGAGACCGGAATCTGACCAATGTAAAAACCCGTTTCCTGGATATTGAAAAAGGCGGCATTCTTGAAGGCAGTTACCATTTGATAACAAGCAGCATGACTTTTCATCATATTAAAAATATCAGGCCGGTTCTGGATCAATTTTACAAAGTTCTACTCCCCGCAGGTAATATTTGCATTGCCGATCTTGATATTGATGACGGTCAGTTTCACGAAAACAATGACGGTGTCTTTCACTTCGGTTTTGAAAGAAGCAGTCTGAGTAATATTATTAGCGAAGTGGGATTTAAAGACATCAAATGTCTGACAGCGGCCCGAATAACAAAACCTGTTAAAGGCAAAGCAGACAGGGACTTTACGATATTTCTCATGACAGGTTGCAAATTATAGAAAGAAAGAGAACATCTTCTGTTTTCATTTATTCCTCATGAAACGTAACAATATTTACACGGATTTTGTATAATAACCTTAACACCGCATATTTGCGGTATAATCATTATATTAACGCGGCTGACTCTCCCCCGGAAAACGGATCCGTTTTCAAATAGATTTCTTTCTGATAATGAAACGGCATCGGTTTTATTGACAACCATGCAGAAGCAATGCACAGGCAGCGCGTCAAATGGAACGGCTCCATCTGCGGGTGAAGTCCGAATGCTAAATGAAATATACAGAATATTATTTCATGTTCCTAACTCCGGCAAGTACGCTGCAACTGTTCCGTCCAGACACGGTTAATAATTTCCGGACTATATTTTGAATCTACAAGGCATAACGCCCGGTATGATATGTCATCCGCGAGCACATGATCGGCCATCAGCCGGATACATGCTTCGGCAAAACGCCGGGCATTATCTTCGATAAACATATGCACTCCGTTTTCAACATCCAGTCCCTCGGCGCCTTTGGATGTTGACACAACAGGAACTCCATGGGCAAACGCCTCCAGTATTTTAATTCTGGTTCCGCCTCCGCCGCGTATAGGAGCTACAACAATATCGGCCGCATCATATTCAGTGCAAAGATCCTTTACCAAGCCAGCAAATTCCATCTCGGGTATTTTTTTTAGTCTTTTTATCCATATTTTTTCCGGGAGAGCTCCGACAACGCGCAAATGCCATTGCCGCTTACAGTTTTGTCTAAACATCGGGGCTATTTGATCTACAAAGAATAATAAAGCATCGGTATTTGGATAATAATTCAAATTTCCCACAAAAAGCATGGTAAAGGTCTTATTAGCCCGATGGTTTCTTGCTCTGTTTGGAATCGGCACGACATTCGGCAGAGTGGTAATAACTTTGTCCGGAAATCTATTTCGAAGAATATCTCTATCGCGGCATGAACATGTAAATATTTGATCGTACCCCGGTATACTTTTCGTCTCAATGTCAAAAAAAACTTTTGATTCATTGTTGAACTTTGATGCTTTAATAAAATTCCTGTTTCGGGAATGTAATCCGCTGATTGATCTTCTTGTTTCCGACTCTATATCATCAATGTCAATGGAATAAAAAGACTCAAGGCCGAGATTTTTTAGAACTTCGGCAATCGGCGTCAAATAGAGTCGGAACACATGAACCCTGTCAAAATTCATCTTTGCCTTCATTTTCAGGATCTCATTATGCATTAAATAATTACGATCGGCCAAATCTACTGCAAAACCGGGACTGGTTCCTTCAGTAAACTGCTTAAACCTGTCCGACAGAAGCCGGTAACGGAACCATAAGCTGTATTTCCAGCCCCAATAACGAAAGCAGCAGATATAATCAACGTCATCACAATAATTTTTGATATTATCGCCGAGTATGGGACATTCAAATGTTGTGCCTGCTACAAGCAGATGTATTGAATAAATGCGACTCAGATTGATGATCTGATAAAATGGCCGCATGGCCAAACCAGGCCCGTAGGGAGAAGGAACTATCGGAGATATGAACAGGAGATGGCGCTTCATCGAATTGGAAACCATGCACAATCAAAAAAGTATTTTTTAAAATTTATAGCTTAAAAAAGAAATTCCATTATACAGTTTAGACTTTTTTTAAACAGGATAATCAGCATTTTGACCCCATAGAACGAATTTGGCAATACCTGATATATTATGGATAAGATATTGCTTCTTTAAATGGAAATATAGAGAAGTTCCGTCTATATGTCAATTATTTTAAAAGTAATCATTACAACTGAAATATAACATTAACGGGAAAAAATAGAGGCGCTCTTTTCCCAGAGAAGCTTCCGTAATTGACAAAAGAAAAAGAAAGAGTCGATTTTTGCTTTTTTAAAAATCTTCGATAAATAATCGTAAATTTTTATGCTGAATAACCTCGGATTTTTAAGTAGCAATTTAATCAGTTTGACAAAATAATATAACCGGAATTCGCTGCGAAACTGAATTCGCGCGATATAAACCATAAGTGAGAACTCGCGGTATTCATCACGTAGAGTATGCGATTGGCAGCGTTCCAGCGCTGAAATATAAATTTGCAGCGCGCACTTTCGGATTTCGGCAGCGGGATCGCACGACTGTTGTTCACCGACGCCGTGATTCGTGCGGTAAACCGCGCCAAAATGATCGGCAAACAAACCCTTATATTGTTCGCTAATTCTTATCCACATATCACAGTCTTCACCATAAACAAAGTTCCGGTTGAAAAACCCGATGTTCCCAAAGATTTCTGTCCTGATAAGAAACACATTAGTGTTGACAACGTAATTCCTGGACAAAAACAGATAGGCTTTATCCCGTGCTGTCACCCTGGAATGGGTCCATGGGAAGTCAATCCATTTTCCGCGAATGTTCCTTAATTCTTTAGAGCGTGAAAATGCGAATCCCGCTTCGGGATTAGCGTCCATCAGAGCTACTATTTTGTTTAAATGTCCTGGCAGGTAATAATCGTCGGAATCCAGAAATGAAATGTAGGATTGAGTAGCCGCTTCAATGCCGCGGTTTCGCGCACCCGATGCACTCCTGCGGGAATCACTTTCCGGCTTTAACAACACCTTGACCGGTGAGCCGAAACTCCTCGCGATATCAACTCCGTTATCGGTGGAGCCGTCGTCGGAGACAATAATTTCCAATGTGCCGGCAAACTGCTGGTCAAGCACGCTCTGTATCGCTTCGGCTATAAACCTTTCCCTGTTAAGCAGGGGAATTATCACTGTAACACCTGACATGTTAACGGTTCCTTTGAAATAATATATGTCTGTTGACAAAATATTCCACCAAATGGCGAAATAACTGGAAAAGATTTTACCTGATCCGTTCTTTGAACATAATCAATAACGTTCTTTTAAGTCAATTAATTTCTGATAGTAATTGGAGATGATCCGAACATATTCGGCAAGCTGTTGATTGCGGCAAAAGACAGAAATATGAAAATGATTTCTTTTATGTTATGAATTAAAAATAAACGGTTGATTATTGATGTATCGATTCAAGCCTTGTATCAAAACCATCAGGAATAAGCTTTTGTGAAAGATATCTTGAAAATTCAGTTTGCCGACCATTACGAAGGATTTGATCCTGAAAAAAATTACTTTTGGGATCTTTTATCCGTCAAATATGATCTGCGGTTATCCGATAATCCGGACGTTCTGATTTACACTGGCTTTGGCCGGTCTCACGTTAACTTCAGGTGTCTGAAAATATGCTGGACAGGAGAAAATCGCAGACCTGATTTTAATCAATGCGATTTTTCCTTCACTTTCGATGAACACAGTCCGGACGGAAAAAATTACAGGTTACCGCTTTATGCCCACTTTCCGCACGCTTATGGTCTGGGCGACTTAAGTTGTATTACAAACAGAAAACTAAACAGCGCTGAGGCGGATGAAGTTCGCTTTCAGAAGACCAAGTTTTGCAATATGGTTGTGTCCAACGCCCGGCGGGACAAAAAATGTGAGGAGTTTTTTTTAAAATTATCAAAATACAAGAAGGTTGATTCAGGCGGAAGATATCTCAATAATATTGGAGGACATGTGCCGGACAAACTTAATTTTATCAAAAACTATAAATTCACAATGTCTTTCGAGAATGAATCATACCCCGGATACATAACAGAAAAGATAATTGACCCTATGTTTGTAAGGAGCATTCCTATTTATTGGGGTAATCCGAAAATTGCGACCGAGTTTAATCCGGAAAGTTTTATAAACCTGCACGATTATGCCACTTTTGATGAAGCAATCCAGAGAATAATCCAAATAGATCAGAACGATGAACTATACAACAGTATGATATCCGCGCCTTGTTTTCATGATGATCGTGTTCCTGATTATCTGACTGATAATGCGATTCTGGAGCGTTTTGCCGAAATTATTGACGGAAGGAATAATTATACACCGGTATCCCGTACATGGCGGTATTATCCGCAATATCTTACTGCAAAATTAATGGATGCGGGTGCGATTGTGTTAAAAAAATATGCGTCTCAGAATTTTAAAGGCCTGATTTATCTGACCAGAGAAAAAATGCGATGGTAATATCACCCGACTTTTGCAATTAATCTGCCGTGTTGCTTTAAATGGAATATGTCCCCAGCCATGAAGGCGATTCATTTTTAATTTGAATTTATGTGAAATTATTAAATCTTCAAATTCCAAACGGGTAAGTTTTTTATAGCCCGGCAGGCCTAAAGAATGGGGAGATAAATTATCATATTGACCGCCATATTCATGTAATTCGCCGACGATCATGTCCACCTGATCAAGCATTTGTGATTGCAAAAGTATGGGCCATTCTGAACCTTCAGCATCAATTTTTAATATTTTAATTCGTTTTTTACCATTGTCTGTAATTTCAGTTATGATTTGATCGAGTGAAATTGTCTGAACAGCAATTTTACCACCGGAAAAAACATCACATCCTCCTGTATTAACATCATTGCCCCAATTGGGAAATTCATCAAAATAAAGAGTCTGTCCGGTTTTGTTCCAGACTGCCATGCGATTGATTGAAACTTGTTTTGAGTATTTTTGAAGATTTTTTTTGCACAATTCAATATTCTGCTGTGATATTTCATATAAATGAACATATCCTGCTCCCAGGTTGAGAATGGTGCGGGCAAAAAACCCAATATGTCCACCGATGTCCAAAGCTATATCGGATGAAGTAAAAGTTTCTTCTTTTAACATATATTCATCGACGTTTTTAATTTGATCAAATATGCATCGATCCAGGCTTCCATTTCTGAAATAAGCATCCAATATTTTATCGTATTGGACCGCCATGATTTCGCCTGTCATGGTTTTTTTCTTTTCACCTAAGGCTCTGAAGCTCGCAAGCACTTTTTTGACCAGTTTGATAAAATGCATTATTTAGTCCTTCTATTCCGATAAAACTCATCACCAACGATGGAGTGAAAAGCGAATCCTTTTTTCTCCAATAGTGCCGGAGTTCTCCAGTCCTTGAAGTTGTTTTCAACACCTATGACCGACACGTGAAACCGGCTGACATCCAGGCCTTCCAGTATCTTGTATTTCAGGCCTTCAACATCGATGCTCAGGTAGTCAACTTGACGGATACCATGATCCTCAAGAAGTTCGTTTAGATTGTAGCACTCGACCTCGATATCGGTGTAGTTCCCTCCATGAACACCTATCTCTCGGGTTATGCGCTCCATGTGTCTTGGGTCATACTCATCGGCTAACCCGCTGAGCTGTTCCAGATATCCCGTAATGGCCCGATAGAGCCTTCTTCCTGAAGCGGGGGCAACACATCCGTTGACCGTGGCGCATTGCCTGTTCATCACCAGTTTCTCATAAGCTGATGGCATGGGTTCAATCGCCAGTCCACTCCATCCCATCTTTTCGAGGATGTAGGTGTTGCTGAAGGTGATCCCATCGAAGGCGCCGATGTCGACAAAGACCCCATTTTTCTTGCCGGGGAACAGCTTCTCGATGATCCACTTATCCTGGCCGGATTGACTGCAGTATCCTTCTGATCTCAAATCCTCGAGCTGAAATCTCCGTCTCTGAACGCCAGCAGCAAGGATCATATAGCGATACCAATTGAAGCCCCTACGCATCAGATTTCTTATCTGCCCGAATATGCCTTGTTCCTTCATGATTCAGCCGCTCCTCAATATAGCCCCGGATCCACCGGGCAGTTTCCGGCGGAAGCGGCAATTAAATCATTGTTCATGAGACGTCTCCTGTCACTCCACCTGTCACTCCAAAGGATGAGCATTTTTTACGTATACCTTTTCAATGGCATCAATTCTATATCTCTCACGAACCATTATTTCCCTTTTCAAACTCAGATGTCCATGGAAAAAGCCATTTAAGAAACTGCCTGCAGGCAAGACTCGCCATTCCACCCTTGCCTGACTCTTCGATATCGTCGTTGATGCACAAAAACCGTGGCCGAAGGCGATAGGCTGCAATAAGCGACCTGATAGACGGCAACACATGACTATCGAACATCAGGAACATGTACTCATCGGAATAGTTTTGGAGCGTGAGCGGTTTGTGGCCGTTATTTTGTTCCGAAGTCTCCAGAATATAAATGGAATACAGAATTCGCAGCACGAGGTCTTTCGGGTCTCTGAACCGATGGGATGCGGTTTCAATGATTGCATCCGGGAAAAGATCTTCAAGATGAATAAGAATTTCCTTGTCGTAGAGTTGCGGACAGTGAGATGGCAAATAACGTTTCGTAATGTCAGGCTGGAGTTGCTTTGCGACCATTTGAGTATATGCATATGCCCGGTCATGCACGCTCCCATAGTGGCAGTCTTCATGAAGAGGTATAGAGTCAAAGAAAAAATTTTGTCCGGCGCCGCTATTGATGTAGTCAGAGCGATATATCGGTCTGCACAGGAAAAGATCATCGTTCATGTACAAAAACCGCCTGGAAAGACCGGGGATCCGGTGAAGCTGCGATTCTATGGCGTTGGAATTGAAAACAGGCAAGCGATCCGGATCGGAAAAAATCTGTTTATGGGTCACCAGGGATATCCGCTCGCAATCCGTGTTCAACCATGCGGGGACCTGTCCGTTTGTCACAATATGGATTCTGCGAACCCATGGAGCAAACTTCTCAACGGACCGCAGGGAATATAACAACTCGCCGTTATCCCGGAAATGGTTGTCAAGGGAAGCCTGCCTGGCATCACGGGACGCAAACTGCCCGGCAAATCTCTTTCTTTCGGATATGAAAAGAGGGTCTCCGCCATCAACCCATGTATAGACTATGTCGATCTCTTCTTCAGTAAAGTCTTTGTTTGCCATTTTCCCTCTGATGCAGGCGGAACTGTTCATTTCCCTCTGTCCGTTTTTCGGGCAATATTTATGGCTGCTTTCGGCAGACCATGATCTCAATTGCCGGGCTCTCCTTCAATATGGAGACAAGAAGCAACTCAAACGGATATATTAACATTCCGGCTAAAAAACCAACCCATTCACTGTGCCGCACAGGGGTCATCATCTTTTCCCAGACGCATTCATTCAACTCACGCCTGCGAGTGTCCGTAGGAGCAGCCGTCAGCACGGACATGGGCATGCGCGAAACGACCTCAAACCCGGAATTATGCATGGCCGAAGTCACAAAGGACAGCGAACGGCCCCTCCAGTAATCCCCGAACTGCTTATCAGTTCCATGAAAAAAGCTGTCCGAACAAATGAAGCAACCGCCGGCTTTGAGTGCATGATGAATATTCTTTAGCGCGTTCAGATACGCGGCATCATCAACAATATGGACCAAAACATCCATAGCGGAGACAACATCAAATACCCCTTCCTGCAGTATGGAATCCTCCGCGCTTATATCAGTTCTATATAATGCAATATCCGGATATACATGGGCCAGTTGTGAAACAGCCCAATCCGAAATATCCAGCCCCGCCAGGTGTTTTACTCCAAGCGCCTGCCACTGCCCGAGATAAAAGCCGGTGCCGCAACCGACATCCAGCACAGAAATCCTGTCGGGCTGCAGACCCATCAGGCGCACCAGCCTGCGAAACACCTTAGCGCGTACGCGATACCGCCATAGGTTGAATTGCCGTCCATAAACAACGCTGCCTGCTCCTTCCGGGCCCCAGCTCCGGCATAGACGCTGGTTCCAGTATTCCCGTTGCCTCTGGTTTTCTGCGATCATTTTAAGTACCTGGGATATGCAATTTTGCCATAATAATTGTCCCGGCTCCGTGCCTGCCCAATGCCCCCGGTGACCGGCTGCCGGCATTCAGGCCAATCCGCATCCGGATGGACTTAAAGTTTATGACCACGACCAAATACGTTCGGCATGTGCATGATAGTCAAACAACAGCCGCCAGAGCCTCAGACGCAGTCCTGAAGGGGCCAGGGCAGCGCGTAACCGTTCCCGGGAATTAATGGCGCAGGCGGTGTCGGCTGTAAAGTTCTTCACACGGCGGACCATGTCATTATCACAACCGAACACATTCCCGATCTGGGTATGATAGGAGCGCAGGGCGTCGATTTTAGCCTGCACATCAATGGATACTGTTTGCGACGTCCACTTATAACTTTCAAACCTTGCCTGTGCTGTTTTTACGCCACTTAATTCCAGTTCAACATAAGGATAGTCCTCATAGAACAAAACCCTCCATCCCGATTGGCCCATGCGTTGCCCCAGTCTTCTGGCCAATTCATGATCCACATGCCCGCCCACACCCAAAGGAGCATACAGGAGGATGTTCTTCTCTTCTTTCGCTAACTGCTTCAACCGCTCCTCCCAGACAGGCAGCAAAAAAGCCGCATCCTCAATATGTGGCGCACAGAACAGATCGGCTCTGTTCTGATAATATGGAATTCCGCCGCCAGCGCGGAAAATGGCATCCGGTGTGCCGCATTCCCAATTCATCACCCCCCATCTGGACAAAACATTGGCATTTTCGGCCCGGCGATTCGTCATACCATCGCCGGATTTGCTCCATGCAGCCAGGTATTTTAAAGCCAGAGTGGATTGTTGGGCAGGTTCAGGCAAACCTGTACACAGGGTCAGTACGCTCACCCTCTCGTCAGCACAACGTTGTGCATAGATAACGCCGCCGCAGGAGAGAATGGCATCGTCATAATGGGGAGAAAGATATAGGTTCAGGCCTTCTTTCATCATTATTTATAATGCCTCAACTTATCAAAGGTTCAATTTTAAGTGAAGATACTTCATCAAGAAATGATTGCATCATCCTTTGCCTGGAGAATAGATGCGCACGCGCCAATCCAAGTTGAGCCAGATGTTTTCTGTGGGCCGGTTGTTCTATTATTCGTTCAATTTTTAAGGCAATTGAAGAGGCATCAAATGGATCAACATACTCGACAGCGTCTCCGCCCACTTCCATGATTGAACCTGAATCCGCAGTCACGACAGGACAACCGTTTACCATCGCCTCGAGCACCGGCAGACCAAATCCTTCATATAAGGTCGGGTAAACCATGCATAGCGCATGTTGATAAAGATAAAGTAATTCCCCGTCATTGGTGTCTATATCAATACATTGCCCTAGTATAGACAAATTGTCCAGATTGTCCGTTTCCCACTTGTCGAACCTTCCTGTGCATACCAGTCGAACATCTTTATGGGATTTTAACACCGGGGCCACTGCCTTGGCGAAAAAACGGAAGTTTTTCCTTCCCGATCTTTCTCCAACAAATAATATGTAATTTTCAGGCAACTGCGTCTCCGGCATAACCGGATAGCAATCAATCAGATTGCCGGAATAAATAACTTTTATTTTATCTTTGTTGATTGCGCAAAGCTTCAAAAGGTCTCTTTGGGTATTTTCCGACACACAGATGATCTTTGCCGCGCGTCGCGCCAGATAAGCCAAACGATCTGCACTGCTTCCACGCATATCCAGGAAACCTGCCGGGTCGTAAATGCTGCTCATGGTATCATGCACGATCATAACAAACGGCTTTCCCCCTGTATGCTTCAGGAAGTCATCCTCAAAGGATGAGGATGTAATAAGTATTGCATCGTATCCGCTCCGATCCAGTTTATAAAAATACCAGCGTTTGGAAAGGGCGTCAATCAGCCGGCGGAAAATGACAGGCGGCCAGATGTCCCGTAGTTTACTGAACGCCTGCAGTTTCCCGTCAATAAAATCACTGCCTGAAACAACAAGCGGGAGGTCAACGGTGCAGCCCATTTGGCTAAGTGATTGGCATACTGAACTGTAGTATCTGACCAGTCCACAGCGTCCTGCAAAAAATATTTCTGGATCAACCAGTATTCGCATAATACATTTCCTGTTTCTCTGCCGGCATTAAATTAAGATCATCTTCAACATTTAACAGAGAGTTTATTGTATATTAACTTAAGCGTTTGCGCGTACCCGTCATTTTTAAGATGGTATATTAACTTAAGCATTCTTTCATACCCGTACTTATTAAGGAAGAACTTCACATCTTCCATAAAAGCATATGCCCGCTGCAGTACATAAGCCCGCCTGCTGTATGATGCCGCTTCCGGTAAAAATCTTCGCGCAAGCCCGGCATAGGCAGAATTTGAAAACATTACATATTCAGGCGTCAGCCTTCCTGAGTGAAAATAGGATGAATCTATTTTTTTATGGTCCCACCATATATGGCTCCATAAATGCATGCTGTAAATCCCTTCAACATCAGTAAGCGGTCTCTCAAAAATCTCCCTTAGCCCTTCCGGCGCCCCATCATAGAAAAAGAAAGATCTCTCCGGTTCCACTCGGATAAATTCAGGATACTCCCTGCTTAACCGGTATGGCAGAAAAGTGGAGTGTCCGCTCCACGAGCCGTCAAAATTTTCATATATCATTTTTAGCCACAGTCTGGCAAAATCCGCATTAGGCTCACCCATGAACCATGCATTACAGAGGGAACCTCCTGCTATTCTTGCGGCGGGAGCAGTCCAGTCAACACTTTCTTTCCCCATGATGAATTTCTCCTGGAAAAAACTTTCCGGGAGCCTGTTGACGAACAGAGTGTCAATGTCGGCGTATACTCCGCCGTGTCTGATAATGATTTCGAGACGCGCAATATCCGCCAGATGAGCATACCGCCACTGATCTAACCTCTTATCAGAGTATTGATAGTTGGATATGAATTCATTAGGCTCTATCTTATGCAGCTCAAGGCGAGGCGCTATAAGATTCCACCATGGCCCCCAAGGCAGGTAATGATAATGAAACATGACGGTATCTGGTTTGTTGACTTCAAGACATGTGGCGATGCAGAGATAATGCATCAGATGAAAAGGCTGTGTCTGCGGCTTAAGACCGAATACAAAATGAAATATGTTGGGTATTCTTTTCACGTCGTTTTCACAGGGCACTTACCCCTGACATTCCCTTCAATGCCGTTGCCATATCTTAAAATAGTCTGTCTCATTATTATTTCATATTACAGACTTTGTCCAGTCACATTTATGACTTTACTGCCGTATTTCAATGAAACCGGTGCAAAAACACGTTTGGACATTTTATTGCCAGGAGTACTATCTGCCGTTAGTCTCACACATGTCTTGAGCGAAAAGGTTTGATTAGTTCTTGCTTTTCATGGAAGGAACTATAGGAAATACGGTCTTGAATATCAACAATATTTTGCCGATAAGATATCGGGTCCGTTTCCAATGATTATTTTAAAGCGAAATTGCGTTTATTACGGATTTGCAGTTGAGATTTGCCATTTGTAATCAGGTTGATAGTTCCTCCATAAAATCAACGGCAGTCTCCCTTGCCTTTTGCTATTTCTAACAATCTGCAGTCTCCCCATGCGCAAACTTTCTGCGCATCACTACAACCGGACCCTCTGTTTCCCTGGTTTAAATAAGCAGCTCCCCTGTTGCCGTAGGCCTGGAGATAATCCGGTTTTAAATTGATGGCTTTATTATAGTTTTCAATAGCTTGCTGATATTTTCCCAGTTCACCGTAAACATTCCCCATGTTGAAATATGCTTCAGCGTAATCCGGTTTCAGGCGGATGGCCCTATTATAGTCCTCAATTGCGTGTTGATGTTGACCGAGTTTACCGTAAGCAACGCCCCTGTTATTGTAATTATCGGCAGAATTCTGTTTTATGCTGATGGCTTTGTTATAATGATCGATAGCCTCCTCCATTCTGCCTTCGGTAAAAAGGGCAAAGCCGATATTGTTATGCGCCAGATAGTTGTTTTTTGTTACCTGCAATGCATGGTTAAAAAGTTCGATACTGTTTTTCCAGTAGCCGCATTGCTGCCACGTTAAAATTGCCAGGATCGCCAAGACGGCTGTTCCTGCCGGGAATAAAATCTTTTTTCGTGTATCTTCGTTCTTGAATAAAAGCGGTATACCCCAGGAAAGCCCAATGGCAATGCCTATAGAGGGCAGGTAAGTGTAACGGTCGGCCATCGCGTCATTGCCGACTTGAATAATCTTAATTACCGGTAGAATGGTTATTGCATACCAGAGCCATCCGACAAGGAGATGCGGCAGCCGTTTCATCATTGAAATTGTGGCAGCACTGATAACGATAATAAGCAAAACACAACCCCATACCTGCAAGATCGGAAGTTGATCCGCAAAGGGGTAAAAAATTGACAGATCATGTGGCCAGAATATTTCCCCCAGATAGATAACAAAAGAAACGGGCGCGTTGGCAAGCCGGGAAGCCAGAGAAAAACCTTTTTCAAGCGGCTTGTCCGGAGCATAAAGCATGATGATAACAAGAACTGCTGATAAAACAAAAAAAGGTATTTTCTCCCAAAGTAGCAATCCGCCATGTCGGATTGATGCAATCCCGGTTTCCGATAATCTCTGTTTATTGGATGGAGATATATTTCCCCTGAAAGTTTCTTTTTGGAGTTTGGTTTTCTGTTTTTGTTGATTTGTGTAAACGGGCATAATGTCCGTCCGATTGTTTGTGGTTTTCAGCGAACCAAGACGTCCCAGCGGCCAGTAATCCAGAAGAATCAAAATCAGAGGCAAGGTAACAACCATGGGCTTGCTCATAAGAGCCAGGACAAAGGAAAACACAACAAGCAGATATCTTTTTATAACCGGTTTCTCGGTGTAATAGACATACAGGCAGAGAGTCAACATCCAGAAAAACGCGCTTAAGACATCTTTACGCTCAGAAATCCAGGCAACCGATTCTACATGCAACGGATGAAGCGCAAAAAGTGCCGCGACAGAGGCGCTCCTCCAGACGGCTCCTGTCATGCGGCAAAAAAGCCAGAAAAGCAATAATGTGCTGAGAATATGCAAAATAAGATTGGTCATATGATAACCGCCGGCATTTAGGCCATGAAGCTGATAATCGAACATGAAAGACAGCCATACCAGAGGGTGCCATAAGCCATAATATCTTGTACTGAACGCCCAGTGCAATCCGTCCGGTGTGATTCCGGACTGGATATGAATATTCTGGCTAATATAAACGGGATCATCGAAAGTGATGAAGTCATATTGATTCACCTGCCAGAAAACAGCGAGTGTAATTAATGTCAAAATGATATAAACGATCAACATCTGCTTTTGGGGATTGGTATTTATCTTATTCGTCATAGCCGGTATCAGTTTCCTTATAATGTTCTATATTCAATGTTGGACATAGAATGTAGAACTTGTCTAATGGCAGTCCCCCTTACCTTTAGCAACTCCCAATGTTATACAATTTCCCAGTGAACACGCTTTTTGTGCGTCACGACAGCCAGGCTCTCTGTTGCCTAGAATTAAATAACAAGATGCCCGGTTATTGTAGGCATCGGCATCGTCAGGTTTCAGGTCGATGGACTTATTGAAGTCATCTATAGCCAGCTGATACTGGCCGAGTTTAAGGTAAGCGACTCCTCTGTTGTTGTAGAAGAGATAGACATCTTTCGTCGGTTTCAGGTTGATGGCTTTATTAAAGTCTTCTAAAGCGCGTTGGTATTGTCCGAGTCTAGCGTAGACAGACCCTCTGTTAAAGTAGGCATCGAAATCATCCGGTGCTATGCGGATGGATTCGCTATATTGGTCTATAGCCTCCTGGATTCTACCCTGGTCAAACAGAGTAGTGCCTAAATTATCATGCATCACATTGTTATTCTTTGTTACATGCAAAGCGTGGCTAAAAATAGAAACGCTGTTCTTCCAGTAACCGCATTGCGTCCAGGTAAAAATTACCAGGATGCCCAGAATGGCTGTTCCTGCCGGCAATAAAATCTTTTTACGCCTGTCTTCGCGCGGAAACAAAAGCGGCACACCCCAGGCAAGCCCGATGGCAATGCCTATGGAGGGCAGGTAAGTATAGCGATCGGCCATTGCCTGCGCGCCTACCTGAACCAAACCTATTACCGGGATGAGTGTTCCAAGATACCAGAACCAGCCAACGAATAAAAACGACAGTTTACGGATGTAATAAAGAACGGCAAGGGTAATTGATATAATTATAATGCCTGAAATTAATACTTTCCATAAAGGGATAGTATGTTCATAGGGATAAAATAAGGCCAGATTAACAGGCCAGAAGATTTTTACCAGATAAGCTGTAAAGGAAACAGTTACGTTGGAAAAGCGGGTAGAAAATGGAAAAATATCTGTGGAAGCAATAGAGCCTCCTTTATTTTGCGCCCATAAGGTAATAACGCAGGATATGATCGTCAGACAGAAAAAAGGAGCCTTTTCCCATATTTGCCATAAAGGAATTATTCCCGCAATTCTGGTTTCCGGTAATTTCCGGTCACTTACCGGAGAAATATTTTTCTTTAGAGATTCTTTTTTTAATTTTGTTTTCTTTTTTCCTTTAATTTGAGAAACAGGAACAGTGTCTGCCGGGCTGGTTACGATTTTCTGTGACCAAAGACGTCCCAGCGGCCAGTAATCCAGAAGAATCAGTAGAAAAGGCAGGGTAACCAGCATTGGTTTGGACATCAAAGAAAGAGCATATAAGATCAGACATAAAAAATATTGTGAGAGCTTGGATTTTTCGACGTATAAGGCATAAGCATAGAAGCAGGCCATTCCAAAAAACATGCTTAATACATCTTTTCGTTCGGCTGCCCAGGCTACCGATTCCACGCGCAGGGGATGGATGGCGAAAAGAGCAGCGGCAAAAGCGGAAGGCCAGATACCATTTGTTATTTTATTAAAAAAGAGGAACAAAAAAATAACAGCGCCTATATGAAGAAGCAGACTGACAAGGTGATGGCCGGAGGCGTTTGCTCCGAAAAGGCTCCAGTCCAGCATATGGGAAATCATAGTCAATGGATGCCAGTTTCCGTCAACTATCGCCGTGAACGCCCATTTGATACTTTCTGAATTAAATCCTGATTGAATATTATTATTTCCGGTAATATATGAGATATCATCAAAATTGATAAAGTCATTCCCTGCTATTCGGCCGAACGCAACGCAGGAAGCGGCAATTAATAATATAACTATAATGCGGGAATAGTTCTTGGAATCGAGCAATTCAAACTCCTGATAAAAACTGATGCCAAAAAATTGAATTCCTTATATCATAATACTATAGAAAATATCATCAAAGAATGCTGATAAGAATGTATTTTTGTTGAGGCTGACGTTTTGCAAAAGAGCTTCTGATTGATTTTTGTGCTAATCAAAAGGGTTATAAAATGGATATACTTCTACCAGTGCGGTTGATTGCCAATCCGATATCCCATGACTTCGGCTGTGTCGCTAAAAACTACGAAAGCATGGGGATCGATTTTATTAATCAATCTCTTCATGCTTGCCAGATCGCGAAAGGCGATCACCGTGTAGATAATATCCTCGGGTTCACCCGAATATCCTCCCTGACCTTTGATTACAGTAACTCCACGGTTCAATTCCCTAAGTATCTTGATGATAATGTCTCCCTGCGACTTAGAGATAATCATCACGGATTTTCGCTGGCTCAGTCCCGTAACGACAAGATCAAGAATGTGGGAAGAAACGTATATATAGATGAGTGTGTATAGGGCAATTTCTAAAGAAAAGAGTATTGCGGACGCGGCCAGAACAATGCTATTGAAGGCCAGTACAGTATATCCCAGGCGAATCGAAAATCGGGTCTGGACCATGACGGAGATGATGTCCGTTCCGCCTGAGGAACCGGCAGAGCGGAGAATGATGCCGACTCCCATGCCCATAATGATTCCTGCCAGCAGGGAACACAGAAGCGGATCCTGGACTTGTATGGGGATAACAATCCACTCCACAGCGGCAGAAAAGACGGCAGTGCCAATAATGCTGTAAATAAAAAACCGGCGGCTTACGTATTTCCATCCCAGGGCGAACAGCGGAACATTGAAAAGTAAATAAAGGACGCTCACAGGAAGATACGGTAGTATGTAATGAAAGATCAGAGCAATTCCGGTTACGCCGCTGCTGACAAATTTCCGGGGAATGAGGATTCCATTTACGGCTAGGGCGCAAATGCAGCTTCCAGTGGTGATGAGAATAAGATTCCAGAGAAACTGCCTTATGTTTTCACCCACCGCCGACCGCAAGAATGACATTATTCTTATCATGCTTTCTGACAAATTCGCTTAATTACTTTAAAGTAGATGAAGAAGAATGGCCTCCCGCCGGATTTGATGAAGAAGAATCGCTTTCCTTCTTGCAGGCATCAGCGCATTCCTGATATACCGCGGTACAACGTCTTGAATCTGCGGTCATATTTATACAGACGTCCACTTTGTCTTTGCAACTGCTAACGCATTCGTCTAAGCTTTTTCCTTGTGTATCCGATGCGATAGAGATGCCGGAAAAAGAGAAAAATAATAAATACGAAATCATGACAAAATACGAAATAATGGAAAATATTCTCAACTGTTTCATAATACTACCTCCTTCAATTTACAGGCATGTTTCTTAGATTATAAAAATTACACATCTTCTATTAATTATAATATAGCATAAAAATGCTAAAAAGGAAAAATAAGAATTACAAGAAGTAAATATTGATTAACGGCGGTCTTAATACAAAAATAGGGAACAATATTATTGAGTGTTTGCTCGCTTGTGAATTCGAGATCGCCGAATCAACGGCATCGTCGGCTGCCGGTAATAAAGATATGGCGGACAGATGAAAGGGGAGGGGACGGCGATTCCAAAAGACCTTGTCTGACCTGTGCTCAAAAGATTTTTCAAGACAGGGTGAAATATATTTTGTAAATAATCCGATTCGTTTATTCAGATGTCGGTTTGTTGAATTTCGCAAAAATCCAATATGGCACACCGACAGGATTAAGGTTTGTATAATCTTTTATCGACAAAATGTAATCCCCAAGTATTTTTATTGATTCGCCGGGCGTATCCACGAATTCCACGCCTGCCTCATAAGATTTACCCTCAATGAGGGCTTTGTTCCATAGTACTTTTCCGAAAACGGCGATGTTTTCTTTCGAATTCTTTAATGTTAAATCTATTTTAAGATAGGTATCGACGGGCAAGAGAACATTACCTTGAATTCTTGTGCCGGATATAGAAATATCCTCGCTGTGATTATAAATGATTTTTTCTTGAGGGAAATTCGCTATTTCGGAAAGGATAGTTATAGTTATATCGTTCTGTTCCCTTAGCCGTTCCGGTTCTCTTACAGACTTCTTCGACGGTCTGGCTTTCTTTTGTTTTCCATCCTTTGGCTGTTTCGCGTTTACTTTCTCATCCATTAACCTGCCTCCCGAATATACTCCATTTTAAGTTAGAATTCTGTCATGTTATTTGTTACGGGGCGGATTTGACTTGACATACAGCGACCCATCTCCATCTCGTCCCGCTTAATTCAATCTTTTTTATCTTCCATTTTTTTAGCTTCTACCGTCTCGTCAGGTTTCTTCACCGGCTCTTCTATTTTTTTGGTCTCTGCCCCCTCGTCAGGTTTCTTCTCCGGTTCTTCCATCGCTTTTTTGAAACCCTTGATCGCCTTACCGATGCTTCCGCCCAATTCGGGAAGCTTTCCGGGTCCGAAGATAATCAGGACGATAATCAAAATGATGATAAGATGCATCGGTTGAAAAATTCCTTCAAACATTGATTCACCTCCTGAACCTTTTTTTATTTAGTATAACATATAACCATTAGGAATTACATTAAATTAAATTTCTTTATAGATGCTTAATTATTGCTGTCTGAGATGTTGTGGCGAGAAGTCTTAATTGGAAAAACAGGGCTTTCGGGAATAAGTTAATCTATCTCGGCCTATCCTTGAACTGGCAAGCGAGCAAACACATTAGCTTGCCGCAAGGTTTGCGGGCGAATATTGGATTTGGCAGCGAGTGCATTCCCCGTAGATTGCTGTGGGGTAAGCGAGCGAATACCCCAATGGTATCACTCCTTTTGTGAATCGAAGCGTATCAGCGGCTTGCCGCAGAGACCTTCAATTAGATAGTTCCTTAAGAATTTTCGATTTTTAAGATAGCCCAATTTTTATTGATAATAGAAGTGATCGGGAGTTTTGACACTCGTGGTAAGGTCAAATTCTATTTATGGCAGTTAATCATTTGGTTCACACATTATTTTTAAAAGAAAAATGGCAAATGATTTACCAGACAATCCCTCTCTTTTTTAAAAAATCCTGCGCTTCTTTAAGGCCAAGTCTGGCTGCTGTTACCCAATCCGCAGCGGCCTGATTATTATCGCCGTGCGCACTATAGGCAATTCCCCTGCTAAAATAGGCAAACGCAAATTTCGGGTTTAGCTCAATGGCTTTGTTATAATCCGCCATGGCATGATTGAAGTTGCCCAGTTGAGAATAGGCATCTGCCCTGTTCACATAGGCATGCTCATCTTTCGGGTTGAACTCGATGACCTTGTTGAAATCCGCAATGGCCTGATTATGGTTGCCAAGTTTAGCATAGGCATCTCCACGGCTGAAGCGGGCTTCTGCCTGATTCGGGTTTGACTCAAGGACCTTGTTGAAATCCGCAATCGCCTGATTATATTTATCAATATAATAATAAGCGCGTCCACGGTTTATATAGATTTCTGTGTCTTGCCGGTTAAGTTCAATGGATTTATTGTAATCTTCGATTGCCTGATTGTAATTGCCAAGATAATAATAGACATGTCCACGATTAACATAGGCCTCCGAAACTTTCGGGTCGAGTTCTATCGCTTTATTAAATGCAAATAGCGCTTTATCCGGGCTATTATCAATACTGGCCAGACGGCCGATTTCAAGCCACTCGGCAGCATCGAAACCATCCATGGTTTTATTATGCGCACAGCCGACTATCATCAGTAATGCCGCTAAAATGAATAACAGCGGTTTACAGCGGATTTTCATATTTGTTACCCTTTTTCCAATCTTTCATTAGCCGTCGGCATTGATAACCGGACTTCGTTTTCGTTATAGATTTATCACAACTGCTTTTTGATTTAAAGGTGTTTATTGATTTGCTCGCTTACGAATCCAGGCACCAGCCGGGATAAGTTGTCCTGATAAATTTTTTACTTAACAAACACTGACCGGTTAAATCCGTTCCTTCACATTTTAATCTTTACTAATAAAGCAATTTTTCATATACAAAAATAATGATATCAAATATAGCTAATATTTCATTGTTCTTTCTTATCGTTTTTTTTATTGTTTCAGCGATTGTAACCTGGGTGGCCGGGATTACTTTAACCAAAACAACCGATTCTTTAGACACCCGTTTTAAAATCGGGGACGCCCTTGGTGGATTAATCCTGCTTGGCATTAGCGGGAGTCTGCCTGAAATCGCTATAACTTACAGCGCGGCTCGCGACGGTCACATTCCGGTAATTATCGGCAACTTATTGGGCGGTATTGCTATTCAAACTTTGATTATCGTAATCTTTGATTTTGCCGTTGATAAAAAAAGACCTCTTTCATATTTGGCCGGTTCACCCATTTTATCTTTAGAAACAATTTTTGCTATAGTGCTTACAATTATTGCTTTATTGGCCACCCTTATTCCGGCTAAAGACACTTTTTTTAAAACCAATCCTCTGTCTATTGTCCTGGTTGCCGGCTGGGTTATAGGATTGTACTTAATAAATAAATTTAGAAATAAATCTCAACTTCATCGAACCGCGCCTGATGCTTCTCCCGGTCGCAAACACCACGAACGCAGAGCAGTGGAAAACCATATATTTTATGCTAAAAAATCAAATCTGCAGGTTATTCTGTTTTTTTTGGTTGCCAGCATTGCCACTTTGGCTGCAGGAGTTGTTTTAGAGGAATCAGGTTCAGCCATTGCCGATCGTTTGGGAATTAACAGCGGCATTTTTGCAGCCACTGTCCTGGCCTTAATGTCATCGTTACCTGAAATAAGCACAGGACTGGAATCGATATTTATTGGTGATAACCACCTGGCAATCAGCGATATTATGGGCGGCAATGCCTTTATGCTCATCATATTTCTATTTGCCGATCTGGTGGCGGCCAAGCCGATTTTATCTTATGCAGGACACCTTGATATTTTATTTGCCGTTTTGGGAATAGCAATGATGGGAGTCTATGCGGTTTCATTCATATTAAGACCAAAACGCTGCTACTTTCGCTTAGGATTTGATTCTATTTTACAAATTCTTCTCTATGCTCTGGGTTTACTGGCTTTATATTACATTAATTGATTATTCAGTCAGGTTTTATGTGCAGCAGCGGCAGGCCCAGATGGCGGCGTCTTGTTTCGCCTTTAAGCTGAGTTTGTTCGCGGGACGTGGGTTCACCCCGGCGGCCTTTGCCCTGTTTGTCAATCGGAAGAGAACTGCCCAGATGCAAAGTGTGCTTGCCGAATTTCCGTCCCAGTTCATCCGCGGCATTGTAGATATCTCTTATTTTTTCCGCCTGCACGGGATTATCGAAAAGAGAATATTGAACGAGGTCATCCTGCTCCAGATCAAGAAGAAGAACCCCGGTAGCCCGGTAAATATCCTGCGGGCAGTAGCAGGAATCGAAAAGATCATGAAGGATGCCTGAAAATTCAAGCGGCGAAGCGCAGGGACGCGAGAGTTTTGCCTCATTGCCGACTGTGCCGAAATCATTTTTCTTGAGAAAGACGACAATTTTATTCGGCGCTAACGAATAGCGTCTGGCCTTGATACACGCGGATTCCACATTACGCATAAGATGAGCAAACAGGTATCCGGCATCGGAAGTCGGCGGCGCGAATGTTTTCGTTTTGCTGATCGAGGCGTAAGAGCTTTTTTCTTCCGCAGTTACGGGATAAACCGATTCTCCGCGCAGTTCCTGCCAGATTTCCACTCCGGGCTTGGTAAATCTTTCTCTCACTTTCTTTTCCGGCAACTGTGCGAACTCCAACGCGTAGCGGATGCCCATCTTGGCCAGATAGTTGGTTGTGGCATTGCCGATGCCCCAGATTTTTTCCACGGGAAGATCGCCGAGATACCCGGCAATATCCCTTCCTTTTATTATTGTCACGCCGGATGGTTTCTGATGTTTGGAAGCGACTTTCGCCAGCACTTTGGTGATGCTCAATCCCACGGAAACAGTTATGCCCAGTTCTCTTTCGATTTCTTTTTTCATCCTTAAGATAATTTCTTCATAAGATGAACGCAGGGCGCGTCGCATGCCGGTAATATCGGCAAAAGCCTCATCAATGGAATATTCTTCCACATCGGGCGTAAAGCGCCGCATGATGCCAAACATTCGCCGTGAAAACAAGCTATAGGTTTCATAATCGGAAGGAAGGATAATTAATCCAGGACATATCCTCCGCGCTTCGTGAAGGGGCACGCCGCGCTTGACACCCGATTTTTTGGCCGGATAGCTGGCGCAGGCGACAATGCCGCGCTCGCCTCCCGTAATCAGCGCTTTCCCTCTGAGTTCGGGATGGATTGCTTCTTCGCAGGAAGTGAAAAAAGCGTCGCCGTCAATGTGGGCAATAGCCTGCGGCCAGAGATGAATACTGAATAATTGATCGCTCATAGAATGCTCTGATAAACAAGAAGTTATAATAGGTAAACGACAGCGCTATTTATGATATTTTCGAACCACTGCCGTAATCACTCCGGCAATTCGTAATTCTTCCCGCGGCGTGATTGGCGGATACTTGGGGTTGGCCGCTTCCAGTGTTACCTTTTTCCCTTTTTTACGAAAATACTTCATGGTCCAGTTGCCATCCACTTCCGCAAGGATTATATCCCCGTTTTTGGGTTCTCTGCCTCGCTCCACAATAACCAGATCTTTTTCTTTTATTCCCTCGCCGATCATGGAATCACCGGTAACGGAAAGAACAAATGATGATGCCGGATGACCTATAAGATATTCATCAAAAGAAATGGTATCCCGCAGTTCTTCCTCCGCTGGGGAGGGGAACCCTGCCGCCACATGACCCACAAGGGAAAGATTGAAAGACAAACGCGCGGGTTTAAGAAAACCTTTGGAGTCCTTTTCCAAAGCGCCTTTATCCAGCAGTTTCTTTATCCAGTACTCGGCGGCGCTTTTGGCTTTGACGCCCAAAAGAGGAAGCATTTCCGAATAAGTGGGCATTCGTCTGTGTTCCCGGAAAAACGAGGCAAACTTTTGTTCCACGGCGTTAATATTTATTCTTTTCTTCATGGTCACTATATATAGGACGATTGTCCTATTGTCAAGATTAGTTTAGTTTTCTTTAAATTTCCGAAATTATTCAGCGGCTTGCCGGAAAATCTGGTATAATCAACATGATGAAAAATAAAAGTTATATTCGTAATAATTTATAATTTCAGGATAAAGACATGTGCGGAAGATTCGTACTGATAAGCGATTTGAAGAATATCCGGAATAATTTCAATATCCGGAATATATCATGCCAGTACCAGCCGAGCTGGAATATCGCGCCTAATCAATTAATCCTCGCAATAATCAATCATAATGGAGAAAATCAATTAGTCTGTTTCAGATGGGGACTGATTCCATCGTGGTCGAAAGACCCTTCGATTGCAAGCAGCCTGATTAATGCCCGCGCGGAAACAGTGG
>Ga0074045_10001025_pt1 | contig 27199 bp, 25 predicted proteins | sample BogForMeECP23OM2_FD_94442 | JGI IMG/M metagenome (GOLD analysis project Ga0074045, IMG submission 94442) | Bog forest soil microbial communities from Calvert Island, British Columbia, Canada - Bog Forest MetaG ECP23OM2 | ecosystem: Environmental > Terrestrial > Soil > Wetlands ...
GGCGCACGAAGACCTAGAGCGGTATCCGAACGGAATGAATCGCATGTGAGCGCATAATCATCATACATTGCAATGGCTTATGTGTTTCAATTTGATTCATCCGGATCGGATACCGCTCTAAAAAGCAGCTTCGTCGGTTCGTTGTTGATTAGGGCGATCTCGAATATTGCTCCTGGAGCGCCCCGAAAGGTTAGCCAATCGCCAGCGTCGGCCGCTTCAGGTCAGCGACTCATCGACCGTTTCGACTTCGCTATCCGGTAGGCCCAGCAACGAGGAATACGCCGGCCGCGGCGGTCAATGTCCAACGCTGCGGCATTTCAGCGTCCAGTCCAGACCGGCCGACGCTTTTCGGTGAAGGCGGCAGGACCTTCGATGGCGTCGTTGGATTTGAGCATTTCCCGTATGGACGGATAGTCCCATTGCGCCTTCGTGGTGTCGGCTATGGGTTTTGCCAAGCTGCGCAGCGCGGCATCCTTAGTCGCCCGCACGGCAAGCGGACTGCAATCGAGAATGTCTTGCGCCCAGCGTCGGGCGGCGCCGAGCAAATCGCCCGCCACGACCTGGTTGACGAAGCCGAGGTCGAACCCCTCGCGCGCCGACACCCGTCGTCCAGTGAGCAACATGCCCATAGCTCGCTTGAGACCGATCTGAGCGGGAAGACGCTGCATGCCGCCCGCTAGCGCCGCTAAACCAACCTTCGGCGCCGGCAGGGCAAAGCTGGCGGTTTCGACGGCGATGACCAGGTCGCAGGCGAGGGCAAGCTCGAATCCTCCGCCCATGGCCAGACCGTTGACGGCGGCGATGACGGGCTTTGTCAGGTCAAAGCGCGCCGTCAGGCCGCCAAATCCTGTATGGGGCATGACGAATGCGCGACCAGACGCCTGCTGCTTGAGGTCATGTCCCGCCGAGAAGGCCTTCTCTCCAGCCCCCGTCACAATTGCGACCCACTGCTCAGGATCAGCCGCGAAGGCGTCGAAGGCGACTTCCATCTCCTGGTAGGCCTTGGCATTCAGCGCATTGTGGCTCGCCGGACGATTGATGGTGATGGTTGTCAGCCGGCCGTCGCGATTTACCAAGATGTGTTCGAAATTCACGCCGAGTTCTCCTGAAGTTTTTTGCTGACGATCATGGCGCAGCGTTGCCGTTGGATGACCTTTTCGCATCACAAACGCCGTTAGGGCGAGGGCGCGGTGACACGGCGCATAGGCGCGGTCGGCTACGGGCTGCCGCCAGCGAGGATGATACGGCTCGCCTCGTTGCGATCAAATTCGCGATTGTTCGCTTCTTACGACGGACCGAAAGCGCGAGGGACGTTGCGAGGAACGCTGCTACCCCAGTCGAGTAGGGTTACCATTTGGGGCGGCGGCGCCTGTCATTGGTCGCGCGGCGCAGGCATGGTCGGCAGCGCCAAACCGATCACGCGAAAACGCTGCCGAATCCCCGTTCGCATAAACTGCGAGGCGACGCGAACCGGCAAAAATGTCCTTTGGTTTGAGGCCGTAGACCTGACGGATTGAGTGACTGAAGTGGCTGGAATCAGGATACCCCGAATCGAGGGCGACGTCCGTCAGGCTCGACTTCTCGTTGACACGACAAAGCAGGCCGCGAGCCCGCTTCCAGGACCGGAAGCTGCGAAACGGAATTTCAACCTCCTCCTTGAACAGGTGGAGGAATCGCGAAAAAGAAAGACTGACGTCCTGAGCACAGTCCTCCGCGAGAGCGGGGGCGGCCGGATTGCGCTTGATCGTTTCGACAACTTCCCGGATGCGCGGATCGATGCGCCGTGGCGCCAAGGTCTGCTCGAATAACAAACGGTCGAAGTCAACAGACATCAGATTCTCGCAGCGGCTTGATCTGAGTTCCTCGCTGAGCTTGCGCGTGTGGGCGACGAAACCGTCCGCGGCGACCGCGCCGCGCTGGCGCAGCAACTCCGGCGCTACCGCCAGGTCGACGGTCTCCGCCTCCACCTTGATGACATTGATGAGCCGCGCCTCGGACAGGACCTCATGCGGCGTGTAGGGGGGCACGACCGCCATGTCCGTGACCTGCCAGTCTCCGCCGTCAATCCTGACGCGGATAGACCCTTCGGCCGCCACGTACAGCATGACGGACCCCATAATTCGGGTCGTAGGCGAACCCAACAGCCCAACGTAAAAAACGCGATCAGGCGTAACCCACATCAAACGATCAACCCGCCGTGGCGCCGCGGCCTTCTCCCTTTGGGAGCTCGCCGACATAAGGCGCATCGCCGTTCCCTCCTGTCGATCGGGCGTTTGCCGCCCGTTTATGCTGCGATAGGCTAAGAGGCGACCGAAAGTATGTCAAAGGGGCAAGTCCCCCTCGAGACGAAGTCCCGATTTGTCTCGAGCCCAGCGCCACGCGCTCTCGGCGATAGGTTCGGTTTTCGCGCCAGTCTCCCGAACCCCTTCGCTGGCTGCGGTTCCGTCCTCGACGCGCTTGGCGATCTCCTGCGGGATGGCCGCGAGCCGGATAGACGAAGTAGGTAATCCCGCCCCGCCGACGGCGCCCCTCGCGCCAGTCAGCGTCCGGTCCACACCGGCTTGCGTTTGTCGTTGAAGGCGGCCAGGCCTTCCTTGGCGTCTTCGGTTAGCGCCGTTAGGACGATCTGTCCTTCCGTGTAGGCCATCGCTTCTTCGAACGACATCGACTCGATCGCGCGCATCGCGTACTTGCCACGCCGGATCGCGGTCGGCGATTTGTCGGCTATCCGACCGACAAGCCATTCGACCTTGGCGTCGAGTTCAGCGCCCGGGACGACATGGTTGACCAATCCTGCGGTTTTCGCCTCCTGGCTGGTGAAAGGCTCGCCGCTGATGGCCCACTCCCGCACCGTCCGCGCGGGGGCGAGTTGCAGCAGCAGATACATGACCTGCATCGGGAACACGCCGACGCGGACCTCCGGCAACCCGAACAGCGCATGCTCGGCGGCGATGGCGAAGTCGGTCATGCACGCGAGCCCCATGCCTCCCGCCATGCACGCCCCATTCACCCGCGCTATGGTCGGAAGCGTCGCGGATCGCGCTTCGCGCAATAGGTCGGCGTATTCGAGGTTCGGCTTCGAGAGGTCGAAGGCGAACCCGCCGCCAGGCTGCAGGTCGCCGCCTGCGCAGAACGCCTTTTCGCCGGCGCCGGTGACAACGATGGCGCGGACCTCCGGATCCGCGTGGGCGTCTCGATACCCCTGTCGGATGCAGGCGATGACGCTGGCGTTGATGGCGTTGCGCTTCTCCGCACGGTTGATCGTGATCCAGAAGGCGCGACCACGCTTCTCGTTCAGAACGGACGGACTGTTGCTCATGCTGGCGCCCTCTTGTCGGTTATCAGTTGGCGCTTTGCGTCGAGGCGGGCTCGATCTCCGCCAGCACTTTGCCGGCGCTCACCTGATCGCCCTTGGCCACGTGGAGCGCCTTGACGGCGCCGGCGACGGCGGCAACGTGAAGGTGCTCCATTTTCATCGCCTCGAGGGCCAGGATCGGCTGTCCGGGTTCGACGGCGTCGCCAACCTCGGCGAAGGTTGCAACAACGCGGCCGTTCATGGACGCCCGCACATACGCGTCGCCCGCGCCTCCGCCGTCCTGTCGCGTGCTCGCGGCTCGCGTCGTGTCCGCGACCTCGTAGCTCTCGCCTTCATAGCGGAGCATCAGACGAGGGCCGTCGCGCAGGTAAGTCGCGCTGTCGATTCTCCGGTCGCATCGGAATCGAACCGAATGCGCGCCGACATCGACGATGTCGACTTCGCGCTGGCTTGCGCCGATCGTCACCTGGTGACGCCGCTCGCCCAGGGCGGTCAGGGAAGCCGTCTGCACTTCGCCGTTGATGTCAAACCGCAATCCGACCGGGAGCGCGCTGAAGAGCCGCCGCCCCGGTCCGCGCTGGGCGCCGTTCGGCGTGGTCTCGATCAGCAACGCCGCGCCCAACGCCGTGGCGCGCTCAACCCGCGCCTCGTTCCGCCGCAGCAGTTCCGGCAGATTTTGGCCAATGAAGCTCGTCGTCGCGTCGCCGTGCGCGAAAACCGGGTGAATGAGGCAGTTTCTCAAAAACCCCTGATTGGTCTTGACGCCGAGCACGGCCGTGTCCTCGAGGCCGCGAACAAGTTTGCGACAGGCTTCCTCTCGCGTCGCCCCGTAGGCGATGATCTTGGCGATCATCGAATCGTAGTACGGCGGGATCTCCGCGCCTGACTTCAGGGCGTGCTCGCAACGCACGCCGTCTCCCGCCGCCCACAAGGCGACGACGCCGCTCTGTGGCATGAAGTCTTTGTCCGCATCCTCTGCGCAGAGCCTGACCTCGATCGCATGGCCGCGGAATTTCACGTCTGCCTGACTCAGGGGCAGCGGTTCGCCCGAAGCGACGCGCAACTGCAAGTCGACCAGGTCGACGCCTGTGATGGCTTCGGTAACCGGATGCTCGACCTGCAGCCGGGTGTTCATCTCCATGAAGTAGAAGTTCCCCTCGCCGTCGAGCAGGAACTCGAGGGTTCCGGCGCCCTCGTACCCGATCGCCTTTGTCGCGTTCACTGCGACCGCGCCCATCCGTCCCCGGAGATCGGGCGACACGCGCGGAGACGGCGCCTCCTCGATCAGCTTCTGATGACGTCGCTGCACCGAGCAGTCGCGTTCGCCGAGGTGGATCGCGGCCCCGTAACGATCCCCTACGACCTGGATTTCGATGTGTCGCGGATTGGTAATCGCGCGTTCCAGGATGACGGTCGCGTCGCCGAATGCGTTTTGCGCCTCGGATCGGGCGCTGCGCAACGAATCGGGAAATTCAGAGGCCGTCGAGACGAGGCGCATGCCCCGACCGCCTCCTCCAGCGGTCGCCTTGATCATGATCGGATAGCCGATTCGTTCGGCCTCCGTGGCGAGGGTCCCTTCATCCTGGTCGGCCCCCTGATATCCGGGCACGCAGGGAACGCCGGCCTCCGACATCAGCCTCTTCGCGCCCGCCTTGTCTCCCATCGAGGCGATCGACTCGGGTGAGGGGCCGATGAACACAAGTCCTGCGTTGCGACACGCCAGCGCAAACGCCTTGTTTTCTGCGAGAAATCCGTAGCCCGGATGAACGGCGTCGGCACCGGTCGCCCGCGCCGCATCGATGACGGCGGCGATGTTGAGATAGGACTGGGCCGGCGGCGATTCGCCGATCCACACGGCCTGGTCGGCTTCGAAGACGTGACGCGCGTCAGCGTCGGCGGACGAATAGACTGCGACGGTGCGATACCCGTGGGCGCGAGCGCTGCGAATGATGCGAAGCGCGATCTCGCCTCGATTGGCGATCAGGATCTTGCTGAACGGCGTACGCTTCGTCATCACCCGATCCCTTTCATGCCCAATCGACCCCTCAATTGGCCTTGGGCAAGATGCCCATCATCTTGCAGAGAACTTGCAACATCACCTCGTCCGCGCCGCCGCCAATCGAGGTCAATCGCCCGTCACGATAGAGGCGCGAGATCAAGGTCTCGGAGGAGAAGCCCATTCCGCCCCAGAACTGAAGGCAGGCGTCGGTGACCTTGCGCAGCAGCCGTCCGGCCTTGAACTTGGCCATCGTGGCGAGCCTCGTCGCGTCTTCATTGCGAACGATCGTCTCGACCGCGGCCCAGGACAGGGCGCGGAGAGCCTCGACCTCGACCTGAAGCTCGGCAAGCGAAAAATGGACAAATTGATTGTCGAGGACGGAACGACCAAAGACCTGTCGCTGGCTGGTATAGTCGATCGTGATGTCGATCGCGCGCTGAGCCATCGCGCCGCTGTTCAGCGCGCCCCACACGCGCTCGAACTGGAACTGCTCCATCTGGTAGACGAAGCCCATGCCTTCGTCGCCGACCCGGTAGCGTGCGGGCACGCGCACGCCGTCGAAATGGATCTGCGCGGTGTCGGACGACGCCATTCCGAGTTTGCGCAGCTTCCGCGCCACGGTCACGCCAGGCGTCGCCATCGGAACGACGATCAGGGACTTGTTCTTGTGCGGCAGTCCGTCGGACGTATTAGCGAGCAGGCAGCAGAAGTCGGCCTGCGTGCCGTTCGTCGTCCACATCTTGCCGCCGTCGATAACGTAATCGTCGCCGTCCTTGCGGGCGCGCGTTCGTATCGAGGCGACGTCGGATCCGCTGCCGACTTCGGACACGCCGAGGCAGCCGACGAGTTCCCCTGCTATCGCCGGCGCCAAGAATTCCTTCCGCAGTTCGTCGCCGCCGCGTCGCGCGAGCGCCGGCGTGCACATGTCCGTTTGCACGCCGATCGCCATCGGAACGCCGCCGCAATTGATTCCGGCCAGCGCCTCCGCAAACGTCGCGGAAAAGGAATAGTCGAGACCGAGGCCGCCATATTCGGTCGGCCTGTGGAGGCCGAGCAATCCCAATTCGCCGAGTTGGAGGAAAACTTGATGCGCCGGAAAACACTCGGCCTCCTCCCATTCGTCGACGAAAGGGTTCACCTCAGCGTCAATCCAGCGTTTGACGGTCGCCCCAAGGGCTTCGTGCTCCGAGGTCAATTGCATGACACTGTCCGTCTCAAGGCCGGGCGACAGCGAACTGCATCGGCTGGGGCGTTCTTGCCTCGGCCTCGCGGCAAATCGAGAGGAGCCGACCGAGCAGCGTCCGTGTATCCCTCGGATCGATCACGCCGTCGTCGAGCAGTCGCGCGCTCGTCACGAAAACACTCATCTGGCGATCGAAGCGGTCGACGATGTTGCGTTGGAGATCGTCGAGCTTCTGCTGATCGACCTCGCCGCTCTTTCTCCTCATCGCGGCCTCCGTGACGATGGCCATGGTCTTCGCAGCCTGCTCGCCGCCCATGACCGCCGTCTTCGCGTTGGGCCACGAGAAACAGAAGCGCGGATGGAAGCCGCGGCCGCACATGCCGTAGTTGCCCGCCCCGAACGAAGCGCCGCAGTAGATGGTGATCTGAGGGACCGTCGCGTTGGTCACTGCCTGGATCATCTTCGCACCATGCTTGATGACGCCCGCTTCCTCGTAAGCGCGCCCGACCATGAAGCCGGTCGTGTTGTTCAGATAGAGGATCGGCGTGCGCGATTGGCAGCAGGCCTGGATGAAGTGCGTCGCCTTGTTTGCGCCGGCCGGATCGATCGGGCCGTTGTTGGTGATGACCCCGACCGGCCAGCCTTCGATGCGGAAGTGGCCGCAGACGGTTGCGCTTCCGTAGTTCTCGGAGAATTCGAGGAAGTCCGAATCGTCGGCGATCCTGGCGATGATCTCTCTCATGTCGAAGGGGCGCCGATAATCCATCGGCATGAGGCCGAGCAGGTCCTCGGCGTCGTAGCGGGGAGGCCGGAAGGAGCGGACCGGCTCGGCCGGCGCGTCCTTGTTCCAGTCGATCTGGGCGAGAATTTCACGGGCGATGCGAATGGCGTCGCGGTCGTCTTCGGCGAGATAGTCGCCTAAGCCCGAGATCGACGTATGCATCTCGGCGCCGCCGAGCTGCTCCTCCGTCGCTTCCTCGCCGGTCGCGGCCTTCAGCAACGGCGGCCCAGCGAGAAAGGCGCGGGTCCGATTGCGGACCATGACGATGTAGTCGGACAGACCCGTCTGATAGGCGCCGCCCGCCGTCGACGAGCCGTGGGTGACGGTCACCACCGGCAGGCCGGCGGCCGACATGCGCGCCAGGTTGCGAAACAGGTTTCCGCCGCGGATGAACTCCTCGACCCGATAGGCCATCAGGTTTGCGCCTGCGCTCTCGACGAGTTGAACAAACGGCAGCTTGTTTTCGAGGGCGAGTTCCTGGATGCGCAGCTGCTTGTCGAGGCCCATGGGCTGAAGGGCGCCCGCATCGATGCCGGAATCGGAAACGCTGATCATGCACCGGGCGCCGGATACGATTCCGATCCCGGCCACGACGCCGCCTCCCGGAACGCTCTTGTCGAGATCGGGATTATCGAGCCCGAGCCCCGCCAGAGCGGAGAGCTCGATAAACGGCGCGCCGTGATCGAGCAGAAGCGACAGACGCTCGCGCGCAGCAATTGCTCACGCTTTTCGAATCGCCCTCGGGCCTGCGCGGACTTTGCGACTGTCCGTTGCTGATACTCCTGAACCCGCTGAAGCAGGTCGAGCATTCCGGCCCTGTTGGACTTGAAGACGTCGCTGTTGGCGCTGGTATTTGAGGCGATGTAGGTCATGGTCAGCGAGCGTCCTGCGGGATGGTTTCTGCGAGCGGACAGACGCTGCTGACGCCTGTCGGGCGCGTGCGATGAGCGGGAGGGAGCATTGGGGCGGTCGCTCGCTTCAGTAGCCGAGTTGACGCGCTGCAAGGTCTTTCAAAATTTCCTCCGAGCCGCCTCCGATCATCATGACTTTCACCTCGCGATAGATTCTTTCGCTTCGCATTCCCCGCATGTAGCCCATGCCCCCGAGGATCTGGACCGCCTCGTCGGCGCAGAAGCGCATGGTTTGCGTCGCAAAGACTTTCGCCATGGCGATCCCTGCGACCACCTCGGCGTCGTTCGGACTGTGTCGAAGACGATCGGCGAGGTTGTAGACCAGGCATCGGGCCGCCTCGATCCTCATCGCCATGTCGACGAGCTTGTGACGGATGACTTGCCGTTGAACCAGCGGCTGGCCGAACGTCACCCGCTGGCGCGCCCAGTCCAGCGCCTCCTCGTAGCAAACGCTCGCAAAAGCATAGGCGAGGGCGGCCATAAACAGCCTCTCGCCATTGAAGTTGGCCATCAGGGTCCTGAACCCCTTGTGCTCGTCCCCGACGAGCCGATCGATGGGCACGCGACAGTTGTCGAAGTGAAGGTGCGCGGTGTCGGAGCACCACCAACCCGTTTTATTCAACGCCGTCCGGGAAAGGCCCGGCGTATCTCCGTCAATCACCAGGATCGAGATCCCGTCGGCACCCTTACGATGGGGGTCGGTGCGGACCGCGGTCGTCAAGAAGTCGGCCCGCATCCCCGAGGTAATGAACGTCTTCTCGCCGTTGACGACGAAGTGGTCGCCGTCCCGCACGGCTCTCGTCTTGACGGCGGCGACATCCGATCCGCCGCTCGGCTCCGTTACGGCGAGCGCCGCGATCTTCTCCCCCTTTATCACGGGTGGAAGCACGAGCCGCTTGATCTGTTCGCTCCCCGCCGCAACGATCGGCGGCAGCGCGATCGTGTGCGAGTTGATCGAGGCCTGCAGACCGCCGGCGCCGCAACGGGCGTATTCTTCGGCGAGGATCAGTTTGAAGAAGATGTCGCCCGGACTGCCACCATATTCCTCGGGAAACCCCAGTCCGGTAGCGCCAAGTTCGGCCGCTCGTCGATAGAGGTCCCGGGGGAACGTTCCCGCCTCGTCCCATTCGCTCACAAACGGGGTGATCTCGCGGGCAACGAATTCGCGAAGCGAGTCGCGAAACTGCTCATGTTCCTCCGAAAAGATGCGAGTCGCTGGCGGCATTGTTCTCGACTGTGCTGACAAATTTGAGCTCGATCTTCGACGATCCCATTGCGCGGTTCTTGCGCGGACTGGCTGACCTCAGAGGCCCGGGATGTTGTCCGCGACCTGAGGCCCCGGGATGGATCGATGGTCACCGCACGCGCCGGATTCGACGAAGTCTCAGATAGCCGACGACGCCATTCGGAAAAAAATAGACGCACAGGATGAAGACGACGCCAAACCAGAGGAGCCATCGGTCCGGATGGAAAAGGCGCGCAAGCCATTCCCCGCCCAGCTTGAGCGCGCTGGCGTTGACGGCGGCGAGAGCGAGTTGGAGATAGTTCTGCGCGAACACGAAGATCGTCACCCCGACCGCGGCGCCATAGATAGTCCCGAGTCCGCCAACGACGGCCATCAGCAGAACGTTCAGCATGACGTTGAAGTCCGCCGAAGTCGACGGCCCCGCGTAGCGAGACCACAGCGCCATGAGGACGCCGGCCCAGGCCGCGATCACGGCTGCGATGCAATTCGCGGCGAGACGAAAAGTGAGTGTTCGATACCCGATCGCCTCGGCGCGAAGCTCGTTCTCGCGAACGGCTTCAAGGACCCGCCCGAAGCGCGAATTCACGATGCGCAGAAGGATAAGGAGCGCCGCCAACGACGAGAAGAGGACAAAATAATAGAGGACGACCTTGCCCGTCACATCGAGGCCGACCAAGGGGACGGTGAAGTAGATGTGGCCTGATGACAGGGGCTCAGGGAGCCTGAAGTTCAGCCCGTCGTCGCCGCCGGTCAGCCACGAGAGACGCTGAACGAGCGCGGCGAAGGCGGCCGCAAAGGCAAGCGTGCTCATTGTGAAAAAGATCGCCTTGACCCGCAAGGACGCCATAGCGATCAGCAGCGAGAGGATCGCCGAGATCGCCAGGGCCGCGGCGGCGCCTCCCGCCAAGACGCTCCAGGTGGGGCCGAACCGATGGAGCGCGATCGCTGCGCCGTACGACCCGATGCCGAAGAACATGGCGTGCGCAAAGGAAACGATGCCGCAATAGCCCAGCAGCAGATCGAAAGACGCGACGAGTATGAAAAAGATCGAGATCGTTGCTGCCGTATTGAGCGCCCTCGCGCTGGTCCAGACGAACGGCGCGGACAGGAGGACCACAAACAACACGCAGAGGAACAGTGTAAGCCATCGGCTTCGCGGCGGGTCGTCGGAAAATAGGTGTTTGAGCATGACCGCTCCCCTCAGTGCGCGGCCACGGGGTGGAGTCCGTTGGGACGCCACAGCAGGATCGCCATCATCACGATGATGTCGGAGACGACGGCAAGGTCGGGCGCAAGGAAGCCGATGTAATTGGCGCATAGCGCGATCAACATCGCGCCATATAGACATCCGGTTATCGAGCCCAATCCCCCGATGATCGTGATGATGAGGATTTGCACGAGGACGTCAGATCCGATCGAGGCGCTGAACTCCTCGCGGTAGAAACCCCACATTGCGCCGCCAAGGCCCGCGAGCGCCGATCCGCAGATGCAGACGACCACAAACATCCTCCGGATATGGTGGCCGAGGGCCTCAACCATCTCGCGATTTTCCACTCCGGCGCGAATGAGGAGTCCGACGCGCGAGGAATGCATGACAATCATCATGGCGGCATAGACGACGAGGCCGACGACGAACGCGAATATGCGATAGCGCTCGATCGCGACAGAACCGACCATGTGGACGCCACGCAGAAAACTCGGCGGCATAAGTTGCATTTGGTTTGCGCCCCATACGACGAGCATCAATTGCACCATCACAAGCATGGCCCCGATCGTGATCAGGATTTGCTTGAGATGGCTGCCGTAGACTGGTCGAATGAACAAGCGCTCGTAGACAAGGCCAACGATCGCGGACGTTATGACGGCGGCGGCCATGACCGACGCCACGGCGAGGAGGTTCATCGCGCTCGACGTTGAGGCGAGCCATGGCTGAACAAATCCTGCCGCCGTAGCCGCGACATAGGCGCCGAGCGCGACAAACGCCGCGTGGCCGAGGTTGAGCACATCCATCAACCCGAAAACCAGCGTCAGACCGCTCGTCATGATGAAGAGCATCATGCCCATCGCGAGCCCGGCGACGGTCAACGTCACCCAAGTCGAGACACTTCCCGTCAGAGGCAGCGCCAAGACAGCTACGCCGACCAGGAGCGCAAACGGGGCAATGTCGAGTTTCCGTCCCGGCAGCGCGGTCGGCTCTGCCGACGCGTCGATCGCCGAGGGGGGATTGATGCTTGTCATGGTCAGTCCATCACACATGACTGTTGGGCGATTCGCTCGCCCTCAGTCCCAACAAGTTGTCCTTGAGGGAGTCGGACTCCACGAAATCCGCCATGGAGCCGGCATGCACGATTCGGCCATCATCCATAACCGCGACGTGGTCTCCGAGCGACGACGCAAAGTTGAAGTTTTGTTCGACCAGCAGGATCGTCGTGTCTTTCGCTTTGAGTTCGAAGAAGGCGTCGGCGAGGGCCTGAACCATGATCGGCGCGAGGCCTTTCGTCGGTTCGTCGATCAACAGCAGCTTCCTCGGTTCAATAATCGCGCGCGCGATCGCGACCATCTGTTTCTGACCGCCGGAGAGCGTTCCCGCCGAACGCCGCCAGAAGCGCTTCAACGCGGGGAAAAAGGAAAGAATCCAGTCGACGCGTTCCTTGTCGAATCGCCCGCTCGTCGTCGCGAGGAGAAGATTTTCCTGAACGGTCAGCCCACGAAAAATCCCCATGTCTTCGGGAACGTAGGCGATGCCTCGCCGACAAATGTCGGCCGTTTCGAAGGCTGTGATATCTTGGCCCGCGAAGCGGATTTCTCCCCGACTCGCGTTCCACAGTCCCATGATTGTCCGCAAAGTGGTTGATTTTCCCGCGCCGTTCCGGCCGAGGAGCACCGTCACGCCCGTCGGCGGCACCGAGAGGTCGACTCCCTGCAGGATATGGTACTCGGCGATATGCGTATGGACGCCGCTTAGTCGCAGGATAGGTTCAGACATGGCTCGCGATCTTCGCGCCAAGGTAAGCTTCTTGTACGACCGAAGAGCTCATGACGTCGTTCGGTCGCCCGTCGGCGATCAGCTTGCCGTTGTGCAGGACGACGATCCGGTCGGCCAGCGAACCGATCACGTCCATCTTGTGCTCGACGAGAAGAATGGTCTTGTCGCCGCGTGCTTTAAGGGACTGGATGAGCGACAGGATCACAGGAACCTCGTCGCTGCTCATGCCGGCGGTCGGTTCGTCAAACATGAAGATGTCGGGTTCGAGGGCCATCAGAATGGCGACCTCGAGCTTCCGCTTATCGCCGTGCGGGAGGGTGCCGGCCAAGGCATACAGCCTCCGGGTCAAGCCGCAACTTTCGACGCATTCGAACGCTGTTTGCATGAGATCGCGGCGGGCGCTCCATCGCGAGATCATATTGAATCCGGCGCGACTATGGCTTTGGACAGCAAGTCGAACGTTCTCCAGCACCGTCAGTCTCGGAAAAAGATGGGTGAGCTGGAACGACCGGCCCACCCCCAGATGCGTGCGCGCTGCCGGACCGAGTCGGGTAATATCCCTTCCTTTGCAATGCACGGAGCCGCCCGTCGGTCGGAGTTGGCCAGACATGAGATTGAAGTACGTTGTCTTCCCGGCCCCGTTCGGGCCGACGATCGCTGTCAGAGTTCCGGAGCGGAACTGCGCTGTCACGCCGTCGACCGCATAATGACCGCCGAAGTGGATGCCAAGGCTCCGTGTCTCGAGCGTGACGGCGTTTGTCTCCACTTCGGCGACAGGCATGGGAGGCTCAGCGGTCAACTTTGATCGGAACGGGCATCTCGGACGCTGGGACCTCGCGGACGAGATCCAACATGTCCCATGGGTCGGCCGACTCTTTCTTGGTCTTGAAGACATACTGGCTCTGCATGCCCTGGTGATCTTCCTTCCGGAAGGTCACCTTCCCCTTCGGGGTGTCGAATTCCATGCCCTCCATGGCGGTGATCAGCTTTTCCGTATCCATGGAATTGGCGGCTTTGATGCCGCTGATGATCGCCGAGGCCGCAAGGAATCCGCCCGCGGTGAAGAGATCCGGCGGCTGGTTGAACCGCTTCTCGTTTTCGGTCACCAGCCAGTCGTTGATCGGATTCTTCGGGAAGCCATAATAGTAGAATGTGCCACCGGTGACGTCCAATCCCTTCCAGCCCTTCATCGTTTCGAGATTGCTTCCGCCAATGGAAATGAACTCGATTCCGTACCGTTCGGGATTGAGCTCCGCGAGTTTGCGTATCGGGTTCGGCGCGCCCCAGATCACGACCAGATATTTCTTTCCAGGCGCGTCTTTGAGCGAATCCGTGACCCGTTGCATCGGCGCGGTGAAATCTGACGTCGAGATCGGAATGAATTCGTCGTGCACAAAGTTCACTTTCAGTTTCAACGCCGCGACCGCTTCTTTATAAGCCGCGACCCCGTCCTTTCCGTAGACGTAGTCGGGCGCAAGAAAGGCGACGTTGTCTCCGTCCTTGAGAACTGCAGCGCTGGCGAGCGCATCCTGGAAGGAGTTCCGACTGGCTCTGAAGAGATAGCGATTCCAGTTTGCGCCGGTCAGCGAGTCGGCGATTGCGGGTTCGATGATCAACAATTTCTTGTAGTCCTCAGCAATGGGAGCGATTGCGAGGGCGCCTCCGGACCAAGTGGTCCCAACGGCGATATCCACCTTGTCGTCGCCATAGGCTTCCGTGAGCGCGACCTTCGACAGGTCGGGCTTGAACTGGTCGTCCTTGACGATCAGTTCGATGTCGCGGCCGATAACCTTCATCGTCCCCTGTGTATAGTACTCGAGGCCGAGCCGGAGGCCGCGCTCCGTGTCCCTGGCATAGGTCTCGTAAGGCCCGGTCTTGCTTGCGATGAGCGCAATCTTGATGGGCTTTGCATCATCCGCGATCGCCGGCTGCCCGCAGGCAAGTCCGAGCGCGAGCGCAATGGCCGCAAGCGCAGGCTTCAACATGTTTTCCTCCCGTTTGATTTCTTCAGTTGATTGAGCGGTTCTTGTCTTTCCAGAAGGGCTCGCGAAGAATCCGCTTCAGGATCTTCCCGCTCGGATTGCGAGGCAGTTCGGTTACGAAGTCGACCGATTTGGGACACTTGTAGTGAGCCAGACGGTCGCGGAGCCACTGAATGATTTCGCCCGCGTCCGCCTGTTCGCCGGGCTTGAGGACGACGCACGCCTTGACGGCTTCGCCCCACGTCGGATCCGGGACGCCGATCACCGCCGCGTCGAAGACCGCCGGATGATGCATGAGGATGTTTTCGATTTCGGCGGGGTAGATGTTCTCGCCGCCGGAAATGATCATGTCCTTGATGCGGTCGTTGATGAACAGGTAGCCGTCTTTCAGGTAGCCGGCGTCGCCGGTACGAAACCAGCCTCCCTGATCGTTGCGGCCCTCCGGAAAAGCGGCGTGTGTCGCGTTGACATCGCGCCAGTATTCCTTGAGGTTGCGAATTGTTTCGATCCAGATCTCGCCCGTCTGCATTTCGGGGAGATCCTGCTTGGTCACGGGGTCGACGATCCGGAGGCGCGTTTCGGGCGCCGGCTTGCCTGCCGACAGGAGCAGCGCCGCGGCGGATCCGTCTACGCGATGATCCTCCGGCATCAGGAACGTGCCAGGACCGGAGACCTCCGTCAGCCCGTAGACCTGCAGGAAGCGGCACCCGAAGGTCCCCATCGCATCGGTCAGCACGCGCTCGCTGATGGGCGACCCGCCGTAGGCGATCAGTTCGAGCGTTCGATAATCGCCCGCTCCCGCGCCCGGCGCCTGCAGCATGAACAGGAGCATCGCGGGCACGAGAAAGGAATGCGTGACCCCGTGGCGCCCAATGCCGTCGATGAACGCGGCCGGGTCGAATTCCGGATACGCCACGGTCTGGCCGCCGGTGTAGAGCGTGAGGAACAACATCGTCATGCCGGCGACGTGGAAAGTCGGAAGCGGGTTGCCCAGAACGCCCGATTCGCCAAACTCCCACTCGCTGGCGACGACCCGGGACGTCGAGACGAGCCCCTTGTGGCTCAGCACGATGCCTTTGGCTCGCCCGGTCGTGCCGGAGGAATAGAGTTGCAGCGCGGCGTCGTCCTCGGTGATCGCGACCGGCTCGTAGAATTCGTCATGCGCCCGGCGCCAATCGTCGAACCCGGGAAAGCCCGGCAGGTCCGTCTCCGTGCAGAGGATGAGCGGTCGGGGCGCGTCGCTGGTCCAATGAACCGCGCCGCGGAACTGGTCGATGAAACTCTCGTCCACCATGAGGACGCGGCATTGGCTGTGCTGAACAATGTATTCAACCTCGGCCGGCGCGAGCCGCCAGTTGATCGGCGCGCAGACAGCGCCGATCTTACACGCCCCGATCGTCAGCAACAGACATTCGATATGGCGCCGGGTAAGACACCCCACCCGGTCGCCTCTGCCAATGCCCGCGGCGCTCAGGGCATTCGCAATCCTGCTCGATTCGCGATCGAAGTCGGCGAACGACAAGGCTGAAGACTCGCAGCGATAGGCGATTTTGTCCGGCCGCGCCGCGAGATGCCGCGGAATCGCGTCCAGTAGCGTGCGATCATGGATCCAGTCGCCACTTATCATGAAACTGCACTCTGACATCCGATCCGTCGCCGCGCGACGTCCTGCGGTCAAAATCGCAAGACGACAGAGCCGAGTCTTGTGCAGACTAGCTGACGACGCTCCCTCGGCCGTCGAACCGGTCACGGTGAGCACGATGCGAAAAAGTGGATGCCGGTCTTTCACGAAAATCCTGCTCTTTTAAAGAATCTGGAGCGAGATGCGATTCGACCGAATCGCATCTCGCTCCAGCCAATTTACGCAAGACCGATCGGCAGACGATCTCCATGCAAGGATCGGCCGCCTGTCGCGGCTCTAGGCGCGTTCCAGGGCCGAGCCAAGACGCCATTTGGGCGTCGCTTCCCTCGCGGAGGGGCATGGCGCTGATTTGCCCCTGGCGTGTCGGACGCGAATTCGAGATCGGGCGCGCGCCCTCTGAACTGCGCGAAGTCAAGGACAGGGAGCTCGGCGCCGTGGTGACGCTCTATCATTGCAAGAATGCACGCTCCTTCCGAGCGCTCTGGGCGCTGGAGGAAATTGGGCTCTCTTACGAACTCAAGCTGCTTCCGTTCCCTCCACGGTTCCTCGCGCCCGATTATCTTCAAATCAATCCTCTGGGCACCATTCCGTTGCTGATCGATGGAAATGTAAGAATGACCGAATCGGCGGCCATCTGTCAGTACCTGGCGGATCGCTATTCGAAGTCGGTCCTGGCGCTAGGCCCAGACGACCCTGACTATGGATCGTACCTGAACGCCCTGCATTTTGGCGAGGCGACGCTGACTTTTCCTCAGACAATCGTCTTGCGCTACGGTTCTCTTGAACCGCCGGACCGCCGCTTGCCGCAGGCGGCGACCGACTATACACGTTGGACGCTCGGTCGCATGCGGGCGTTCGCCGATGCGCTCGCGGACGCCGAATACGCCGCAGCGGGCCGGTTCACGGCCGCCGACATTTCCGTTGGCTACGCCCTGATGCTGGCTCGGATCATAGGTCTCGGCGACCAGATTCCGACGCGTCTTCAGAGCTACTATGATCGGCTGGAGTGTCGCCCCGCGTTTGGGCGCGCGTTGAGCGCCCAGTCTCAGGCTCTTGCGGCAAACGAACAGCCGGGCGCCTGACCGCTGGGATCATTGCGAGCGCGGAGGAATGCGGTGAACGAACTGAGGAAAGTCGGCGTGGTCGGCGCCGGGATGATGGGGTCCGAGATCGCGCTCATGTTCGCGCTCGCTGGTCATCCGACAATCCTTTCGGACCAGAAGCGAGAGTCGGCGGAGGCGGCGATCGAACGCCTTCACGGCGTTCTGGATCGCGGGCTCGGACGGGGCTTTTGGAGCCCAGAAGCCGCGGAAAGCGCGCGCCGCGCCCTTCAGGCGGTCGACAGCCTTGACGATCATGCGGACCGGGATTTCGTCATCGAAGCCGTATTCGAGAACGCCGAGATGAAGCGCGGCGTCTTCAATCGCCTCGACGCGCTGCTTCGGCCCGAAGCGGGGCTGGCCTCGAACACCTCTTCGATTTCGATCACCTCGCTCAGTTCCGCGATCAATCCGGATCGTCGCCGGCGCTTCCTAGGCGCACACTTCTTCTCGCCCGTTTCGCGCATGCGTCTCGTCGAGGTCATCCCGACTCTCGACACCGATCCGGACTTCGTCGATCGGGTGTCGGAGACTCTTGCCGGCATCGGCAAGACGCCAATCCGGGTCAAGGATGTGGTCGGCTTCGCGGTCAACCGGCTGTTGCACGCGCTGGTCCTCGAATCGATTCGACTAGTCGAAGAAGGCGTCTGTTCGCCCGCCGATATCGACGCAGCTTGCAAGCTCGGGCTCGGCCATCCGATCGGACCCTTCGAGCTTCTCGACAATACGGCCAACTCGCTGTCGCAGAGCGTCCACGAAATCCTGCATCAGGCCTACGGCGAGCGATTTCTGCCACGACCGCTTCTGCGGCAAATGGTCGAGGCCGGCTACGACGGCCGCAAGGCCGGACGCGGCTGGTATCGCTACGACGCCGGCGGCCGGCGACTGTGATCGCGCTCGAGCGTTCGCGCAAACTGTCTTTTTGCAGGCGAGGAAAGGGTCCATGGACATTAGTCAGAGCGCAAGGAGCGCCGATTTCGGCAATCGCATCCGCGAATTCATGGCCGATCATGTCTACCCCAACGAACGCCGCTTCTACCAGGAGGCGGAACGGCTCGGACCTTGAGCCGTTCTGCGGGTCGTCGAGGAGCTCAAGCCGATCGCGCGGGGGGCAGGGCTCTGGAACCTGTTTCTGCCGGCTGAAGCGGGAGGTTTGACGAATCTCGAATACGCGCCCCTGTGCGAGATCATGGGACGATCGCATCTCGCGCCGGAGGTCTTCAACTGCAGCGCTCCGGACACCGGCAACATGGAGACGATCCTGCGGTTCGGCACGGAGCCCCAAAAGGAGACATGGCTGAAGCCGCTCCTCGCCGGCGAAATCCGTTCGGCTTTCGCGATGACGGAGCCTGAGGTCGCCTCGTCGGACGCCACCAACGTCAGCAGCCTGATCGTCCGCGAGGGCGACGAATACGTGATCAACGGGCGTAAGTGGTACACGACCGGGGCCACCGACCCCCGCTGCAAGATCATCATCTTCATGGGTCAGACCGATCCGCACGGAACCGACCGCTACCGTCGCCAGTCGATGGTGCTCGTGCCCAAGGACACGGTCGGCGTCCGCGTCATTCGTTCGTTACCGGTGCTGGGCTTCTACGGCGTGCCGGATCGGGCGTCCGAAGTCCTGTTCGAAAACGTACGCGTGCCGGTCGGCAACGTCCTTCTCGGCGAAGGCCGCGGCTTCGAGATCGCCCAGGGACGCCTCGGTCCCGGTCGTATTCATCATTGCATGCGCCTGATTGGGCTCAGCGAGCGCGTGCTCGAGCGTATGTGCCGACGCGCCGAGCAGCGCGTCGCTTTCGGCAGGCCGCTGGCCGAACAGACAGTCACCCTGGAGCGGATCGCCGAGGGCCGGATCATGATCGAGCAGGCTCGCCTTCTGACGCTGAAGGCCGCCTACATGATGGACAGCGTGGGCAATAAGGCGGCGCGCCAGGAGATCGCGATGATCAAGGTCGTTGCGCCGAACATGGCCCAGCGGATCGTCGATTGGGCCATCCAGATCTTCGGCGGCGGCGGCACGTCGAACGATCACTTTCTTGCCGCCGCGCTGGCCACGACTCGGCTTCTCCGATTGGCGGACGGACCGGACGAAGTTCACCGCAATCAGATCGGCAGGCTAGAGCTCAGGCGCTACCAGAACAGCAATCCCTCACGCATCGGCGGCGAGGGCAGGCAGCTTTCCCTGGAGGAGGCAGAATCCTGGGCTGGTGACGGCCTCTGGCCCAACCCGGCGCTTCGGCAATGAGCAGGCGCGTCGAGGGCAAGAAGGCGCTGATAACCGGAGCAGCGCAGGGCATCGGCGCCGCGAGCGCGCTCGCGCTCGCTCGGGAAGGCGCAAGAATCCTGCTGACCGACCTGAATTCGGATGGCGCCTCGGAGACCGCCGAACGCATCAACCGCGTCGTAGGCACGCCGGTCGCTTTCGCAATGCGTCAGGACGTGACGGTCCAGTCCGACTGGATCGAGGCGGTCGAGAACGCTGGGACGCTGCTCGGGGGACTGTCTGTGCTGGTCAACAATGCGGGCGTTGCGACGGTCGGATCGGTCGAAGACTTGACGCTTGACGAATGGCGGCGAGGAATGCGCGTCAATGCCGACAGCGTCTTTCTCGGATGCAAATTTGCATTACCCGCGCTTCGAGAAAATCAGCCCGGCTCGATTATCAACGTGTCGTCGATTGCCGGTTTGATCGCATCGCACAATTTTGCGAGCTACAACGCTTCGAAGGCCGCTGTATGGCTTCTGAGCAAGTCTGTCGCGCTCCACTGCGCGCGACAAGGCTGGAACATCCGCTGCAATTCGATCCATCCAACGTTCATCCAGACGCCAATCCTGAAGGCGCTGGTGGGAAACCGCGATGAAGCGACAGTGATGGAAAAGCTAAGGCGCCAGGTGCCTCTCGGCCGGCTCGGGGACGCTGACGACGTCGCTAACGCTGTGGTTTATCTCGCTTCGGACGAAAGCAGTTTCATGACGGGAGCGGAGATCAAGGTCGACGGCGGCATATCAGCGATGTGAAGAGCTGCTGTCACCTTCTCACGACGGGACCGCGAATACAGGCCTTCCGAAAAAGCGCCGCGGCTCCTAACAGGCCCGCTCATCGCTGCCTCTACGCGTTATGCCGGCGGGCTCTCTTGGCGCCGTCGGCGACCTCTCGTTCGAAGTCGTCAGCGCGTTGGCGCCGCTCGAACCAATGCGACCGCGAGCAGCGTCTTCAGGACTGTCGCCCAGAGGAACGGAACGACGCCGATCGCAAGGGCCTTCGCCGGACCGAGGAGGCAAGCGAGCCAGCTGAAACCTAGCACAAACACGAAATAGTGCCCGGCGGCCATGGTCGATATGGCGCCGCGCCACGACCGGGACGACCCGCGTTCAGAGAGGGCGCCGACAATCCAGGCCGCGACCAGAAACCCGGCCAGGTATCCGGCGGTCGGACCGAAGAAATAGGTCGGTCCAGCCGTGGCCCCGGCGAAGACAGGCAGCCCGAGAAAACCCTCAAGCAGGTAGAGCGCTACCGTCGCGGCGGCCAATCCTGAACCGAGGGCCGGACCGAGCAGAAGGACGACCAGCGACTGCAAGGTCATCGGCACCGGATAGAACGGGACTTCTAATTTCGCTGAAACGGCCAGGGCTAGAGACCCCGCGATCGTCCAGAACAGAGCCCGCGCGAAGGACGCCTTGGCGGCGTCGGCGCCGACAATTGTCTCGATGGTCGAGTTCTCGAGGTTCTTCATGGTCTTTCCTCAATCGTGGACAACCCGGGCGACTTGGTGCTCGCAGAAGCGCCAGAAAGCGCGTTTGAAATCTGCGACGCGACGGACAGAGGAACCTTGATGTTCAGATCGAGCAGCATCTGTCCCATGCCTTTTCCGAGTGGGTCGATCCGCGTAGAGGCCGGTCCGCCGCCGTCCAGTGCGCCAGGGAGAAGGAAGTTGATGGCGTGGATGCCGGGCACGTGAAAGCGCTCGACCCCGCCGGTCATCAGGTGCGCGAAGTAGCTCTTGACCACGTCCGGCGTCACGGCGCGCCAAATTAACGGGAGCCACTCCGGGCAGCGCGCGATGACGCCGATGTTCGAGATGTCGCCCTTGTCGCCGCTGCGCGCCCACGCGAGTTTAATGAGCGGCAGTTCGACGGATGGTTCGTCCGGAGACCCCGCCCACGCCTCGGGTTCAGGACTCAGGGAAGGCGGCGTCGCCGGCCCTTCGTTGATCGGGATCTCCACTTCCGTCCGCTGGCCGTTCAGCCAGTAACCGACCGGCGCTTCGGACTTCGAGATCAAGAAGGAGAATTGTGTGACCAGCGGGGACGGGGACGGCCGGCCGCCCCCTGGGCTCGTGGTGCCAGGCGACCAGGATGTGCCGGACGGCGCGATCTCCCGCGAGAAGATCTCCAAGGCCTTTTTGTCGGGATGATCGACAACGACGCGAACCATGACTTCGCGGGCGGCCGAGGTCCGCGCATGCGGCCCATAGAGCGATTCCGCGCCGAGGAGTTCTATCCGCGCGCTCGAGAAGTCTCCGAAACCCTTGTCGATCAGAATCCGCCGCGCGCGTGCGACAACCGCTTCTCCCGTACGGCGCGCCTTCGCCGCGGCGTCGATACCAATGATGACCATCGAGCCCGTGCATCGATATCCGTTCAACGCGGTCGCCGACACCTTATAGAACCCGCTCGGCGCCCGCCCTTTGGCCCCTGCGACGAGGACGTGATCGTCGTCGATCTGGGAAATCCGGACGTCGCGAAAGTCGCAGGTGACGTCGGGGAGCAGGTAGGCGCCCGGATCTCCAATTTCGTAAAGCATCTGCTCCGCGATGCAGGCGCTCCTGATGAAGCCGCCCGTGCCCTCGGGCTTCGTGACGACGAAAGATCCGTCGCTGTTGCACAAAACGATCGGATAGCCGATGGCTGCCCAATCCGGCACGGATTCCCAATCCGTGTGAAGCCCTCCGGTCGCCTGGCAACCGCATTCGATAATGTGACCCGCTAAGCTTCCGCCCGCGAGTCGGTCGCAATCATCAGGCGACCAACCAAATTCGTGTATCAGCGGACCGAGCGTAACGGCGCTGTCGACTCCGCGGCCGGTGATGACAATGTCAGCGCCGGCCGCCAGCGCGCGCGCGACCGGGAGCGCCCCGAGATACGCGTTCGCGCTCAAAACATGAGCCGGCAGCGGGGCGCCCGAGAACATATCCTTGACGCCCTGCTCTCGTAGCCGCGGCATCATCTCCCTGACGTCATCGCCCTCGACAACTGCAATAGAAGGGGAGACCCCGAGAGATTGGGCCAGCGCCTGCAGTGCCTCAGCGCACCCCTTGGGATTGATGCCGCCGGCGTTGGCGATGAACTTGACGCCGTCTTTCAGGCCCTGCTGGAGCACCTCTCGCATGGCGATGTCGACGAAGTCCGTCGCGTAACCCAATTGCGGCTTCTTGGCTCGCGCCGCCGCGAGGATCGCCATCGTCGTCTCGGCGAGGTAATCGAACACAAGGTAGTCGATCGAGCGCGATCGCATGAGTTGTGCCGGGCCGACCATGCTGTCTCCCCAGAAACCCGACGCGCCGCCGATGCGTATAACTTCTCGTGATGCGCTCATGGCAGGATCGCTCCTATCTTGTGGAGAAAGGCCAAGGTTAGGATGACGGGCTTAGATCAGCTTGCGAAAACTGGCTGTCGGACCTCATGGCTCTGGGCCAATTTCCGTGTTTGCGCGCCTCCATCGGCAGCATGCGCAATTAGCAGAGCTCGATACCAGTTTGCCGGAGCTTCGCCGACTGCGCCTCGTCAAAGAGGTGCCCGTGCCGCCCCACAAAGTGGGAGGCGGGGCGCCTTCCCCCATCTCTCGCCGTTCCGGCTGGCTTTTCGCCTTGGGGCCTCCTTAGATCAGGTGTTCACCTCAAACAGGCCGACGCGCCCATCCCGCCGCCGACGCACATGGTGACGACCACGTAGCGGATGCCGCGCCGACGTCCCTCGAGCAGGGCGTGCCCGACTAGACGCGCGCCTGTCATGCCATAGGGATGGCCGACGGATATGCCGCCTCCGTCCACGTTGTAGCGATCGGGATCGATGCCGAGATGATCGCGGCAATAGAGCGCCTGGACCGCGAAAGCTTCATTGAGCTCCCAGAGCCCGATGTCGCCGACTTTCAGTCCGTGGCGGGCGAGGAGTTTCGGGATCGCGAAGATCGGACCGATCCCCATTTCCTCCGGCGGGCAACCCGCCACCGCAATGCCTCGATAGACGCCGAGCGGCTTGAGACCGCGCCTTTCCGCAAGCTTCGCCTCCATCAAGACGCACGCCGAAGCGCCGTCGGAAAGCTGGCTGGCGTTGCCCGCCGTAACCGTGCCGCCTTCAAGGACCGGATTGAGCTTCATGAGATCATCCAGCGTCGTGGATGGACGGGAGCACTCGTCGCGGTCGAGAATCACTGGCTTTTCGGACACCTCGCCGGTCGCCTTGTCCTTGACGTGCATCACCGATTCGATCGGAATGATCTCAGCATCGAAACGCCCCGCCTTCTGGGCGACCGCCGTCCGCTGTTGCGACAGCAGGGCGTAAGCGTCCTGCGCATCGCGAGCGATGTTGTACTTGCTCGCCACAAACTCTGCGGTGCCAAGCATCGGCATATAGCCATGCGGGACCTCGGCGGTGACGTTTGGATCGGCGCCTTCGCTGACCCACGCGAAGTACCGGTCTTGCACCGCGGAGATGTTCTCCTGACCCCCGGCCGCGACGACGTCCATGCCATCTGCTATGATCTGCTTGGCGGCCGTCGCCACGGCCATAAGGCCCGAAGCACATTGGCGGTCCACTGTCTGTCCGGCGATCGAGAGCGGCGCGCCCGCCGCGAAAAGGGAGGTTCGGGCGAGGTTCATTCCAGCCGTGCCCGCTCCCAGCACCGTTCCCAGGACGAAGTCTTCGATCTCGCCTGGGTCGACTCCCGATCGCTGGATGGCGTGACCGAGTACGTGCGCCGTCAGCGTCGGCGATCGGATCGCGTTCAGCGCTCCCCGATGAGCCTTGGCTATTCCGGTTCGCGCCGTGCTGACGATGACCGCTTCTCTCATTCGAATCTCCTTCTCACGCCTTATCTTGCCAGTCGCTCAGTCTCTCGCCGCGCTCGGCCAGCCGGCGCAGCAGCGGCGAGACCCGCCAATCGTTCCGCTCGGAAGCGAAGTGATCGAGGCGCGCGACGACTACCCGAAGTCCGATCTCGTCCGCCATGAAGACTGGGCCGCCGCGCCAGGCCGGGAAGCCGTAGCCCGCCGCCCAGACGATATCGATGTCGCTCGGACGATAGGCGATTCCTTCCGAAAGGATCTCCGCAGCCTCATTGATCATCGGATAGAGCAGACGCTCGAAGATCTCGCGATCGGGGATCGACGCCCGACGCGAAACGCCATGCTGTCTTGCAAGCTCAATGGCGAGCGCGGTTCGGGCCGTCGAAGGAAGAGGCGTCCGACCCTCGTAGCGGTAGTACCCTTCGCCGGTCTTTTGACCGTACCGGCCGGCTTCGAACAGGGCGCGGCACAGAGCGCGGTAGGAGGCATCTCGAGGACCTTCTCCCGATTTGATCCATTCGATGACAGTGCGCGCGCCGACGTCCACGCCCGCCATGTCCAGCATTCGGCTCGGACCCATCGCCATGCCGATCCACTGCGGGCTCTCTGCGACGCCGTCGATCTGACGGGCGTCGCCCCCTCGAATTGGAGCGCCTCGTTCTCCCGACCGTAAACCTCGGCCATTCTGTTGCCGATGAAACCGTAGCACACTCCAGAGACGACAGGGGTCTTCCCGATGCGCGACGCGAGTTGCACGACGGTCTGCAGCGAAGCTCGGCGCCGTCGTCTGGCAGGCTCTAGTACAGCGATTCCTTAAAACCTCACACCTTGGGGCGGTCGTTTCAGTCTCATTGCACCGTGCGCTGGCGGTCGAATCTTGCCAGCCTATTGGCCATGGCTTGAGGCTTTTGACCCCGACCTTGTTTATTCTTTCGTGCCGCTTAGCCGTCAGGATGTACTCGAAGTTCACGAACGACTCTACCCCGGAAGGTACATCTTTCACACTCGACCTGGGCCACCGCGCCTCGACCTCTTCGGTTTTAAGCCGGATTACAACTTCGCGCCGCTATCCTCGCTATCGATCATTTTCAGGCTGGCCAGATACAGCCCGTCGTCAGGCCCGGGCGCACCAATAGCGATCATCGACAAGTGGTTTGGAGAAGCCCCGACTAGGTTCCTGACCGACAATTTCGGTACCTACGTAACCAGCCAAGGTACCAGTATTTTTCACAATGACGCCCGGGCGGCGGCCGGCCTACTCACCATCGTATCGCCTGAAGCCTTCGAAGATCGGCGTCGCGGGATCCCGCGGGATCTCGCGAAGATCCCTTCGGAACTGGCTGCTTTCGCTGCCTTCGCAGCGCGCCAAGCGAGTAGCATGTCCCTGGCGTCCTTACTGTTCGCGGCGAAGCTTGAGGTCAGTGGTGGCGCTTGGAGCACATCCTTCAATCTCGTTGTCGGCGATAGCTTTGCTGACAGGATTATGTTCTGGAATGCCCGGCTGCTGATCCCGTCGTGGCTCGACAACGACCTCTATTGTCTTCGGGTCGACGAAGATCAACTTTCTGACCCTGAGTATCTCAGCGTCCTCAGCGGACTCTTGAAGCAGCGCAACCATGTAACAGCCGGAGGGGGAGGGCCACCCCACATAACGGTGCGGTCATGCAGTCTGACGGTTGAACGCCTTGAAGCCGCGAAGGCGGTCGTCGAAAGCACGAAGCCATGGGGACCAGTGGCCTGTGAGCGGGTCCTTAGTTTTGACGCGCTCGTTCCAAGTGCGCACGCCTTCTCTCACGCCCGGGAGAATTATCGGATAGGCAGCGGGCTCTTTGGCGCGGCGAGTTGGAAACAATTTGTGTGGACGCCGCCGACTATCCGGCCGCCGGCGGTCTTGCCCGATCACCTGGACGCGCTGCCCAGGCAGACCTTCAATGAGGGTTACTGGAGCACCGACTATTTTCTCGAATACGACGTCCCCGAGGCGCGCGGTCTGATCCACAACCGTTGGGAGATGCCGCGACGCTGGAGGATGGCGGGGGCCTTTGAAGTTAAGTTCGTCGATCAGCAACCGCTGGCCGTATTTCCGCCTCCTCCAAGGCGAGGCCGGGCCGGAACGATAGTGGTCGCTCAGAACGTCGAACACCCGGTTGAAACCATCGAAGTTCCTACAGCTGAAACGGCGATTAGCTATGCGCTCGCCAGCGGCGGCGCGTGGGCGCGCCCTGAAGCCGAGCACAGCGAGGTTCTGCCGCCCAGTAAACTTACTTGGGCTGAGCCCTCAAACGAAGCACGCTACCTCGAAGGCGTTCTCGGCATGACCGGCGGCCTGAACAATGCCGAGAGCTACCTGCTGCACCCTTTTTTTGAAGAGGATGCTAGCGGCCTTTGGAGGAACGCCAAACTTGTCTGCTGAGAATGTTACGCCCGTCGTGAACTCACTGAAGAAGCACCGCGGACGATCGCCGACATTCGATCTTCGAAGTGAACGCGAGACAACGGTTCTCGCGAGCCTGATTGTCAAGGCCGCCGAGGGTCTCAAGGCTCCGGTTGATGACATTCCCTTAAAGAAACTGCAGGACGATTGGGCAGGCCACCGCACCGCCTTTTGGGAGCGACACCGAGAACAAAACTGGGGTCGCACTGCGGATCGCCCCGACGAGGGGGAGGAGAAGTCGCTCGACGCGTGCCTGATAGGAATGCGCAAACGCAAGATGCTGTTTCAGGGGTACTTATGGCCCTGTCGGCATTGCCACCACAAGAACTGGATCGACATGAGCGCATTGAAGCCGACCCTCATCTGCGAGGTGTGCGGCGCGACGGCCGAGGCACCGGTGGACATTCGGTGGCGGTTTCGGCCGAACCAGTTAGGTGGTTGCGAGTTTCAGGCACCACAGAAATGCCTCAGATTGATCAATGTGTAGGCCATCAGTTTCATACCGTAGTGTCGCTGCTGTTTGAACTCGAAGCGCAACAGCAACCGCTTGAA
>Ga0074045_10001026_pt1 | contig 27188 bp, 22 predicted proteins | sample BogForMeECP23OM2_FD_94442 | JGI IMG/M metagenome (GOLD analysis project Ga0074045, IMG submission 94442) | Bog forest soil microbial communities from Calvert Island, British Columbia, Canada - Bog Forest MetaG ECP23OM2 | ecosystem: Environmental > Terrestrial > Soil > Wetlands ...
AAGGGAATATCTCCGACTTCATCCAGAAACAGGGTTCCTTTGTCGGCCAATTCGAAGCGACCGATTTTTTGCGCTATCGCCCCAGTAAAGGCTCCCCGCTCATGGCCAAAGAGCTCGCTCTCCAGCAGGTCGAAGGGGATAGCGGCGCAATTCAGTTTGAGATAAGGGCGTCCGTACCGCGGGCTGACATTGTGAATCGCTTGCGCGATCAACTCCTTCCCGGTGCCGGTTTCTCCTTGAATTAATACGGTGGACGCGGTCGGCGCGACACGCTCAACCTGTTGGAGCACGGCTTCGAGAGCCGGACTGCGACCCACGATCTGCTGAAATTGGGGCCCCCTACCGTCGTGGGCCCGAAGACTACCTTTTTCGAAGCCTCCCACAACTTTCCTCCCAGAGACCTGTTACACCAGGTCGTTGCTGCCACTAACGGCCTCCAATGCCAATCGAACGCGATCAAGCAGAATGCCAGCGTCAAAGGGCTTGGCCAAAAACCCCACTGCCCCGGCTCGCATTGCTTGAAGGCGCATTTTTTCGTCCCCGTGCGCTGTGATGAAGATGATCGGAGTCGCAGATCTTTGAGCGTTCAACTTTGCTTGAAGATCCAGGCCGGACATGCCCGGCATACGGATATCCGCGATTAGGCACGCAATTTCTGGAAGTTGGCCGGACTTCAGAAAATCCTCGGCCGAAGGGAATGGGGCCACGGCATAACCCGAGGTTTTCAGCAGCCGTTGCAACGAGACCCGGATCAATTCGTCGTCATCGACAACAGCGATTAACTTTGTTTTCGTCGCGGTGATCATGGCAGTCCATAAAGTATCTTGCGCGTTAGGGGCTGACAATTGTCATTTCTTATAGGCGCGTTATATATAGATATAGGAGCGGCCCAAGGTAGGGAACCCTCCCGTGGACCCCCAATTCGGCTTGTTCAGGAGGAGCTGCCGGCAGGAAGTTTCAGCTTCTCCGCCATTCGGCCCAATTCAGCCGGGGAACCCGCCTGCATTTTATGCATTATGTGTCCGCGATGGACTGCAGCGGTAATCTCACTCGTCCCGAGTTTCGAGGCGATCTGCTTTGTCTGCATACCCGCAACCAGAAGTCCCATCACCTCGCGCTCGCGTGCGGTTAGGCTTCTGTACCTTTCCTGCAATACTGCAAGCTCATTCTGCTGTTGCCGTGCTGCTTGGTCGCGCTGAAGTGCTTGCTCGATGGCGTCCAGAAGGTCCTGATCTCGGAATGGCTTGGTGAGAAACTCCACGGCGCCTAATTTCATGGCCTTCACGGTCATTGGAATGTCGCCGTGGGCCGTGATGAAAATGACAGGGATGTTCATACCTGCGTTAATTAAGCTGCGCTGGACCTCGAGCCCGCTCATTCCCGGAAGTCGCATATCCAAAACGAGGCAGCTCGGCCCCCCCGGCATCCTTTGCTGCAGGAAATCCTGCGCGGTCGCAAACAACTCTGTGCGCAAACCGACCGTTCTCAGCAGCCGTCGCATCGCTGCCCGGATATCCGGGTCATCATCAATAACGAATACGGTGCGCTCAGCTGAGGAAGTCATGCGCGCTCTGACCTTTGGTGCGGCAGCGTAAATCGAAATGTAGCACCGCGCCCAGAATGGGCCTCGGCCCAGAGACGGCCACCGTGGGATTCCACAATCGAACGGCTGATCGCCAAGCCCATGCCGGTACCTTGCGGCTTGGTGGTGAAAAATGCGTCGAAGATCTGATTCGCCTTCTCAGAAGGCAAACCTATCCCGGTGTCACTAACTGAGATCAACAAGTCGCCATATTCGGTCATCTGCGACGTAATGGCAAGTTCACCGGGAGCCTCTCGTATCGCCTCAATGCCATTGAGCATAAGATTCATCACGACTTGCTGCAGTTGCACGTGGTCACCCATAACTCTGGGAAGATTTTCTGCTAGGTCTAAGTGGACTGAAACGGAACGCTGTCTTGCCTCATTCTGTAGCAGAACAACGATGTCGCGAATGACTTCATTTACATCAACTCCTTTGCGATGCGGAACATTCTTGCCGAACAGTGAGCGGACACGGTCGATGATTTCTGCCGCTCGCGTGGCGCAACCAGCCATTCCAGAGGCAGCATCCCGGGCTTCTGCAATATCGGGCTCGTTCCGCTCAAGCAAGCGTAGGCAGGCCTGGGCGTTGGTGACAGCTGCGGCAATCGGCTGCTTGATCTCGTGAGCCAAAGAGACCGCCAATTCTCCCATCGTGGTCACACGATTGATGTGTGCAAGATCTGCCTCCAATTGGTGCAGCCTCTCGCGCTCTTTCTCGGCGCGCTTGCGATCCGTCACGTCAACATGCGTACCGACCATTTCAACGTAGTCTCCGGTGGTGCTGAAAACCGGATGCCCTAACGAGAGGATGTGTCGAACCGTTCCGTCTGGTCGAAAGATTCTGAATTCGTTGGCGTAATCTGCTTTGCCTAGCAGTGCCCTCTCGCCATATTCCAGCGCTTTGTCGCGATCCTCCGGATGTATCCGTTGCCGCACCATTTCCTGGGTCGGAAGGCCCTCCTGTGGATCGAAGCCCCAGATTCGAAAGTTTTCCTCAGACCAGTAGCGGACCGACCAGTCACGGGAATCTCCTCCAGCTTTATAGGCCCAACTACCCGTGTGGGTCAGACTTTGTGCTTCTGCCAGATAAGCTTCGCTGCGCTTTAAAGCTTCTTCGGCCCGCTTGCGGTCCTCGATGTTGGTACGTGTGCCGTACCATCGAATAACGCGTCCGTGCTCATCCCGCAGCGGATTGTCTCGGATCAGAAACCAGCGATACTGCCCGTCTTTTCCCTTGATTTGAGCCTCCAACTCAAAAGGGGCAGCCTCCAAACGTGCGCGCTCACGGATGGCTTCTAACTTCTTCAGATCTCCGGGATGAAATTTACTGACAAAGACTTCTCTCGACTGAAGCTGTTCGAGAGAAAGGCCGGTGTATTCCCGTTCTGGTTGGTTGGCAAAAAGCGGACTCCAATCCGCGTCGAAAACGTAGACTTGCTGGGGAATCACATCGATAAGCTGTCGAAGCTCCTCTTCGCTCTGCCGGATCTTTTCTTCCGCCCGCTTGCGCTCGGTGATATCGCGAATGGTGCTGGAAATCAGTACACCCTCCTCGGTCTCCAGCGGGCTGAGGCTGATTTCTACCGGAAACTCATGTCCGTTCTTATGCAGGCCGTGCAGTTCCAGCCCAGATCCCATTGGTCGTGCGCGAGGATCAGCCATAAAAGCTGCACGGTGTTCCGGATGTTTACCCCGGAACCGCTCCGGCATCAACATCTCGATTTTCTTTCCCAATACCTCGCGCCGCTGATAGCCAAACAGCTTTTCCAGTTGCGCATTGACCAAAACAATTTTCCCCTCACGATTCACGACCGCGACCGCATCGGGTGCCGATTCCAGCAGCCCGCGGAATTTCTGTTCGGCTTGCTGGCGCTCCGTCACATCGGCGGCCGTGCCAACGTATTCGACGAGTTCTCCGGCTTTATCAAGGACCGGATGCCAAACCACGTGGAGGTGCTTGACAGCTCCATTTTGCAATTGAATCCTGTACTCTTGCGAGAATTCAGCTTTCTCACGAAATCCCCGTAGACACTCTTCGGAAACCCTGTTCAGATCGTCGGGATGTACAAGTCGACGCGTCTCGTCATAATCGGGGATTCCGGGCTGAGGATCCAATCTAAAAATTCGGAACAATTCTTCGGACCAGAAGAGCGTTTTCCGACTCGCAGGGTTGTATGCGAAACTGCCGGTGTGGCTCAGCCTCTGTGCTTCGGCTAGATACCTCTCGCTTCGCCTCAACGATTGCTCGGCCTGCTTGCGGTCTTCAATATCGACGCTGGTTCCGTACCATTTGAGGATGTTTCCCTTCTCGTCGCGCAGCGGCACGTTGCGAACAAAGAACCAGCGATATTCCCCGTCCGGTCGCCGCACCCGTACTTCATGCTCCATCGCTTCGCCATTCTTTACTGCTGCATGCCAGTGAGCGATGAACCCGGCCCGGTCATCGGGATGAACTGCGGCCTCCCAGTTCCATCCCAAGGCATGCTCTGCAGGTAAACCTGTGAGCTTTTGCCAACCCTGATTGACGAAATCGACAGCGCCGTCGGGTAAGGTGCTCCAAACATTCGCGGGTACCGCGTTGATGACATCCCGAAGCTCCTTCTCACTGCGGCGGGCAGCCAGGATTGCGTTGCGCGCACGATTGGATAAGTGGCTAGCAGTGATCGAAGCGACGAGACATACGGCGAATACCTCCGCAACCCGCGGATCATGTAGGTGAAAATGTCCAAGCGGCGGTATCAACCGACTGAACCCGAGCGCAGCGAGAAAGGAGAGAAATACTGCATAGCGAACACCCCAGCCGACCGAGGCAGTGAGGATCACAATGAGCAGGAGGCTGACCGCCGCAGCCAAAGGCCGATCGTATATATGGAGCCTAGAGAGCCCGAAAACAAGCGCGGCCACCGTCGCGATGCACAAGGCGATTCGGGTCAGTGGCTTCAAAATGTGCGCCACGGGTGTCATGTTTCTGAAAAAGCGGAGGATGCATCACCTCCCGTACAGCGTGCCGGACAGTGATTGTGCGAGTTGGAGCCCCGGAATACCGTCGCCTTACCCCCAAATAATAGACCGGCTTCCTGGCAGCGTGGTAGATTTTCTCGGGCCCCATCCTGGGAGCCCGCGTGACATGAACGCTTTTCTCAATCTCTTTGCTCTGTGCAAGAGTCCGAGGGCAACCTGTGTCCAATTCCTCCTCTCAAGTCCGCGGAGGGCCAATGGGCGCGCTTGTTTCCTGACCGCCGCAGCCCTTACCGTATTGATGCTGGATGCGGGCGCTGTGCGCAGCGCACAACTCACTGGTGCCACGATTGAGGGCATCGTCACGGACCGTACTGAGGCGGTGATTCCGGATGCCGCCGTGGAGGTGACCCATCGGGGAACCGGGATCGTCCGGACGATTCTGGCAAACGATAGAGGGTTCTACGCCATACCGAACCTGGCGGCTGGGAATTACACCATGACCGTCACAGCGACAGGATTTCAGAAGTCCGTCGTAAGAAATATCGACCTGACCCCGGGCATGCAGCGGGAGATCAATTGGTCTCTGGTGGTAGGCAGCCCAGGAGAGACTGTGTTGGTCTCAAGTTCTCCTTCTGGCGCGGAATTGGCTAGTTCTTCGATAGGCGACGTGATCAATCCTAAAACCATAGTTGATTTGCCACTGAACGGCCGAGACTGGACGCTCCTTACTGCGCTCGAGCCGGGCGTCGCGATCATGCGAACGCAGCCAGTGGTGGGAATCAGCAACCAGCGGCCCAATCGCGGCAATGGGACGCGGCTGACGGTAGGAGGAAGCAGGCCCGAGCAGAACAATTACCGGGTAGATGGCGTGAGTGTGAACGATTATGCGAACGGGTCACCGAGCAACGTACTGGGTGGAACAACTGGTGTGGACGCTATCCAGGAATTTTCCGTCATCACGAGTAACGCACCAGCGCCATATGGATTGAGTTCGGGAGGCATCATCAACGCGGTCACTCGGTCGGGCGGGGACACCTTCCATGGCAGTGCGTACGAATTTTTTCGGAACAGTGCTCTGGATGCGCGCAATTTCTTCGATCTCTCGAAAATTCCGGCGTTCAGGCGCAATCAGTTCGGAGCTTCCCTGGGTGGTCCCGTCCGGAAACAACGGACGTTCTTCTTCGCGAACTATGAAGGATTGCGGCAGAACCTCGGAATCACTCAGGTGGATACCGTGCCGTCTAAAAACGCCCGAAATGGGATTCTCTCCACCGGGAATGTCAGCGTAAGTCCGGAAGTACAACCATTTTTGCAGTTTTATCCCTTGCCCAACTCTGGTTTGAGCACTAACGGGGATACCGGAACGTTTTCTTTCGTCGGAGCACAGGTCAGTACCGAGAATTTCGGAGTGATCCGCCTGGATCACAAATTATCGAGTTTCGACTCATTGTTAGGCAGCTACTTGCTGGATCGCTCCGATGCGAGCCAGCCGGACAGCTTCGAGAATACCCTACTAGGATCCCTGTCTCGACATCAATCCGTGGCCATTGAGGAGACGCATACGTTTTCATCTCGTTTCGTCAATACTGCACGATTTGGATTCAGCCGGTATGTTTCTGAGGCTCCCAAGACTGTGGGCGTCATCAACTCAACCGCCGCGAACCCTCAGTACGGGTTCGTACCAGGCAGGCCCGTCGGTTTGATCAACGTTTCTGGGCTGTCCAATTTCCCGGGAGGGCCCGGTGGCTCAGGCGAATTCGACTTTCACTACAATACATTCCAGTTTTGTGAAGATGCGTTCTTAACGAAAGGAGTTCAATCCATACAGCTCGGAGCCTCATTTGAGCGAATCCAAGCCAACCAACTCGGGAGAGGAAACCCGAACGGCGGATTCGTCTTTGGCTCGATCGCGGACTTCCTGACGAACGTGCCCAGTAATTTTAGGTCCCCCATTTCCAGCACGATTACACCGAGAGACCTGCGCCAAGGTGTGGTGGGAGTCTACGTTCAGGATGATGTTCAGCTCCGGTCCAACTTGACGATCAATCTGGGACTTCGCTATGAAATGGCTACCGTTCCTACCGAGACGGCAAACCGGCTGTCCACGCTCCCGACTTTGACGTCAGCACAGCCAAGACTCGGATCACCTTATTTTTCCAATCCGACGCTTTACAACTTTGAGCCGCGTGTCGGCTTTGCATTGGATCCTTTTGGGGACGGCAGGACCGCCGTGCATGGGGCGTTCGGGATGTATGATGTTCTACCACTGCCGTATGAGTTCGAATTGGTGTCACTTCTGTCCGCACCGTTTTTTGAGCAAGGGAACGTGACCAGAGCTGGCGGGCTAGGCGCGGGCTCGTTCCCCAGTGGGGGGTTCCCACTGCTAACCGCGAACAATTTGCGATATGCCTACATCGATCCAGATCCCAAACGGAATTACGTAATGCAATGGAACTTGAATGTGCAGCGAGAACTCGCTCGGAATGTGATCCTGACCGTAGGCTATATCGGGTCCCGCGGGGTTCATCAGCTGTTCCATGCTGACGACGTAAACTATGTGCTGCCTACGCTGACACCGACCGGCTATCTGTGGCCTATTCCTTACGGCAGCGGGACGAAGCTGAACCCCAACATCGGCCAACTAACCGCGCTGTTCTGGAATGGAAACAGTTCGTACAACGGGCTTCTTGTGCAGGCTACGAAACACATGAGTCACGGGATCCAGATTCAAGGCTCCTATACATTTGGGAAGAGCATTGACGTAAGTTCGGCTGCAATTGCGGATGATGAGTTCAACAATTCAGTTTCCCTGCCGTTTTTCGATCCATCGTTGAGGCGCGGAGTATCCGATTTTGATGTTGCTCAAGTCGGAGTGATCAACTTTACCTGGACGCAGCCAAGTATGAAGTTGGAGAGCGGCTTCGGTTCCTGGCTTTTGAACGGTTGGGAAGCTGGCGGCATCTTTACGGCTCAGAGCGGATTGCCAATCACGCCGCTCATTGGCGGCGATCCACTGGGACTGAAGAGCAATGTCACGTTCGCTTTTCCGAACCGGCTGACAGGTCGGGACTGTGAGACGGCGGTAGTTCCGGGGAATGTACATTATATAAATATGGCTTGCTTTACATTCCCGAAACCGGCTGAGCTTTTAGGCAATTCTGGCAGGAACTCGATTTTCGGGCCGGGGTTGGTGGATTTCGACGTGGCGATCTTTAAGAACACCTACATCCCGAAAATTTCAGACGCGTTCAACGTGCAATTTCGTTTTGAGGTATTCAACGTCCTCAACCGCGCCAATTTCGCCAACCCTGCACCCGCGGACACGCAGATTTTCAATGCTTCCGGCAACCTGAACGCAAACGCGGGATTGCTCACCTACACGGCGACTCCGTCACGGCAACTGCAGTTTGGATTGAAACTCATTTTCTAGCATTTTGTGCGTTTCCTCGCGTTGAAATCCTCGATTAACGAAATGACATCTCCACATTCCATCGTACTTCTGCGCGTGTAGCCCATTGGCCAGACACGCAAGGGAATGACAGTCGAAAGAAGGGCCACACCACAAAAGACGTAGAAGTCACGAATCATTCAAGAACTCCCTCCAAGCTGCTCGAGCGGTCGCAACTTCAGTTACGCAACGGGGCCGCCGAATATGACTTTTTGCGCAAATAACTGAAAGCAGGGCGTGCTCCAAGAAAGTGATAGCTTGACCAACGGGATTTCGGCTCGTCCGATTATTGACACTTTGACGCCCGGCGCGGCAGACGCTCAAAAGCTCTTGCTCGGGGCGCGGTTGCAGAAAGTACGCCGTTGGCACCCGGGAGTCTGCCCACCTAAAGATCGTCGGGGCCGACAACCCGCTGGCCGCGTCGAGCAGTTGGTCGAAGCAGCGACATCGTGGCCAAATACCGACACTTCACCAGAAGGCGTGAATTTTGGGCCGCTCTAAAAACTCATTTATTCAGGCGATTCGCCCGAGCTTGACTTGCACCTATATGGCAGATCATTTGCTGTACATAAGGCGGCATGACTATCAATAACTGCACCCCAGGAGTCACATCTATGCTCAATCGTCTTTCAAACTCAGGGTTTCTACCATCAGCCCCGAGTTGGGTTTTGCTGTTGGCGCTGATCATGGCCACGGCTTTCCCCCTGTTTGGGTCAACCCAAAGCTTCAGCGTTCCTGATGATGTGGCATTTCGGGTCCGCCTCGATGACACGCTTACGAGCACCGATTCTCGGATTGGCGACCCCTTCAGCGCAACCGTTGTCGACAAGAGCCAGTACCAAAACGCCCGAGTATACGGTCACGTCACGGAAATTGACATGTCCGGAAAAGTCAAGGGCCATACCAGCATGATGCTGCGGTTCGATCGGCTGGTGATGCCCGACGGACGCCGCGCACCGATTCACGCCGAAATTGTGGAGCTTTATCATGCGCCCTCCGGCGAGAAGGTCGATGTGGAAGGCGCAATCGAATCGAGTGGGCGGGGACGCAAAACGATCGAGCACACGGTGATTGGCGCAGGGGCCGGGGCATTATTGGGGGGGATTTTCGGCGGCGGCAAAGGCGCCGGTATCGGTTCCGTGATCGGCGGTGCCGGTGGCCTGGGAACCACAGCTTTCCACGGACATCAGAAGATCACGCTGAACAGCGGTCTGGAAATGTTGATCCGTATCACTGGGCGCTGATCCGGTGTTCCGCGCGGTATCAGTCAAGTGGGGCAACGCGGAGATGTCGTTTCCAGCCGCAGGCATGCACGTGGGTTGCGATGTGCTGTCAATCGCGTGACACCAGCCCTTTCGATCAACAAGCAATGTACGCTGCAAGGCATTTCCTTTCAAAGTTATCCCGATTCAATTGCTCTGGCTCCTCAATTGCCCGTGTTTTAGCTGCACCCTGTTAACGCAGGAACAGCATGATGTCGTCGGCCACGTGGACGAGTTCAACAACAACTGGATCTGGCACCAGTGGTTGCTGGCGAAGCCCGGCACTTACCGGGTTACGGTCGCGCAAAAGGGGCAGACAGTGCAGCCCGTAAAGATCGCGGTGTGGACGTACTTCCCCGTGGCCTTGCGGTTATGGCACCCCAGAAATTTACGGGGGTCGACGTTGGTGGAAGCTCTATGGGATGCGGGTAAAGGTCGGCACGCGACGCCGAAGGTGCAAGCAGCAAGACGAAAGCCATTAAGACTGAAAAGTGGAGGACGCAACAGTGGCGCCCGTGAAAGAGAGGCGTGACTGACCGCTTCACTAAGAGCGAAGATCTTACATGCCCCGGGAAAGCCCCTAAGGATGAAAAGTCTAGTAACGCAAGCGCCCCCAGACATCACGCGCAGCAGGAAGGCCGGTTTAAGGGTACCTGATGAACTTGGGAATTCGAAAGCTCTTCAAGATTCTCGCTCCTGGCAACTCCTTGCGCAGAAGGACGGCATACAGCCTCACTCTGGTGCGGCTCATTCTCATGCCTGTGATCTACTTGGCGGTGTACTACCTCTTCCGCATGAGTTGGATTGTGGATCGCATCGTCAATGTGGATGCGCCGGCGGCCACCCTCGCCCAGCAAGCCTCGATTGAGATGCTCGAGGCGCGTCGCGCGGAACGGAACTTCCTCCTACTTGGTGACAAAAATTATCTGGCGACCAGCCGCGAATCGATCGACAAAACACAGCAGACCTTCGACCACATCCGGCGCCTTGAGCCTGACGAACAGAGTCCAATTCAGAAGGCCTCCGAGGCCCTCAACCTGTATCGGCAACGATTTGCCACGGCAACCGATGCGTTCGAACAGTCCGGGCAAGCCCCCACGGACCGCGTCCAGGCTGTCGTCCGGGCCTATGAAGCGGACTTGGACAATCTCTTAAAGAGATCTAAACACAGTAAACGAGACCAACTCGCCGAGGAACTCCGCAAACGAGTCGCCTCGTTTGATGCCGAGATATCGGAGACCGCCCAAGCGGGGAATCCGGAACTGCAGCGCATCACCGAGGATCTTCAGGCTTCGAGCGAGGTGATCCTGCAGCAAGCCTCTGCACTGGAAGCTGTCAATTGGGACCGCGTTCAAAGAAATCACGCCGAAGCCGGGCATCTGATCCATCAAGCGAAATGGGCACTCAGCATCGTATCTGCCATCACTTTTCTCGTCAGCGTGTGGGTCAGCTTCGTGCTGCCGCGTCAGGTAGTCAAGCCGTTGCTCCAGTTGAAGGAAGCTATCGATCAGGCAGCGGAAGGGAATTATGAAATCGATTTTGACGTGCAGGGGAAAGGCGAGATCGTCGAGCTAGTGGAGAGGTTACGGCATCTTTTTGCCGTCGTGCGCGCAGGTACTCCGCAGGGAGCACCCGATAGTCCCATCACCTTGGACCCGAGACGTATCAATAGTGGGGGCAACAAGTCGGAAAGATGCTGACGCCGAGAAACCAACTGTTCTCTATGCAACCCATTGAATGCCTGTTCGGGATAGCGTGTTGGGCTGCGGAAGCGCCCTCGGCAACGAAACTTCCAGGATCCCGCCCCTCAGGGTAGCCGTCGATTGGTCTGGTTCGCATCATCCACAGCAGTTGATCCAGGGGCTGTTCGTGAGTCCGATCTTCGATTAATGCGACTGGGTTCTTTGCCTGGTCTACGACTCTCATTGTGTGGCTCCGTTCAAGACCTGCGCGATGTGGAGAAACTTCACCTTTGCCTCTAAACGGCGCGCGCACCCCTGGAGATGCATCAGGCAGGACATATCGGAAGAGACGATATAATCGGCGCCAGACTTACAGACGAAGTCGATCTTGTCGTATCCCATCTTGGCTGCCACAGCCTCTTCGGTAACGGAGAAAGTGCCGCCGAAAGCCACAGCCATTCGTCGGGCCTCTCGTAGTCGACGAACTGAATTCCCGGGATGCTCTCCAGCAGCTTATGCGGTTTGGAGAACTTGGCGTCGTGTACGCGTTCGCTCATGGAAGTCATGCCGAGGCCGCGGATCGCCGAGCAACTGCTGTGGAAGGCTACCTTGTGATTGAACTTTGCCCAAGGGAACTCGCGTACCTTCAGGACGTCGTGCAGGAATTCGACGAGGTCGTACACGTTGCTTCGGCGATCCGGCGAATCGGGCGCGGCGGTGAATTTGTTCCGTATATGGTGCGTGTAGCTGCCGGATGGAGTGACGATATGATCAAAAGCGGAGAAATTTCAGGTGAAGAGTTCTTCCGTTGCTTGCGCTTCCTCATAACACCCGCCATAAGAGGGGATCATCCGGGCAACTCGCATGATAGCTCCTTATCGCAAGAGAGGATTTGAGTACCTTTTCGTATCGATTCCTTGTTCAGTGGCATCAAGCGAACCGCCGCGAGTCTAGAAACGTAACCTTGGAATGTCGCCAATGGTGGTAATTAGCGGCTTTGAAAGATCGAAACTCCGTAGGGTGCTCGCACTTGTAGCAAAGGACAATCATTCCTCCTATTTCGACCAATATCAGAAACACCAAAGGCAGGAAGTGTATCCATGTTCGTTTGGGCTGCGAATCTACAATCGCTGATATAGCCCGGGTCCTGCTTACGTCGTTGACTACCAGGTTTGTGCTCATAGCCCGCATCACTCCCTTCCGGGCGAGGGAAAAATCCCCAGAAAATCTATCTTGCTAAATGTAATTCTCTTCACGATAAACCTCTGCTCTTGGCTGGCCGCCTTCTAGCGATTCGAGCTGACCGTGGTGTTTTCCACGTCGCCTTGAGCGCGTTCTGCCTTTTCGATGGCTTTCCGGCTCGGTGCCTCGCGCTGCCACAGAACGCGCGCATCCGCCGCGTCATTGGGATAGGATTCGGCGGATTTCTGCCCCGTTGGTTCAAGAACTATGTCGACCCGGCGGTTATACGCAAGCCAGGTTGCCTTTTTCCTTTCCGTCATCCATTTTGGCGGCTTCTGCGTATGTTGCGCCTGGAGCTCCTCTACTTGCTGCTCACTGAGCTGGCGCTCTTTTCCTTCTGCACGCGTTTCAATTTTGTCGGCATCGATACCCTGTGAAGCCAAGTAATTCTTGACGAGCTGCGCTCGCCTTTCAGCCAGCGCGAGATTGTATTTCTCCGGACCGCGCACGTCGGCGTACCCTATAACCACCAGTTTGCTTTGCTGATCGTATTGCTCGTTGTTCTTGAACGTCGCTGCGGCCTCCGCAAGAATCTGTTCCTGGCTTGACACCAATCCCACTTGTGGATAGTGCCGCCCGGGATAATCGCTGGGATAAAAAACGCTCGCTAGCGTCACCGGCGGAGCAGGATCGATGGAGCCGACGACGTGCAGGGTGACGGTTTGCGTGGCCCTCCCACCACAGGGGTTGCCTGCGCTGAGCGTGTAGGTCACATCATGACTAATGAGCCCAGTGCTCGTTTGTTCGGGCGTTACCTCGATGCTCTGGTTTCCAGCGGTTCCGACGGTGCCCCAGAAGCGCAATCCCGCCACAGGTGGGATCGTGATACTGTCCGCGTTGGATGCCGACCAACTCAAAGTCGTCGAGTCCTGCTGGACAACCTTATCGCCGATCTTGTGGTAGTGCACTTCGGGCTGGCTCAACGCGAGCGTCACCGTCGGTTCCGTGTTCACGTCGATTGTCGTGGTCTGTCTAACTTCACCTCCCGGACCTTTCGCCACCAGCTCATACGAGGTCGTCTGTGTTGGGGCCACCGTGCGGTCACCACTCCCTGGCACATTTCCGATATTGGTAATTGAAGTGTCCGCGGCATCGGCGGTCGTCCAATTCAACGAGGTTGACTGACCACAGGTTGTCTGGGTCTGCGAAGCAGACAACTGCGCCGTCACGGGCGCGACGGGGACTTCCGCACTGGCTACCCCCGCGTGGAACCGCGGCTGTGGTCCAAGGGTGAGGCCTGCCTTGAAATTCTTTGTTTTGGTCTTGCCGTTACGGTTGAGATTTACAACCACTCGCTGGCCAGCCTGTACTGCTACCGGGCCCGACCACACCGTCTGCCCCTTCTGCGTGACTGTGACCTGGTAGGTGCCGGGCTTGACCAGTAACCACTGGTGCCAGATCCAGTTGTTGTCGAACTCATCCACATGGCCGACGAAATAGGACGGTGTGCTGCCATTGAGCAAAACGGCCGCCCCCGGGTGTCCTTTGAGTTCGATGTCGCCGAACGGCCCGGCCACTTTGTCACCCGAGGCCGGGAGAGCGGCCCACAATTTTGTTGTTTTTCCAGCCGTAATCTCCACCTCTTGGGCCAGTGGCAAGTACCCATAATTGCGTACCTCAACGGTGTGCTTGCCAGCGTCAAGCCTAATCGACTGGCTGCCGTCTCGGATCGCCTTGTCGTCTACGAACACATAGGCTTGTTTTGGGAACACGCGAATTTTCAAAATTCCACTTTTTGTCTCGCTTTGCGCCAAGCTAACAGTCGCTCCGATCAGCACGGCTAGCAGTCCTGATGCGTGTCTCAGAAATTTAGTGCGCATCATCTTGGTTTTATAACCTGCGATGACATCACCTTCGGTTGCCATTTGTTTCTCCTTAGGGACTCGTTCAAGCCTTGGCCCTCGACATCAGGTTTTCACCTTCCGCTCCGAGCGCAGGAAGCGCCGCCAAAGACCCAGTTCCGAAATCCAGCTGACTTCATAAACCAGCTCGTGTTCCTCTGCGGTGAGTTGCCCCACATTCCAAACGGGGCGAATTTCCGTCTCCCAGTGTGTGTCGATTCCCGCGGAAAGGATCGCAACCGGAAGAGCTTCTGCATGCGTAGCGCCTGCGGACATCAGTACAACCTTCTAGTGCCGAAAATTCTTTGGCACTCCATGACTAACCTTCGGCGGACTCGGTTGCATTTCTGCTTCCATTCAATTGGGGTCTTGGGAAATGCGCGCAAGCCAGAGGTGCAAATTCGCAATTCCGGTTAAGTGATTGAACCAACGGGAGGCGGCGGGGGGATCAAAGGCGGAAGGCTGGGCTCGAGTGTCGTAGACGCTCGGACACTTGTCCAGGAACCGACGGTAGTTTCGACACTTTCTCTGTGGATCGCAGTCTCACAAAGCAAATCTCTTCGGTCTTCAATCAGTTGCCGCGGCCTCGATCAGAACGCATCTTTGGCAGGCGAACTGCACCATTGTCTGCTGTTGGCAATCTTCAGCCGACCTTTAGGTAACCGAGCGCTGAGGGCAGAAAAGAGTAGTCATGAGGCCGCATTCCATCCTTTCTTGGTATCGCCTTTTGCGGGCGCACTACCGCTTCCCGGTCTTTGAGGCCATTCGATATGCCCTCTGGCTGTGCCGCTAGTGTCATGAATCTCGCAAACGAAGTTCAAAGGGACTCGGAAATCCAATCGTCGTTGACAGCCCTGAATGCTGCGCCATTGCTTCCAACGGCAAGGGTTGTAGACGAAGAGTCTGCCGTGGCTCAGGGTGCTGTTGACTTCGGCAGACTAGAGATCTCCGGGTCACAAGTGCTGACCGGGTTTCTGCTCGGTTTGTGCCTGGTGTGGCTGTTCGTTGTGGGGATTGTGCGATTTTGGCTCTTCGCGCGATGACAAAAACTCGAGGCCAAGTTACAAGGTGAGCGATGCAAGTATCCGTCCTGCAGATTTTCGATTTTGCCTCCTATTGGGAAGTCTCCCTTCGGGAATACGCGCGTGCCTTTGGAATTTGCACTTGCACTAGAAGGAACCGGAAAAACGTGGACCCTGGACCTTACATTCGAACACTAAAAGGCGGCGCCGCTCTTTTTCCGGCCAGGCGAATCAGATGCATTCATCAAAGACCAGGGGTACAGGCGACCCAAAAAATCGCGCTCGCACTATTGCTGGTCTGCTGCTTTGGTTCAGTGGTAAGAAGCCAGCAGTCAAATCCGGAAAGCGCGACGGTGCGTGGCACGGTGTTCGTTCGAGACTCGGCGGGAAAACAATCCGTGGTTCCCGGCGCAAAGGTCAGACTTGCGGGTTCAGCATCCCCCGAAACACAAACAGACGAGAACGGCGAATATGAGATCAAGGCAGTGCCGTTCGGGACGTACACCGTAGAGGCGGCATTAACGGGGTTCAACGTTGTGGAAACCATTCGCGTCGACGGTAATGAATTTCGACAAGACCTCGACTTGAAACCAGCGGAGGTTCGCACTTCCGTGGTGGTCACAGCCGATCAAGCTGAGAGCAATAGCCCAGCTTCCAGTGAAACCATTTCTGACAAGACACTGCGCGACGCTCCCAGCGTCGACGAACGCTTTGAGAGTTCGCTCCCCCTTATTCCTGGAGTTGTCCGCGGGCCCGATGGCCACGTCAACCTGAAAGGAACGCGCAACACGCAGAGCGGCGCGCTGGTCAACAGCGCGAATGTTACCGACCCCGTTACAGGCAGTCCGGCAATGAATCTTCCTGTGGATGTCGTGGCTTCGGTGCAAGTCATCTCGAATCCCTATGGTCCCGAGTACGGCAGATTTACAGGAGCGGTTTCGACTGTCGAAACGAAGACCAGCGATTATGAGAAGTTTCATTTCTCGATCCAGAATTTCACGCCCCGACTCCGAGTCCGCGATGGCAGCATCCGGGGCATCGGCTCCTCAACACCGCGGTTAACGTTCACAGGTCCGCTCCTACGGGACAAAATCGCCATAACGCAATCGTTTGAATATCGTTTCGTGGAAACGCCGGTGAACAGTCTTCCGCCGTTCGAGCGTGATTCCAAACTCGAAAGCTTCGATTCCTACACGCAACTCGACTTCACCATTAGTTCGAGGCACACCGCCAACGCATCACTGTCCTTCTATCCCCAGAGGCTCGATTACCTCGGTCTGAATACGTTCAACACTCAACAATCGACGCCAGATTTCCATCAGCGAGGATATCAGATCAATATCCAGGACAGTCACCTGGTCGGCAAAACCGGCCTGCTGACTTCGCAGTTCAGCTACAAGCGCTTTAACGCTGACGTGACGGCACAGAGCGACGATCCCTATCGCGTAGAGCTTGAAACCACGGAAGGCGGATTTTTCAATCGTCAGAAACGCGGAACCTCGCGGGTCGGCTGGCAGGAAAATTATCGCTTCGCTCCCTGGAAATTCGCTGGTACCCACCAGTTCACTGCTGGACTGACCTACGAGCATTCCCAGTACAACGGTCGACAGGCATTTTTGCCGGTGGAGTTCGATGGGGTCTCCGATCTGCCTGTGGAGCGAATTACCTTCACATCGCCAACTTCTTTTCAAGTTTCCCAAAACGAGACCGCCTGGTATGTAGGCGACCAGTGGGCCATTATTCCCCGCTTAACTCTCAACGTCGGCCTCCGATTCGACAACGACACCATCGCAAATTCCACCCATGCTGCGCCTCGGGTAGGATTTCTCCTCATGCTTACCGGCGATGGAAAGACGCTCTTGAGGGGGGGGATTGGTCGATTCTACGACCGCATTCCACTCCTGGCTGCCGCGTTCCCCGATGTTCCCGATCGGACGGTAAGTGTCCTGGGCCTGAACGGTCAGCCAGTCAGTTCTGTGTCTTATCAGAACCAGATCGACGGCGAGTTGCGAAACCCTAGCAGCACGTCCTGGAATCTGGAACTCGACCGGCAGGTTCTTGCGAGTCTCGCTCTGCGCATCGCCTATGAGCAGCGCAATACCAGCGACGACATTATCGTTTCGCCTGTCTCCCACGGGACAACGGGAATTCTCGAACTCTCGAATCGAGGCTCCGATTCGTATCGAGAGTTCCAAGTGGCTGCCCGTTTTAAGGCGGGTCAAAACCTGCTGAATGCCTCTTATGTCCGATCCCGCGCTTACGGCGACCTCAACGATGTGAATCAATTCTTTGGGAATCTTGCGCAACCGGTGATCGATCCAGATTCTCGCGGGCGCTTGCCGTTCGATGCGCCGAACCGCTTTTTGTTCTGGGGCACGATCGCCGCCCCGTGGAAGCTTACGGTCGTACCAGTTTACGACCTGCACGCGGGCTTCCCATATTCGATTCAGAACGAGTATCGCGCTTATGTCGGGCCCCGCAACGTCGATCGTTTCCCGACCTTCTCATCGTTTGATATTCAGGTTTCCCGACGGGTCCTACTGCCCTTCCACGGAAAACATATCCCTGCCCGAGTTGGCGTGGGCGCCTTCAACCTGCTCAACCACTTCGATCCCCGGGACGTTCAGAACAATCTTGCCAGCGCGAGATATGGGGGATTTTTCAATTCTTCGTGGCGAGAATACCGCGGCAAATTCGTTTTGGAGCTTTAGACATGAAACCTTTTTTCTTACTGATCGCTTTGCTCTTGTTTCCAACCTCTTCGATTGTTGCGGCGGACAATTCCAGTCCACTTCCAACGGCCGAGGAAGTCGTGACCCGTATGGCTGCCCTGGACCTAAAACGGCAATCCTCCATCGAGGGTTACGCGGGGATGCGGCGGTATGTCCTCGAAAACCCGAAACTGCAGCAGCGCTCCGAAATGCTTGTACGCGTGCAGGGTGACGAAGACGGCACAAAGCATTTCGAGATTGTGTCCGAAGACGGATGGAAGGCGGCAAACACTCACGTGTTGCGCAAAATGCTCGAATCGGAATCGGAAACATCGCGTCCCGAGTTGCGCGCAACCACCAGACTCAATTTCACGAACTACGAGTTTGCGGTCGTCCGCGCAGAACTCGTGGCTGGTCGCATGGCATACGTTTTGGAGATTAAACCCAAACGGAAGGACAAATATTTGTTCCAAGGACACATTTGGGTAGACGCAGAAGATTATGCGCTGGTGCGCGCCGAAGGCAGTCCAGCGAAAAATCCGTCGTTTTGGACAAAATCCACGAATTTCGTGCAGGTGTACCAGAAACAAGGAGCCCTCTGGTTTCCCCTCTCAACGCGAAGTGTCACCGAAGCCCGGTTCTTCGGCACGACGGACGTGAACATCCAGTATTTCGACTATGCGCCCAAAAACCAGCCTTCCCACGATCTCCTGCTGTCCGCAAAGGAGACCTACAAGCCATGACAACGGTAAATGAATGCCTCATTCTTGCTGCAGGCAATGGAAGCCGCATCGCCTCCTTGTCTGGTAGCGCTCCCAAACCGCTCGTACCCCTTCTCGGTGCGCCGTTGCTCGAACACATTCTTCTCTCATCGCATGCGGCAGGAATCGACAAATTTGTGATTGTTGTCGGCTACCGCGGTGATGCGATTCGCCGCTGGATCGCTGATCAGTGCTTCCAGGACTTCGCGATCACGCTCGTAGAAAACGCCGATTACCATAAAGCGAACGGTGTCTCGGCGCTGGCTGCCAAACCCGCGCTGCGCAACCCATTCTTGCTGCTTATGGCCGATCACATCTTTGAACCGAAAACGGCCAGAGCGCTTCTGCAACAGCGGCTTGCAGAGGATGAAGTCATTCTCGGCGTGGATCACAACATCGATCGTATCTTTGATCTGGACGATGCGACCAAAGTCAGCCTGGAAGGAACACGCATCGTTGACATTGGCAAGGATCTCTCCCGGTTCGACGCGCTGGATACGGGCATGTTCTTGTGCACCCCTGCATTGTTCGAGAGACTCGAATCCGCAAAGAAAGACGGTAATTGCTCGCTGTCCGACGGCATGCGCCAACTAGCCCGCGAGCGCAAATTTAAGTCCTTTGACGTCGGCGATGGACACTGGCAAGACGTGGATACCCCCGAAGCCTTTGCCTACACCGAGAGTATCTTTGAACGCGACTTCTCTGGAAGCCCATTTCTGCATAGGCTCGCGCATGCTTAAAGTCCCGTCAAACTCGTGGCCGGCGTTTCGCCTTCTAGCGATTGCGGTGAGTGCTGGACTGTTCATCTGCTTGGTCTGGCATGCCGGACCCGTCAACCTCTGGTGGGACCTTGAAAAGCTCGGCTGGGGCTTCAGTTTGGTGATCGTCCTGGCGGGTGTTTCGCACCTTGCAAAGACCTGGGCCTGGCAAATGACGCTAGGGAAAGAACGCCGCAAAATCGCATTCCCGCGGTTGGTCGGACTTCGCCTCGGTGCAGAAGCGGCAGCGCAACTCGGAATACTTGGGCAGACGTTTGGAGATTCGATCCGCATTTCGCATTTGAGCCGCGAAATACAAATGGGCAACAGTCTCGCCTCGGTCACTCTCGATCGTGGACTCTATCTTGTAACGGGAATCACGATTGCTATCGCCGGCCTTTTGGCAGCGCTGTGGAGCGTATCGCTCTCCCATGCAATGCGGCTCTATGCGGGGCTGTTCATTCTTGCAGCGACTACATTCCTGTTGTTGGCACTTGTGGCGCTGAGAATGCGCTGGCCGCTGCTGACTGGAAGCGCGTGTTTCATCCGCCGCGTTCCTTACTTGAAGAACTGGGTCGAGCAGAGGTTCGAGCTGATTCAGTCGATGGAGAATGTGCTCTTCGATTTTCATCACCGGACGCCCAAGTTGTTTTGGGCCAGTTTTTCTCTGAACCTCGCAGGTCAGTTGCTTGCCATTCTGGAAGTGTGTTTAGTCCTCTGGTTGCTCGGAGCGCATATTGGCTTCTTCGGCGGATTGATTATCGAAGCGCTGACTAAACTGGTGAACGCCATAGGCAGCTTCAACCCGGGCAATGTTGGAACCTATGAGGGTGGCAATATGCTGATCGGCAAAATATTCAGCCTGACGAACGCAACAGGACTCGCTTTGGCATTTGCAAGACGGTTGCGGGCGCTTTTCTGGACCGTGGTCGGTGGAGTATGTCTCCTCTGGTTGACCAGGAAGAGCAGTGGACTTCCTGTGGCCGGCGTCGAAGATGAACACACCTTGGAGAAAACTTCAGTCCCTCTGGTCGACGTCGCAAACCGTCACGCGCCGCCGGGTGGAATCACGTTTGCCATTGCCCTAACCGGGGCAAGCGCAAACCTCGATCGATTCAGTTCTCCCCTGGCTCGTGTCGGTGGACTTCCAATCCTCTTGCGAACTATCCTGGGCACGCAAAAGCTAGGGCCCGCTCGCATCATCGTAGTCGCGGATCCAATGACGAAAGAGCGCGTTCAGACAGAGCTCGTCGGGACCGGTCGTCTTCCAGCTTCTGTGGAATGGATCGACGGAAACGCTGACGCCTTTCTACCGCGGCGATTGCAGCTCGCTGCCAGTCAGGCGGGCAGCCGGCACATGGTTCTGATCGATGGAAACGCAACATACCATTCCTCCTTGATTCGACAAGCCAGCGTATGGAACGACCCGGACAAGGCCATGACCCTGACGAGTGGTGACCGATTCGGTGGAATTTACGCGTTGCCAGTCGATCTTTTGAGCGAATGGACGGAGCATCCAACGAACGATGGCCTTCTCGAACAACTGCATACATCGCTCGCGGCGCACGAATCCCTCGTTTCCGTCGAGGTGGGAGAGGATCAGTGGCAACGCGTGAATACGGAAGAGGAACGCTGCGTTGCGGAACAGAAGCTTAACCGCTGGCTGATCAAACCCACGGATGGCATGTACGCACAACTGAATCGCAGGATCTCCATACCGATCAGCCGGCAACTTATTAAGCTCCCGATCACGGCAAACATGGTCAGCATCTTCACACTCGGAGTTGGTTTCTGTTCCGCTGCATTCTTCGCTCTGGGCGGCTACTGGAACACGCTGCTCGGCGCGTTTCTCTGCTTATTTTCCAGCATCCTGGACGGTTGCGATGGTGAGGTCGCCCGCCTGAAGTTGCTGGAATCCGACTTCGGATGCTGGCTTGAGACGGTATGCGACTATGTGTTTTACCTATTTCTTTTGGTGGGGATGACCTTAGGACAGGTGCGGAACTCGGGATCAAACGCCTACCTTTTGGCGGGTAGCCTTCTACTCTTTGGCGCCTTGGCAAGCTTCCTCGCGGTCGGACGCGGACGACATCGTCTGGCAGGTGACCGTCCCGAGCAATTCCTGGGCATCTGGCAGAGACATGTAGATAGCCGGCGATCGAATCCAGTTCTTTACCTCGCCCGGCACACCGAGTTCATTCTCCGGCGGTGTTTTTTTCCTTATGCGATGGTTGTCTTCGCGCTCTTTAACATCATGAATGTCGCATTCATTCTGAGCGTGATAGCGGCGAATTTGGTTTGGCCAATCGCTCTTTATTCTTCTCACAGTTTTGCCGCAAAACGCACTTCGGCTATGGCGGGGCGGCCGACTCCCGGAAGCGCTGCACAAGAATCGATCGCATGAGGATGCGGCGATGTGCCAGAAATAGTCAATGATGCGCCTTAACGACCCGGCTCTACTGTCATTTGCGTTGCAGAAATCCATGGAGAGAACACGAGCCTTCGTCCTTCGTCAAACTGACTGACAGCCGGTATTGGCTCGAGATGGAAACCTGCTCGAGTTCCAACTGGGAATCGCCTTGCTGTTTCGTGCGCTGAGTTATGATTCTCGCCGCGATTCCCCGGAAGGCGCAGACTATGACCTTAATGCAAGAGATCGAAACAGGTAATTTCGCAAGCCCACGCTGGGATCTGTTCCCGCCCAGTTCCGTTTCGATCGTCAACTGGAATATTAATCGCGGCTTGAAACTTCAAGGTGTGATGGAGTTCCTGTCGCGCCAGAAGGCGGATATCATCCTGCTGCAAGAAGCCGATCTTAATGCCCGGCGCACGCACCACTTAAACATCGCGCGGGAAATATCGCAAAAGCTGCAGTTGAACTATGTGTTTGGGTGCGAGTTCCAGGAGTTGACCCAGGGCACCCCTACATCGCCTGCGTTCCACGGTCAGGCCACACTTTCTCGCTGGCCTTTATCCAATCCCCGCGTCATCCGGTTCCAGAGGCAGACTGGTTTTTGGCACCCGCACTGGTTCCTACCGGAGATTGAACCGTTTCAGGAGAGACTCGGAGGACGCCTGGCGCTGGTCTGCCAGGCCAACATTGCAGGGAAAACGATCGTCACTTATAACTTGCACCTCGAAAGTAAGGGTGACAAAGCGTTGCGCTGCTCCCAGCTTGACGAAGCCTTAAGTGATGCCGGCGGATACAACAAGAACACGCCGATTCTGCTCGCTGGGGACTTCAATCTTGATGTCTCGGAGCTACCAGCCACTGCGCTCAGCCGCGCACTGTTTCAGGATGGGTTCGCGAATCACCACCTGCCAACGACACCTGGTTCAATCATGAAGGACGGGCGAGTCATCGATTGGATCTTTTCGCGCGGCCCCATTCACTCGAGCCATGCCCAGGTCCATCGCTCGGTCTCGGCTTCCGACCATTATCCTCTCTCGGTCACCTTGGCTTTCACGTAGTCGACGTCGGTGCTCAACCGCAATCGGACATCTCTAACAATGTCGGCTCTGTCAAACACTTTTTGAGCACATCTCAGCGTTCACTCCAAAGAGTGGTCTTCGTTGTCCTTCTTTGACCGCTACTTCGACGACCACGGCTCGCTCGTAATCTTTCGGTCGGCTTCAGTCCGACCTAAACATCTCTTCGATCAAAACTTCGACCAGGATTACTTCTTCAAACTCCCCTTTCGGGGAGCGGGATGCCCCATCAAGTTCACGGTGTTCTACTTCCCACCATGTCCGATTTCGAGCTGTCCCGCGTACGAACCGAACTCTAGCGATGGCGAATAGTCGGAGCTATTCCGCCACATCCAGTACAACCGAACCGCCAGCCGGCGTCCCATCGCTACCTTGGCAATGCTTTTGTGCCGACGCATCGCCAGGTGTATGTACCGACGTCTCCAGTCGGGATGGACACGTGCTGCCGCTTGGGCCGCTTCCACCAATAAGAAGCGCAACAACGAATTGCCTTGCTTGCTAATGTGTCCAAGTCGCTGCTTGCGAGCACTGGACTCCTCACACGGGATCATCCCCACGTACGTGCCGATCTGCTTGCCGCGTTGAAACCGCGTCGGAGTTCCGATGATCAACACGTAGGCGAGTGCCGTAATCGGACCTACGCCGGGATGCGTCATCAGTCGCATCGCTTCGGGTCGCTTTCTGGCTTCGCGTTCGACGGCTACGGTTAGTTCTTCAATCGTCGGATTCATGCGGTCCAGCAATTCCAACAATTCTTGCCGACGTCGACTAGCCCAAGGAGCTAACGCGAGCTTTTCTAACTGCGCTCGCCCTGGTTCGCTGAATAGTTTTTTCTTCCAGCGATAGCCTTCGTTCATCGCCAACGCCTGCAACTGATTCATGATCCGGGTGCGCATCTGCACCAACCGATGACGGTGCCACAACAGTTGTCGCAGATCCCGATTCTCCGGGCCCGGTACCCAAATTTGCGGAAAGTTATTTTCCCGCAACAGCCGGAGTAGGAGTCGGGCGTCCTCACGGTCGAACTTCTGCTTCTTCACTCGCTTGGCTTTGATCTCCGCAGGATCTCCGATCCACAGCTCGAAACCTAATTCAGCCAGTAGTCGCTCGAACCAGCGTGCATATCCGGTAGCCTCCATGCCTACCCGCACGCAGATCCCTCGCTGCTTCAGGTCTCGATAGAATCTCTCTGCTTGTCCATCACTGTGGTTCAGTTCCTGTTCACCACACTCACCGGTCTCTTCCACAAAAAATGCAATCGTCTGAAAGCTCGGATGATAATCTACGCCTACCAACATCATGTTCGGCTCCTTCTCCCGAGCCTATGGTCGTTAAAGCAACCAAAGTCTACTCGGGTCGAGGAGCCGACATTGTTATGCAATCAAGTCGCGGACAGCATTTCCATCACCTAACCCACATTGGTGGTGCCGCACCCGAGAAGAATGGGTCGGCATTTCTCAGAGTCCGGAAGAAGTCGTCGAGGGCGCGCTAGGTGTGCTCTCCAAGGGAAATGACGTGATGCTTCCCGGGTTACTCGATAAGTTCAGCGTGTTCGCCCAGCGTTTAATTTCCCGGGGACTTGTACCCGGGCTGGTGGCAAAGATGTCGAGGACATGATGCCGGGCTCCGCCGACTTTGTCGTTGGTTGGACTCATTCGGCCCGTCGGGTCTGACACCGGCATTTTGGCGTCGTTGTCGAGAATTCGACACCTACGACACGGTCATTATCCACAACGAGATTGCATTTGCGCCCCCTGGCTCCACACTCCCCCCCCCAACCCGACCCTGTAAGTCATTGAAGGTGTTAAGCCATACACGCGGATCCGCTATTTGGCTGGGCTGGGGAGCATGACTCGAGCACTGGATATCGGCGTGCATTCATGATCGCCAGGTACTCGCGGATCGGCTCAAGTCAGCTCTGGTTGCAACCTAAAAGAAGGAGATTATCGTGAAGAGACTCACGTGTGCCGCAATTGCATTTTTGGGGGTTATCCAGTTCGGTGCTACAAGACTGGTTGCCCAGGATCGTCCAGCTCCAGCAGTGAGCAGCGACAGCGCTTCTGCGGACCAGCAAATTGCGCTGATGCGCAAAGACATACGCTTGTTACCCGGAAAGACGGCTGCGACCTTTTTCCAACTGGACCGCCGCATCAGCATGATGATCGACCTGAAAGTAACTTCGCAGATTCCCCTGGTCCAAAACCAAGATGAAACCATTCAATGATCACCACGATTGGGAAGGCTACGCATTGTCAGAATCAATTCCTCAAACCTTATACCAGGCTTCTTTCTACAGCGCTCGTCGCAGCGATCCACGAGTCGTGGTGGGTTCTGAACTGACCGTCTCAAGCTTTGAATTACTTCCCGTTCCCTATGTTGCGCTTGGATTAAACGGCTTGATCGTACCGGTGTTCGTGCGTTATTAGGCACTGCCGCTGTGAGGTCCTCGATGACAGTTATGATCCGATCGTCAGCACTCCTCGGAGTCTTAGGTTTGGTGCTCTGGAGCTGCGCTCTGGCCGAAGGAGGCCACCCCGCCGAGCTTTCTAAGTTTTTCCACGAGTACATTGGGTTAAATGAAGATCAGATCGGCGTCATTCAGAACGGACGAGCAGTTGCAAAGGTCTTTGAGCCCAGGAATCCAGACGAGGTGTTCGTCATCGGGTCCGTGTACGTGAACTCGTCTGCGGACCACTATCTGCAATTTGCATCGGATATTGACGCACTTCGTAAGCTCCCAAATTACCTGACTCTCCGAAAGTTCAGTGATCCGCCGCAGCTCTCGGACCTCGAAGGTTTCACCTTAGAGCCGGACGATATCAAGGATCTGAAGGCTTGCCAAACCGGGCGGTGCGAAGTTCAATTGCCCAGCGAGGCCATGGACGCGTTCAAACGATTAGTGGATTGGTCCGCTCCAGACGTCGCAGGCCAGGTTAATCGTTTGGCGCAGACGATGGCACTCGAAGCTCTCGTGAGATACAAACAGGGCCGAAACGTGGCGCTGGGAACTTACCGGGATAAACAGCACCCCACAGCGATATCCGAAGCGTTCCAGTCTTTGGTAAGTCGTTCAAAAGCTCTCCCCGTCTATTTGCCGGAACATGATCGCTATCTGCTCGATTACCCAAACGCGAACTCCGGAAGCATCGAATCCCAATTTTTTTGGGAGAAGGTAAATTTTGGGCGTAAACCTACACTTCGGATCATACAGGCGATTGTGTTTCGCGGTGCAAATCCGGCCGATCCCGCCTATGCGATCACTGTAAAACAGCTTTATGCGAGCCGCTATTTCGAGACTGCGCTGGATTTGACTGTCTGTGTTCGCGACGAGATGCAGCCCGAGCGCCACGGCTTCTATCTTGTCACTCTGAAGGGCTCGCAGCAGGCGGGCCTGACGGGGCTGAAGGGCGGCATCGTCAGGAAAGTTGCTGTGGATAAGACCCGCTCCTCGCTCCAACGGGCCCTCCAGGCGATTAAGCGGAACTTGGAAAGCCAGACGGGCCAATCCCCATGAAAGTGGCCAAGCGAGAATAGTGTTATGAGTGTATTTGATCGCCGCACCGCGAGGATATTAGCGACGGCTCTTGTGTTCGCGCTCGCGATTTCCATCATCTATGTGGCACGGGCTGTAATCGTTATCTTTGTGGTTTCGATTCTGTTCGCCTACTTGATCGATCCGGCCGTTCGGTTTCTGCAGCACCATTCCCTGCTTTTCAAAAACCTCAGGGGACCGCACATTACTGAGGCATATCTCGTTTCTATTATCTTGGTTGCCGTGCTCGCGCATGCACTCGCTCCGGCATTCCACAACGCTTTCGGACCGCTCTCACAAGAAATTCCCGCGATTGCCGACAAGGTTTCGACGGGAGAGATAGCGAATGACCTCAGAGCGAACCGAGGTTGGACAGATGCTCAAGGCGCTTGGTTCAGGGCCTTCCTTCAGCGACATCGGTCCAATATCGAAGATTCGGTTGCGGCAATAGAGTGGTCTAGCTCAACAGCACTTGCCGGAATTTTCGTCATTCCCATTTTGTCCATCTTTTTCCTAAGTGACGGTGAAGAGATCGCAAATCAAGCCATCTTCCTTCTGTCCACCGAAAACAATCGTGTCTTCGTGCGGACCTTGGCCCGCGACCTACATGTCATGCTGCAGCGCTATATCAGGGCAAAGGTGACGCTCGGCGGACTCTCGCTCCTATACTGCTTGTGTATCACGCTCCTGCTACGATTCCCCAACGCTCTGGTGTTAGCTGTGCTGGCGGGAGTGCTGGAATTCATCCCCGTCGCAGGCTGGATGATGGCAGCGGCAATCATTGTCGGATCTGGGGCGGTCAGACACTCGCACTGGATTTGGATGCTGGGCCTCCTCTGTCTCTGGCGAATCCTTATGGACTATTGGATATGCCCGCGCGTAATGGGGCACGAAT
>Ga0074045_10001029_pt1 | contig 27133 bp, 24 predicted proteins | sample BogForMeECP23OM2_FD_94442 | JGI IMG/M metagenome (GOLD analysis project Ga0074045, IMG submission 94442) | Bog forest soil microbial communities from Calvert Island, British Columbia, Canada - Bog Forest MetaG ECP23OM2 | ecosystem: Environmental > Terrestrial > Soil > Wetlands ...
ATAGCGCTCGGAATCGTATCTCTTGAGGTAGTCGAGCAAGCGACGCCGCTTGCTGACCAGCATGAGCAGGCCGCGGCGCGAGCCGTGGTCCTTCTGGTGCGTTTTGAAGTGATCCGTCAGTTGCCCAATGCGTTCACTGATAATGGCGATCTGAACCTCCGGACTCCCGGTGTCAGTCGCATGCGTCTGATACTGGTCAATGACAGATTTCTTTTGCTCTCTGGCTAGCACTAACCTGGTGCACTCCTGTTCTAGTTCGATTTATCTTGGTGACAGTAATGAGGTTATCATGCGGGAATGGAGGGTGTAAAGGCAAAGGGTACCTCACGGCTTTCGGTTCGACAACTTGTTGCTCTGTCCGGAGCTGCCGTTTCTATATGCGGCGAGCATCGGGATGGCCTTTTCCGCCATTCTGAAGTATTTTCCATTCGTTTCGATGCCAATGCTTCGGAGGCCAACCGCTTCCGCTGCGGCTAGAGTCGCCCCCGACCCGGCAAAGGGGTCGAGGACCACGCCCTTCCCGAGAGGCAGCGAAGCGGCGACTATTTGACGCATGAACGCCTGAGGCTTCAATGAAGGATGATCAGCAAATTGCCTTTCTGGATTGCGCGCCGGGGACGATTCGATGAAGTCGCGGAAAGGCGAGTCCTTTGCGGGTCGCCGGAGCGCTCCGGCTTTCCACTTTCTCAGATTGTCGCGCACGAGTCCTTCGCACGGCTTGCGAAAGATAAGCCACGGCTCCCACGCAGATCTGGGGATGACGGAGAGTTCGGCGTATTCCTCGTGCGAGAACTTTGGCCTGTCCCCGCCCCTCAAGGTACTCACCGTTCTCGCGATTTGGCCGCGCATCTCGAATCCCGTTGCCGTAAAGGCAACAATTACGAGGTGGGAAAGTAGAGTATTGCTCGCAATAATAACGTGTCCCCCTGGCACGAGCACTCGTAGTAGGGATTTAGAGAGTTTGCGGTGGAAGCTGCCGATTGCGAGTCGCTCTTTCGGCCCCAACACTGTGAAGCGCGGCATCGGGCGCCGAAGGTGTCCGTCGTATGCTTGCGGGAGACGCCAGATTCCCTTTCCGTTAGCCCGCTTCGCGAGCTCATCCGGCTGATACTCGACGAGGCCAAACGGGGGATCCGTGACGACCGCGTGGATGGATTTCGCGCGCCGTTCCTCCAACCATGAAAAGGCGTCCCCATGGACGATTTTGTACTTGGGGCGCGTGTGCGGAGGTCTGAAGGCGTCTTTCATCAAGTGGGCTAGCGTTTCTTAATCTTCCGCCGTGTCTTTTTTGCGGCTGGTTGGGAGCCCAGTGTCTCTTCGATCAGTGCGACCAAGACCCGATGCCGATCCGCCCGCCTAGCTTTGTCGTTTACTCCCTTCTCAACCGCCCGCACATACTCGATCACATCGGACCCCACTTGCGCGTCTTCGTTCGCAAGACGCCGGTTGACATCTTTCGAGAAATTCTCCAGTACCGCGCGCAGGGTTTCCAAGTGTTGCTCCGGCGGCGCTTCACGCTCCCTGATAATATCCGACAGCGCGACGAACAACGAGTAGAAATCTGCGCGGTTGCCCCACCGGAGGTCGGTCGCTTCTTGCAGATTCGGAAACAGCGATTGCACGACGCTGAGTGTTTGATCAAAAAGCCTACGCGCACGGCGCTGGTCCGGGATGCCCTCCTCAATGTCATAGTCCTCGTACTGTCGATAATACTCGTCCACCACGGCGGCGCTTCCGCCTTCGGGGCCGTGAATTACTCCAATCAACAACTGGCTGACGAAGTCGACGTCCCCGAGCCTCCTGATTAGAGCGCGGGTCATCAGGCCGGCCTTTAGCCAATATTCGCTATCCGCAAGCTCCTCAGCGAGCTTGGCGAACGGCCCCGTGTAGATCGCGTGCCTCAGTTCCTGCGGGTTTAGCGCTGTCAGATAACGGTTGAGGCGTGTGAACATGGTACGTAGTTCGGTCTCGTCTGCCGTTTTCAAGTAGCGAATATGGAACTTGTACTCGAAGAACTTGACCTTCTCTTCCCTAGCGAGATCCGAGAATCGCTTTCCAAGCCATGGGGATGGATCGGAGCGCTTGTCGAACTTATCAAGAGTGAAGCCAGTGAACTCTTCCTCGTCGGGTTCGGGTTCGCCACTAGGAGTCATCGTTGTTAACCCTAGGAACTGTAGCACCGTGCGGATTCTCTGCTGGCCATCAACTACAGCATGCACCGTCTTGCCGTCAGCCGACGTGGTTTCGTGGACGAAGATTTCGGGAATAGGCAATCCATACAGGATCGATTCGATCAAGTAGCACTTTTGGCGGGCCGCCCATACAGGCTTCCGTTGATAAGGGGGCCGCAGCGTGATGTTGCCCTCTTTGTATTCCTTCTGGAACCAACTGATCGTTTGAGTGCCAGATTCAAAGTTCATTTGTAACTCCGGGTTCAAAGTCTGCTACGGAGTACGCGCAGCCCCGCTGCATGATACAACGCGGCGTGCCCGCGGGTGCGATATAGTCGCGCGCTTGCCTTGTGTCGGGGGATTTCCGGGTGGTGCCTGTACCGGGACAATGAACGGAACGTTGAGAACCAACGGTAAGAAAATTCTCGCAATGGTTTCAACGAATCCGGGAATGAAAGCTGCATGCCTCCCTGATCGCGAAGGTACCACGCTGGCGGGTCACACCATCCACTCCATACTTCGTCGTGCCTCTGGTATAACCACCTTCGCTCCGGCACGGTCCGGGCTCTCATCGTGAGGTAGTCCCACGCCAGCATTGTGCTCCATGCTTGATCGAAGAGCCCTTCGTGGATAACCACGATATCGATGTCCGATGTTTCTCGAAACGGAATGAAATAGTTGTCGGGATCAAGGCTGAAGCCCGTCTTAGCTGATCCAACGATCAATATATTGGAGGCTGCACTCGGTATGCCGAGTGCCCCTGCAACGTGATTCTGAAACAGAATCATGTCTTCGTCGCGCGCAAAGATCGACGGCAGTCCGGTCAATATCTCGGCTTCTACGAATGCTTCGAGCTGCTCGTTGGAACGCTCGCGAAGACGCTCAGAAAAAGCCGACGATTCGGAAGGGGCTGCATTCGTCATTCGGTATCGCTCCGGTTTCGGGTTCTCCAGTTCCACTGTCGGCATCATCTTAACTTGAGGCTGCCCCGTCCGTCGCTGTTTCTGACAGGGCCGAACCGCCTCAAATGACCCTGGGGTTGACAAGAAATTCCGCGTCAAGTCGCCCTCGCGCCAGAACCAGAGAGTTGGGGGCTGGCCCAGCCGAAAGGAACTCGAGGGTGCCCCGTCCAAAGCCTGCCCTGAGCGAAGTCGAACGGGCTCTGCTTGGGCGGAGAGCTTGACTTTCTCGCTGCGGCACGATCCTCGTCAGAATACCGGCGCGTTTTCACAGCCCCACTGTGACATCTAACCTTGTGCCCCACTCCAACTCAGCGCAATATGGTCAAGGCGGAGGCGGTGAAGGCGCGGCTCAAGCCAGCGCCCGTAACTCCTTTGCTCTCTGGATTTTGACCGATAAGCTCTTTGACACCTAGATTTTGCAAACATGTTTTTGCAGAACCCGCGCCCAGCAAGACTTTCAAGCGCGATGGGGGGAGGGGGGTACCCACCCAAATTCCACGAAACTTCCGTTTCGGGACGCTTTCCCGCCGCCTCACAGACACGAGTCGACAGAATTATTCCGAGCAAATATCCACAAACATTGGAGAGTTCTTCGGGCGAGGAGACGCCAACGGTCCCCATGCTGGCAGATCAGAAAACGCGCAGGCGGATCAATCCGGAGTGTAGCCGAGATATTCCTCGTGCCCCTCAAAGATCCGTTGCAGCAGCGTGCGGGGTTTCGGCGTCGGAGCCACCGGCTTCGCTTCACGAATCGTCGCGGTTTCCTTCCGCAATTCAGGCTCTACTTCCGGAACAACCTCTAGGATGGCGGGCATGGTATGCCTCCATGAGAATCACGAGCAGAGATTTGTAGTTCACAATAAAGGTAGTCAATCGGTCAGCGCAGTTCTATGACGGGAATCACGGCCAGGTGTGACGCGAGGAGACCAACTTCTGCTGGCGCTATAATCTCGACCTCAGAGGCCTTGAGTAATGTCCGCAGGCAAGAAAGAATCGCCAACCGCTCCCTTCGTGGTCGATCCCAGAGTGCGAATCGGCCACGTTCATTTGAAGGTAGCCAATCTGCACCGGGCCCTGCGCTTTTACGCCGGAGTGCTTGGACTCGAAGTGATGCAGCGCTACGGCGACGGAGCAGTATTCCTCTCAGCCGGCGGATACCACCACCACATCGCCTTGAACACCTGGGAAAGTCTCGGAGGCTCGCCGCCTCCACCGGGAACAACCGGTCTCTACCACACGGCAATCGTCTATCCGTCGCGCGCCGCGCTGGCCACAGCATTGCGGCGAGTGCTCGCCGCAAAGATTCCGCTGCAAGGCGCAGCCGACCATGGCGTGAGCGAATCGATCTACCTGAGCGATCCCGACGAGAATGGAGTGGAACTCTACTGCGACAAGCCCAAAGAAAAATGGCCGCGCTCGGCCGATGGAAAATTGGAAATGTACACCCGCTCACTCGACTTGCACGAATTATTACGCGAGGCGCCAGAAGGAACCGAACTTGAAAGCGGCCCTCGAGATTTGTGATCGGGAGCGGAAGATTCCGCCGTTCTTGCAATCTGCAAGCGCAACTCTCGCGCTTCGCGCTGCAGATCCTGCGCCATCCGCCAGTAGTTGTCCTGCGCGAGCGTTTCTTTTGCCTCGGCGGCCAGCTTAGTGACGCACAGAATCTCGTCCTCGAGAACTTTCAGCCGAGCCTGGAGTGCTTCTAACATCGACAACTGCTCAACAAATTATATCCGAGTTCACGAGCCCAGCCGGAGGATTTCAGATCGCAGTCGCGGATGATTCTGGGTCTGCCGAAGATAGGCCATTTCGTTCGTTGCAGACTTGGCGCGGACGATTCCCATAAGTTGTCGCTTCTCTTCCCCAGAACAGCGAGCAAGGTCGGGGATGAGCGCAAGAACCAGCGACCAGTTTTCCAGGGACGCGCGCTGGATCTCAGTCCAGCGCGCAGGATTCACTTTGAGGGCACGAGTCACGTAGTCGACGGAGGCTCGACGGATCTTCCGGCTGTCGCCCTCGAACTCGCGCGCCATGCGATGGTTGACGAGCAGGCCCAGATTGCGGGCGGAGAAAGTGTCCCAAGCCCCAGGCTGTCTGTCGCCATAAGGTTGGAGTTCATAAAACATGTGCGCTTCGGCCAGCCGTTTCAAAATTCGCGCGGGAGTTTTGTATTGTCGATTGGCTGCGATTTTCTTTTCTTCCTTTTCACACAGCCTCTTTAGATCAGCGCGGCCTGGGCGAAACCCTAGTTTCCGGTAAAACCAGAAAGCTCCTGAATCGATGGCTTCGTCATTGTTCTGCCCGATCTGATAGGGATAAATCGAAATACATTTGGCGCCGGTTAAGGCGCGCAGGCAGCGCAAGGCCTGAGCATAGATCCATGCCGTTTCTCCCTGACGATAGGTATAGAAAGTGTTGAAGCCGACCTCGATCCATTCGCAGAGTCCGATGGCTTCGATGTAGTTGATGGGCACGCCGTTCTTCAGCGTGTATCCCGCGAGATAAGCGCGCAGCGGCAGGCGGCGCGCGGGCGGAAGCCCCCAGAAATGCATGACAACACCGCGTCCGAGTTCGGTTCGCACCACAGTGCGCGGATCGCCAAGCGTAGTCCCATAAAGCTCGCGATATCTCACGACCATTACTTCGCGGATTGCGTGCATAACCTCTTCGCCCTCAGCGAGGGAAAGCTTCTCGAACTTGGGTGCAGGTTGGGCTAGCTCGTGCGCCAGCGAAACCTCGCTGCGCTGGATGAGTGGACCATCGTGCGAGAAAAAGCGGTGAGGGCGCGTCCAGTTGCGAGTACGGGAAAGCTTAAGGTTCTCAAGTCTCCAGCGAATTGGAAGATGCAGCGAGTCGTAGAGCTCCGCGCACCGACGATCCGGAACTGGGAGTTGTTCGAAGCTGCCAATAAGCCAGGAGAGCGGGATCTGGCGGCCGCGGGCGGCATCGAGCCATCGCTGCCATGGAATATTGGCTTCGACGTCCGCATCTTCTTCGAGGAGCGGAATGAAGCGCGGCCAGATCGAGCCGCGGGCGCGCTCGGACTCGTAGTCATCCCAGTAGTCGTCCCACGCAATTTCGACATTGCGTGGAACGCGGTGCGCCAACCATTTAGCAACGTCGAAGGAAAGAGTGTCCTGCATGGCGGTGCCGGCAATACCCGAGGTATCGAAATCGTCGAACAGAGACATGTCGGCGTTCGTGGCGCGGAGTTTCTCGATGCGTTCGTGAAAGGTATTGAGAAGACCTTCGACGCGCGGGATTTGCGAGGGTGCGTGCGGGAAAGCGCGCAGGAATAGCAGGCATTCATGGAAGCGGATGAGTTGGTGAGGATCGCTCAGTTCGAGCCCCGCGAGTTGGGCGAAGAGTCGGTTGACGATCGCCGCATGTCCGGACTCGAAACGATTCTTGGTGTCTTCGAGCTGGGTGAGAAGATCGTCAGGGCTATGGGTATTGGTCGGCATGTACGGCGAAACAGTGTAACGCAGCTTGGAGGCTGATCCGTGCGATACGGGCAATTTAGCGGATCAGCTGTACCCCTTCTTCTTCCACACCTCCCAATCCGCGCTCACCGCCTGCAGCATCGATTCAGCAGACTTGTGCAGCCACCTTTTTTCTTGCCTATCGAGATGACGCAAGATCGCTTTTCGCGCCGAAGGAGTGCCAAGATGGATGTTGGCGGTTTCCCACCCCATCGCGTGCAGCAGGCGGAGTTCGGTGTCGGGACCCCGCAAAGAAGCGAGTTCGATGCGCGAGCAGTGCGGACCAAGGCGGCGAACGATCCAGCGGCCGCGCAACTGGACAAAGGGATCGGGGCAGCGGACGGCGCGGCTGATGATGGTCTGGTAGAGAATTTCGGCGGGGCCGTCATCCTTCTGCGACTCAACCGTTTCCGCCCAACAGGCGGAAGACTGGACGAGCGCCTTGGCCTCGCGGGCGATGCGGCCCCCGTGCCAATCGGCTATGGCAACGTAGCGGGCATGGCCCAGACTACCCAGTCCGGCGACGCGGTGCGCGAGGCGATACGAGATGCCGGGTGCCGGCATGAGATGTTCAATGGCATCGACGGCGCTGATGGGTACTTCGGTCTTTAGGGTTCGAAGCGCGTCCATCTTCTGCCAGAAATGCACGGGATCGCGCAGCTCGCCTTCCGCTATCAGGCGCAACCACTGATGCTGCTCGCCCAGCACGAAGGCGCGACCTCGTTCGCGCAAGCCTTCGTGATAACCACTGAGCAACGTGTCGCAAATATCTTCTCGTTTGAGAGGAAGACTTCCGACGTCGACAGCGAGATGAGCACTAACGGCGAGACGCACTAGATCGATGGTGTAGGCCATCGGCCAAGCTTCGTCAAAATCATTCACTCCCCAGATGAGCCGGCCTTCGATGTCACGCCATGTGCCGAAGTTCTCGACATGAAGATCGCCCACCGCAAGAACCTGAGGTGCCCTGGCTAGATCGGGGCAGATCTGCGGCCAGAGTTGCGCCCACCGGTAGTAGGTGGCGCGAAAGAACGGAAAGATCTCCGCCTTCATACGGGAGTGCTTAAGACGAAGGTCTTTCTTATCGATATGAGTGCGCTTGGCTAGCCACTCTTCGAAATTGCGTGTGGCTTTGACGATGTTCATGGGGGCAACGATAGCGATGGCGAGAAGAAGAAGTCAAATGAACGGAAGGACTTCATCAGATAGCCACAGAGAAGGCCTGAAGGAAGAATGATTATTAATCTTCTCTGTGGCTTTGCTATGAAAGCTCTAGAACAATTGAGCGGCGGAGGTCGAGGGATCAACCTCGCCAGATCGATTCCTCCGCCAAGAAGGGCCTCAGCGTTTGAAGTACGTTGCGTTGGCTTCGATAAATTCCTTCTTGTCCTCCGGGACATCGTCGACGGCAAGGATTGAATCTGACGTGCAGGCGGGAACGCACGCACCGCAGTCGATGCACTCCGCTGGGTCGACAAAAAGCTGTTTGGCTTCTTCGAAACCAGGCTCATCCTGCTTGGGGTGGATGCAGTCGGTGGGACAGACATCGACGCAGAGGGAATCCTTGACGCAGGAGTCAGTAATTACATAGGCCATGATGAAAGTCTCCAAAACAAGAGTGGGTTCTTAGCTGCTCGATTGCCAGTGTAGGGGGGCGCGAAGGGATCAGGCTGTGATGGTCGTCACAGGCTGCAGTGTGCCGCGGCCTATCGCATGCGGCCGGACCAAAACGGTCAAAATGTTGACGAGGATCACGCGAAGGCGTGATCACGGTCACCGACATGAAAAAATCACGATGGCAGAATGCTCACATTGAACTAGGCCTTCTAGTTGAGATCGCCCGGCCCTAACCCACAGAACCCCACAGAGCCGTTACCCCAGACGGCAGGGGCCGGGCGCCTTAAATATCAAAGATTGAAGAGACGAGTAAGGTGGCCCTCCCATGCCCTCCTTACTTCCAGTCGTCGCTTGCTTTCCTTCCAACCGAAACTCTTCTGCATGATCGCCGTTGAAAGAAGCTCAGCAACGTGTTCCCCATGACACAGTGTCGTTCGCAAGCCACTTTTTCCGCCTGGTAACCCGCCGCTAACCCGTTTCCCTTCAGTGATATGAACTTTGGCTCCCGCCCTGCCTCTTGTCTGTGCGATGGGGCGGGGAATGAGATCGACCAGCACAACGATCGCCGGAACGCCGGCCTTGGCTGGGGCGTGGGGAGCGACGAGTAGAGCAATCGAGTTTTGGAGGCAATTATGCAAATGGCAATCACATTCATGGCAGTGGTGGGCGGCATGATTTTCTCACTGGCGGTCGCATTGCTGGCGGAGGAATTGATTTTCGGGCAGGTGTTCCGTCTGTTTTTTGTCCGGCAGACGGTACCAGTGAAATCAGGACAAAAGCGCTGAGGCGCAAAGGAGAACGACCATGTTGGCGTTGAAGTATTTGCTGATCACGGGCGGCTTGGGAATGATCTTCGCGGCCGTGTGCATACTCACTTACGATTTGTATCGCGAAATGCTCTATCGGCGGGCGCTGGAAACACCGGGCGGGGCGGCTGGCACGGCGCCGGTTGTCGTGCGCTGGCGGACTTCGCTGGCACTGGCGATGCTTGCATGGGGACCGCTGCTGTTGGCTTTCAGTATCGTCGTTGTACCGAGCGGGACGGCGGGAGTCCGAGTGAGCCAGATGAGCGGGACTGTGCCCGGAACGCTTTATCCCGGAGCGCATGTGGTAATGCCGTTGGTGGAAAGCGTGGCGCTGTTCGATACGCGGGATCAGATTTTTACCACTGGAGCTTCGGAGGATGGAAAGGCTGCGGCGGCAAACGTTGCCACTAAGATTCAGCTTCTGGATGTGCAGGCGAAGGAGGGATTGACTCTGGGGTTGGCGATTACGGTGCGGTATCGCCTGGATGCCAAGAGGCTGGATTATATCCAGGGAAATTTGCCGCGTCCGGTGGAAAAGGAAATTGTGCCGCCGACCGTGGCAAGCGTGTGGCGGGAAATCGTTCCAAACTACACGGTGCGGGATGTTTTTTCGGCGAAGCGTGAAGAAGTACGCCAGCGGGCGGCAGGAATGATTACACAGAAGCTGGCGGCGGATGGGATTGTGGTGAAAGAGGTAATGCTTCGCGATATCCAATTGCCGCCCGAATATGCGAAGGGGTTGGAAGCGCTGCTATTGAAGGAGCAGGAGAACGATCGCATGGGCGTGGAAACAGAGTTGAAGGGCAAGGAAGTTAGGATCGCCGAACTCGAGGCTGAAGCCGCGAAGGTGCAGCAGATCAAGCAGGCCGAGGGACAAGCCCAGGTCCATGTGCTGCAGGCAAAGGGAGAAGCGGACGCAATGCAATACACGCTGCCTTTGAAGGAAAAGCAAATCCAGCAAAGCCGGCTGGAGGCGCAAGCGCGCAAGGAAGCAACCATTCAGAATGCGGAAGCAGAAGCCCAGGCCAAGGTAATCGACAGCAAAGCGGAAGGCGAACGGCGAAAGGTGCTGGCGGACGCGGAGGCGGACCGTATCCGTGTGACGGCAGTGGCCGATGCGGAACGATTGAAGAGCGAGGCCGCGATTTTGAAGGAGAACCCGTTACTGATTAATAAAATTGTGGCCGAACGGCTCTCCGACAAGCTGCAGATCATGATGGTGCCGGCCGATGGAAAATTCTTTTTCGCCAATGATGTGCTTCGCAGCATGAACGTGGCGAACCAGAGCGGGCAGGCAGAACAAAGATAGTGGTCAGTGATCGGTGGCCAAGTGGTTGGTATCTGTCTGGTCACTGGCCGCTTCACGCGTCTCTAGAAGAATGAGGCAACGGACGATACAATGCGCCACGCTCGTCGCAATTCGCCAAGATTGTTAAAGCCGGTCTGGCTTCTACTTTTGTGCTGCGGTTTGCTGGTGAGTGCGGCGGCGGCAAATTGGAATGACCCCACGCAGCAGCTGGCTCGAAAGATCGTTGCGGTTACCGGACCCGGCGCGGTTGCGCTCGTGGTAGAAAATCGATCCTCTCTCTCTAAGAAAGACTTCGACGTCATCAGCAGCGCGCTGCGCGTGGATATGGAGGCTCTCGGAGCGCGCGCTGCCCAGCCCGAGCAAGCGGCCTCGACGGTGGCGGTGTGGCTTTCGGAGAATCCTCGATTCTATGTGTGGATCGCCGAGATTCGTCAGGGATCCACGGCGTCGACAGTCGTGATGGTGTCCGTACCGCGCACGGACGAGACCGAATTCGCGCACGACTCCATGCCGATGACTCTTCGCAAGATTCCGCTGTGGACGCAGGAGGAACGGATTCTGGATGTGCTGGTTCTGCAGGAGGACACCGTACCCAGACAAATCGCGGTACTGGACGCCCAGAAGGTTGCGATTTACCGCTTGCTAAATGGCAAGTGGCAGCCCGAGCAGAGTCTGACCATTGCACATGCATTGCCTTGGCCCCGAGACCTGCGCGGGCGCATCTTCACTGCGAAGGATCACTTGCTGGAGGTTTACCTTCCTGGTGTGTTTTGCAGGAGCACGACTGCTTTGCCGCTCGCCCTGAATTGCCGTGAAAGTGATGATCCGTGGCCGCTCGTTGCATCTCCTCCTGCACCCTTATCGCCATCCGGCGGCGCCCTAGAAGTGCGGCCAATGGGAGCCTTCTATTCAGCATCGCGAAATTTCTTTACCGGCGCTTTAGCGCCAGGAGTAGGCAAGCTGACAGCGGTGGCCAAATTTTATTCCGCAGCTCCGTTGCCGCGAGACAAATATGTGTTGTGGCTTTTCGCCGGAACCGACGGACAAGTTCATCTGGTAGATGGGGTCACGGATCAGACCGCGAAGCTGGATTGGGGCAGCGACATCGCGAGCGTGAAGACGGCGTGCGGATCGGGCTGGCAGGTGCTCGCGACGAGCGCGGGAGAGAATACCGGCAACAGCAACGCAGATTCTGTGTGCGCGTACGAAGTCGCGGACCGTGATCCGGTACCGGTGAGTGCGGGGTCAGATTTTCCCGGCGAGATCACGGCATTGTGGACCGAAGCGAAAGGTGATAGCGCCATCGCGGTTGGCAGGAACCGGGAGACGGGAGATTATGAAGCGTTTCGCTTGGCGGTGGCTTGTAGTCAGTAGCGTGTTGCTGAGGGCCTTTGTACAGTCGGGGGCGGCAGAGACTCGCCCACAGTATGGTGGCACGGTTCATGTCGCCATGCGGGAAGCACCGACGTCACTGGATCCGAGCGACCCAACCCAGGCGGATTCACTTGCCCGGCGCAATGTGCTGGCACTGATTTTCGAGACTCTGGTCACCGTGGACGATCGGGGGCGAATCCATGCCAGGGTGGCTGTCGATTGGCAGCCAGCGCCGGGCAATCAGCGATGGCAATTCCATCTGCGGAGCGATGTTAAGTTTCACGATGGATCGTCCTTGACGCCAGAGATTGCCGCATCCTCTCTTCGCACGGCAAATCCGTCATGGAAAGTATTTGCCGAAAATGACTCGGTGATCGTGGAGTGCGATCATGGCGATCCGGATTTGCCGGCGGAACTTGCGCTCGCTCGCAATAGTATCGCCAAGAAGGGCGTCGGGGGCAAGATAAGTGGGACTGGTCTGTTCCACATAGAGGATTGGCAGCAAGGAAAGAAACTGACCCTACGGGCGGAAGAAAATCATTGGCGGGGACGAGCGTTCGTGGACACAATTGAGATCGAAATGGGCAGAAACTTTCATGAGCAGCTCAATGAATTGGAATTGAGGAGAGCTGATCTTGTGGAGGTAGCGCCCGAACAAGGCCATCGGGTGACCATGGAGGGCCGCCGCGTGAGCAGTTCACCACCCGTGGAACTGGTAGCACTGGTTTTCAGTGGCAATCCGAAAACAGCCGACGATAGGCTCTTGCGGTCGGCGCTGGCGGACAGCATAGATCGATCTTCTATGAAGAGCGTGCTGCTGCAGGGCGCGGGACAACCGGCAGGGGGTCTCCTGCCGAACTGGATGAGCGGATACGCATTCGTGTTTTCCTCCGATGCGGATTTGAAGCAAGCCCGCCAGCTTCGCGATCAGGCTCGCTCCCCGGAAAACTGGACGCTGGGGTATGATGCCAACGATTCCGTGGCGCGTCTGCTCGCTGAGCGCTTGGCTCTCAACGCGAAGGACGCGGGGATGGTGTTGCGACCGACGACTGCGGCGGCCGCGGATCTGCGGTTGGTAAGGATCCCGTTGCCTTCGGTAGATCCCTGGATCGCGCTGTCCTATGTCGCGGAGACCCTAGGGATGTCGATGCCGAAGGCGAGAGGAGAATCGATGGAGGATCTTTATGCGGCTGAACTAGCCTTGCTGACGGGGCAGCGAGTGATTCCGCTATTTTATCTTCCAGCGGAATACGCGACGTCGCCGGCGCTGAATGATTGGAGGCCGGCAGCGGATGGTATCTGGCGGCTGGACGAGGTGTGGGTGGCAAAGAGATAGACCATGATGTTTCGCCGCAAACTGCTGGCCGTCTTCGCACTGACCGTGTTCTTGTCGGTGGCGGCGGTGGCATGGTTGGTTTCAGAGGTGACGCGGCGGGCTTTCGCGCGCAGCGACGATGAAAGAACCGCGGCGCTGGTGACCCAGTTTCGCCATGAGTTCAATCGGCAGGGCGATGAGGTCGAGCGGAGGGTGGAATCTATTGCTCGATCGGAGGCGGTAAATCGCATGGCTCTGGCGTTGAGCCACGCGCCGGCAGATTCGGGGCCGTATTTTGAGTTGGCCAAATCGATGGCCGAGAATAACCAGCTTGATTTTCTTGAATTCGTGGCAAGCGATGGAACGATTGTTTCCTCCGCGCAGTGGCCTGCCAAGTTCGGATATCCAGAGGAATCGATCCCTGGTCTTCCATCGCTGAGCGCGCAGGGACCATTCTTAAAGCAGGAGCCATTGCAGGAAGGAACGGCGCTCGGATTGTTTGCCGTGCGCGCGACGCGGGTGGGAGAGCATCCCGTTTACCTGATCGGAGGGCGCCGCCTGGACAGAAACTTTCTTGCGGCACTGGACTTGCCCGCGGGGATGAGAGCCTTGCTGTATCAGAACCGCGGGGACCGCTTCTCCCCTGATTTGCTGATCGATCCTTCTGCGACTTCCGTCGCAGTCAACCTGAGCGAACCGGAAAAGTTACAGCCGTTGATTGAAGCAGTGCGCAAGTATGAGCAGGAGATGACAGCAGTGGTGGCATGGTCTGCGAATCAGGCCGATGATGAAGTATTCCGTGCGATTCCGCTGCTGGGCGCAGATACCGGAAAGAGTCGTCCGCTGCTAGCGATTCTGCTTATCGGGAATTCCCGGCGCACTTACGTCGAATTGAAGCGGCATATCCGCTCGGCAGCACTACTGGTAGGCGGCGGAGGAATTGTACTGGCAATTCTTCTAAGCAGCTGGGCTGCAGCGCGGGTGACCAGGCCGGTGGAGCGATTGGCGCTGGCGGCGCAGGAAGTGGCAGGAGGAAACTGGAATGCACGAGTAGAGGTATCCGGCCGGGATGAACTCGGGCAACTTGCCGATTCCTTCAATCGAATGACGGCTGAGTTGCTGGAACAAAAAGAGCGGCTGGTACAAGCCGAAAGAGTGGCTGCGTGGCGCGAACTGGCACGGCGCTTGGCGCATGAATTGAAGAATCCGTTGTTTCCACTTCAGCTGACGGTGGAAAATCTAGTGCGGGCGCGGCAACAGAGTCCGGAACAGTTCGAAGAAGTTTTTCGGGAGAGTTCGAGAACGCTGCTGGCGGAGATCTCGAACCTGAAAGGAATCATCGAACGGTTCAGTGAATTCTCGAAGATGCCGCAGCCGCATTTGCAGCCGGTGCAGGCGAATGATGTGATGCGAGCCGTGGCGCAACTGTTTCAGGCGCAACTGGGAGCGCCGGACCGCGCGAAGCTCAGTTGCGAACTCCAACTCGACTCTTTTCTCGAGCCTGCTCTGGCAGATGCGGAATTGCTACACCGGGCAATTTCGAATCTGGTGCTGAATGCCATGGACGCGATGCCGCAAGGTGGCGTGTTAACGTTGCGCACACGTGCTGAAGGCGGAAAAGTGCTGATCGAAGTGGCGGATACCGGGTCTGGACTCACGCCAGAAGAGTGTGAACGCATCTTTACTCCTTATTACACCAGCAAGCACCACGGCACCGGACTGGGATTGGCGATTGTGCAATCGGTGGTGAGCGATCATGGAGGCAGGATCCGCGTGGAGAGCCAGCCCGGACGTGGCACGACTTTCGTGATCGAATTACAGCGAGCGTGAGATTCGCGCGATGAAATGCTCAAGGATGGAGGATGGTTGCCAACCAAAGCACATCTGCTGATTGTCGACGATGAAGCGAATACGCTGGCTTCATTGTCCCGAGCCTTTCGACTAGCCGGGCACGAGGCCACCGTATGCGACAACGCGGGCAAGGCGCTTGAACTCGCCAGGGCGCAGAAGTTCGACGTGATTCTTTCCGATGTGGTGATGCCCGGAAAAGACGGGCTCGCTTTGCTGGAGGAGTTGAAGACACAGGGAGTGACGGCCCCGGTCGTAATGATGTCAGGACAAGCAGACATTGAAATGGCGGTACGGGCTACACGTCTTGGCGCACTGGATTTCTTGGAGAAACCAATCTCGACCGAAAAGCTCTTGCTCACGGTCGAGAACGCGCTGAAACTCCAGCGACTGGAAAGCGAGAACCGCCAACTTAAGCAACGACTGGGCAAGCACGAGATCGTGTGGCAGGGTGCGGCCATGCAACGGGTGATGGCGCAATTGGAACGGGTGGCAGCAAGTGAGACGCGAGTTTGCATTCTGGGAGAAACGGGTACGGGAAAAGAGTTGGTGGCACGAACCATTCATGAACGAAGTGCGCGCGCCGGCGGAGCCTTTGTAACCTTGAATTGCGCGGCGGTTCCGGCGGAGTTGATAGAGTCGGAACTTTTCGGACACGAGAGAGGATCGTTCACCGGCGCGTCGGCTAGGCACATCGGAAAGTTCGAGCAGGCGGATCATGGCACAATCTTTCTCGATGAGATTGGCGATATGCCACTGGCCATGCAAGCCAAACTGCTGCGCGTTCTGGAAGAAGGAGAAGTGGAGCGCATAGGCGGCGACAAGCCGGTAACCGTGGATGTGCGGGTGGTTGTAGCCACGCATCGCGATCTGGAAGCCCGGGTACGCGAAGAAAAATTTCGCCAAGACTTGTTTCACCGGATTTACGTTTTTCCTCTGATGTTGCCGCCGTTGCGCAACAGACGGGAGGACATTCCGGCGCTGGTCGAACATTTTTCCGCGCAAGTGAGTGCACAGAATGGGTGGAAGCCGGTTCCATTCTCTGCGGAGGCGGTGGCGGCCTTGCAGTCATATAGCTGGCCGGGCAACGTGCGCGAGTTGCGCAACATGGTGGAACGGCTCATGCTGCTTGCGACCGACGGCCAAGTCGATCTTGCGACCGTCGAAAGTGCTCTGCTGGGAACTGAAGCCGGCGGCGTTACGGCTTCCTCCACCCTCGCGTCGGGGCCGCTGGCCGGGCGCGTGGATGCCTTCGAGCGCGAGGCAATTCTCGCGGAGTTGAAGCGGAGCCATTCTAATGTCAGCCTTGCGGCGAAATCACTGGGGCTGGAGCGCAGTCACCTTTATAAGAAGGCGGAGCATCTGGGAATAGATTTGCGTGCCTTGCGGCGGGAGCAAGAGTCAGCGCAGGAGTGATTTCGGATTCCGGAAGAGTTCAGGAGATAGGGGTGATCAGAATAGCGCGCCGGTGGGTCATCTACGATCTTTTCGTCGTTTTACTCCCTCTTCTTTTAGCACCTAACACCGTGGCTGCCAACGAGCCGCCTTCACCGCCATCTTATGGGGTTCGCATGGAGCAGGCGTGGATTCCGATGAAAGACGGCGTGCGGCTGGCAGCAACGCTTTACATGCCGGATGGGGCGAAACCGGAAGAGAAATTCCCTGCCCTGCTGGAATATTTGCCGTATCGGAAAGATGACGGCACTGCCGCCGAGGACTATCCCAAACATGCGTATTTTGCGCGGCGCGGTTACGTGAGTGTGCGCGTGGATATTCGAGGATTTGGCGCGAGTGAAGGCGTTCCGCCTGAGCGGGAGTATTCCGAACAAGAACAAGTAGACGGAGAGCAGGCCATCGCGTGGCTGGCACATCAGAACTGGTCGAACGGGAACGTTGGCATGCTCGGAATTTCCTGGGGTGGATTCACTGCACTGCAGATGGCCATGCGCCAAGCGCCCGGATTGAAAGCGATTCTGGCGGTGGATGCGACGGCGGAATTATTTCATGATGATGTGCATTACATGGACGGCATCGCCCACATTGACGAATTCGAGCTAAACATGGATATGGCGCAGGGATGGACTGGCGCCCCCGACTACACGCTCGATGAAAAAATTCTCGGGCCACGCTTTGAAACGCCGCCGTGGTCTCTGCTTTATCTGAAGCATCAACGTGACGGGCCGTTCTGGCGGGAGCGGGTGCGGCCGCTGAAGGAAATCACGATCCCGAGTTTCCTGGTCGGCGGATTGCTCGATGGTTATCGCGATAGCGTGACGGACATGTTGATGCAGGCCAGCGGGCCAGTAAAGGCAATCGTTGGCCCTTGGAACCACACGTTCCCGAATGACGCAGTGCCGGGTCCGCAGATTGAGTGGCGCAATCTGGCGGTGCGATTTTTTGATCATTGGCTCAAGGGACGCGATACGGGTGTGGAACACGATCCGCGGCTGGTTATCTATATGCAGCACTGGCATCCCCCGGATCCTGGTCTGGAAAACGTGCCAGGGGAATGGAGACAGGAAGATAAGTGGCCGCCTCAGGAAGCGCGGCCATCCACCTTGTTCTTGCAGTCGAACAACTCGCTCGCGGAGGCTTCGGGGCAGCCGGATACGCATCAGCTTAAATATGTGCCGTCGGTCGGGGTCGAGGCCGGGTTCTGGTGGGGCGAGTTGTTGAGCGATGTGCGTCCCGTCGATGCGTTCAGTTTGGTTTACGATTCCGCGCCGTTGCAAGAGGATCTGGCCATCTTAGGTCGTCCGCACGCGTTGTTGCGGGTCTCGACCACGGCGCCTCTCGCGGATTGGATCGCGCGCCTCTCGGATGTGGCCCCGGATGGCACAGTCACGCAAATCACCGGAGCGGGGATCAATGGCGCGCAGCGCGAGTCGATGAGCCAACCGCGCGATCTGGAACCCGGCACAATTTATCCACTGGATATCGAAATGCATTTGACGTCGTGGGTATTTCCCAAAGGGCATCATATCCGCGTGGCAATCTCGAATGCTTTGTGGCCGATGATGCTTCCCACGCCTTACTCCATGACGACTTCATTGGAGCTGGGTGGGGGCGATGGTTCGAGGATCGTGCTGCCGGTCGTGCCCGAGCACGGTATTGCTCCGCCGCCGTTTTCACCGCCTGAACCTTCTGAGCAACGTACCGACGTGAAGACTGAAGGCTTTCCGTGGCCCGGAGAATGGACGGTCGAGCGCGATGAGGCTCGCCACAAAACCACCGTGCATTGGAAAGGAAAGGAAGGTGGTCAGTATCCATGGGGGACGGAAACGGACTACGAGAATCTTACGTATGAGGCGGATGACGCACACCCCGAGACGACTTCTGTGCGAGGCGAGGCGGAGACCGTGTTCGCCCTCAAGGGCCGCACGCTGACCTGGCGCGGGCATTTGCTGGCGACCACTGACCAAAAGAATTTTTATTACAAATACACCCGAGAGTTGCTGAAAGACGGGACCGTGATCAAGTCGAAATCCTGGCAAGAAACAATACCCAGGGATCATCAGTGACGCGGATCAAATCACAGTCTTAGCCTTGCATCTCTACTAGTCGGCCGCAGCAGACGATGGCTCGAAACCACGCTTGAGATCGGCTGCGAGGAGGCGGTGAAATAATTGTTCTCCGGCCTCGCGGCGCACCGAAAGGCGGCCAGCACCGTAGGCGCGAGACTTCAGGCCTCGTTGGACGTCTTCGCAAATGCCCAGATCTTCTTCCTGCACCCGATTGCCGATGTTCACCGACTGCTCGTTGTATTCGCGGCTCAACTCGCTGACGTCGGCAAAATAGAAATCGAAAACCACAGTGCAGTGGTCGGCATCGACAGGGATCACGAGATTTGTGTCCATGTACCCCGCGTAGCAGTTGATCATCAGGTTTGGGTGCTGCCAAAAATACCAGGCTCGATCGCCCTTGCGCACGGCTCCAGTAGCTGCGTCTTCTTCGGATGCGACCATCGGACTGGATTGCAGGCAGTAACGGTCTTCGTTCTCGATGGTGTATTGCTTGTAATCGAGGACCGAATTCAAGCCTTTATGCAGATGCGGGACGTGGTAACCGCCGTCGAGATAGTTATCAACGAAGACCTTCCAGTTGCAATGAATGTTATAAGTGCGGCGGTCGAAATAGTGAAGCTTGCTGATGCCAAGAGGCGCAACGCGCTTGACCAGGCCGCCTAGAAATTCGGCCAGCGGCATTGCGTGATCGTCGAGATTGATGAAGACGAAACATTCCCAGGTTTCGACCCGGATGGGAACCAGGCCGTTTTGCGCGCGATCGAAATTCTGAACGCCTTCGAACTCGGGCATACCTTTCAGCGAGCCATCGAGGCCGTAATTCCAACCGTGATAAGGACAATGCAACATCGCAGCCTGACCGCAAGGCTGGGTTACCACTGCGGCGGCGTGATGACGGCAGACGTTGTAGAAGGCTCGCAGGGCGCCGTCGTTGCCGCGGACCACCACGATAGGCTCTCCGGCAACAGTAGTGGCGACAAATTGCCCCGGGGCTTGCACCTGATCCGTGCGAGCCACCAGTTGCCAGGTTTTGCTGAACACGCTGAGGCGCTCAAGGTCTGCGATGCGCGGATCGACGTACCATGCGGCAGGAATGGTGGATGCCTGCGAGAGTGGAGCGCGGTCGTCGTAGCTGGAAAGGATTTGCTGGATGGACGGTTGCATGTCTGGATTCTTCCCTGAGTGAGAGTCGATTTGTGATTTTTGTTTCGGGTCGCCAGGTTATGACGTTCTTGGCTTGCTGACAAGATTCGCGACGGCAATCCTCCGTGGTTCGTTGCGGCCGGAGACCGAAGTGGCGGAAACCATGCCAACCGCTCTTCGCAATACGGCAAGAAACTGGAGAATGCGAGCTTCTTTCTTCTCCGGCATCTCCCCCTGCCTGCGGAACAGCCCAGGATCAAGTTCGGCGGTCAACAAAGCATCCTGGAACCGCTCCATGGTCCAATCCAGGATGGAAACAATCATCTCTACGTCCATGTCTTTTCGCAACTCGCCGCGCTCCAGGCCGAAACGCACGAAGGCAACCGTGCCGTAGGGATCCTCCGCAATGAGAAAGCGGTTAATCTCGCGCTTCAATACAAGATCGGTCCCATAGTTTCCTAGCAGGGAGATGCGATAGGGAATCCAGTCTTCGCGCAGCAGATGTTCGGTGCGCACCAGCCAATAGTGCAGAACATCAAAAAAGCCCTCAGCTCGCACCTCGGCAGGCGCGTCCAGATATTTGGGGAACGAACGCACGGCGCGTTTATAGACCTCGAAGAAGAGGCCGTCCTTGCTGCCGAAGTGCTGGAAGATTGAGCCTTTGGCAATGCCCAAGGTTGCCGCCATATCGGCGACCCGGGCCGCGTGATAGCCGTTCTCGGCGAAGTATTGTGTGGCGACTTCGACGATGCGGGAACGCTTGGCCTCGGATCGGGGTCGGCGTGTGGTGCGATTTACGTAGCGTGGCAGCTCAACGGCATTGCTAGCGATTCCAGCCATGAATGACTCCAAGTCACGGAAGCATACCGGAGAGGCCCATCATTTTCAACTTCAATTTTGCTCGACGATGAAGTAACGTATGGCGTTCGAGCATATGGGGCGTGACTTCGGGTCAGAGTTGACAAAGCAAGTTTCCCATTCCATCTACGACGCAATTGTGGTTGGCGGCGGCCACAACGGGCTGACCGCCGCTGCGTATCTTGCGCGCGGCGGACTCTCCGTATTGGTGCTCGAGCGCCGCGACATTGTAGGCGGATGTTGCGTGACCGAAGAGATCGCACCCGGCTGCCGTGTTTCCAGCACCTCTTATATTGCCAGCATGCTGCGGCCCGAGGTGATCGCCGAGCTGCATCTCGCCGATCACGGCTTGCGCATGATTCCTTGCGATCCGGCGATTCAGGTTCCCTTCCCTGATGGACACGTGGTTCCGTGGTGGGCAGATCGGGATCGAGCAAGAACGGAGTTCGCGAGGATTTCCCCAAAAGATGCGGCGCGTTTTGTTTTGGTCGACGATCGGCTAAAGAAATTGGCGCGCTACTTGCAGCCGTTCTTCATGGAGCCGCCGCCGGATTTGGATACGTCGACGGTAAGTGGTTGGAGTGACTTATTTCGCGTGGGTAAACGTTTTCGCGGGATTTCCAGCTCGGAGATCGCGCAGCTCGTTTCGTTTCTTACTGGAAGCCTGGGCGAGTTTCTCGATCGCAACTACGAATCCGAGAAGATGAAGACCATGTTCCTGGCAAACAATGTATATGGCAAGCATGGCGGACCCTACCAGCCGGGAACGGCGATCGGCTTGCTTTTTCATCTGCTCAGTGGAGGCGAGCACGAACTCCAGGGATTCTACGGGCATGTGATGGGCGGAATGGGATCGATTACTCAGGCCTTGGCGGCAGCTGGACAACAATTGGGAGTGGAGATTCGAACATCGGCTGAAGTGGAACAGATTGACGTGCGAAACGGTCGCGCATCCAGCGTTGTTCTAAACGATGGCACCGAGATTCGCGGGCGCATGATACTTTCCAACGCTGATCCAAAGCGTACATTTCTGAAGATGATTGCGGAGCGCGAGTTGCCTGATGATTTTCTGTTTGCGGTGCGCGGCATACGGATGGACGGACCATGCGCGAAGGTCAATTTTGTGTTGGCAGAAGAGCCGGGGTTTTCGGGGACTTCCCCTCAAGCGACGACGCTGGAGCGCACGTTTTACACCCTGGTTCCGTCGCTCGAATTCGCAGAACGATGCTATGACATCGCTAAATTTGGTGAGATTCCGGAAGAGCTGTGGGTGGATTGCGTAGTCTCTTCGAATGCGGACAGTTCGCTGGCACCTCTGGGCAAGCACATTCTCACCTGTTTTGTGCAATACGTTCCTTACAAACTGCGCGAGGGCAACTGGGACGAGAAGCGCGAACTGCTGGGAGATCGCGTGGTGAGAAAGATCGCCGAATATGCGCCGAACGTCCCCAGTTCGATCGTGGCAAGGCAGGTGCTTACGCCACTGGATCTCGAGCGAACCTATGGCTTAACCGAGGGTAATATTTTTCACGGCGATTTGCGGCTGGAACAACTTTTCTTTATGCGTCCGGTGCCGGGTTGGGCACAGTACCGTACTCCGATTCACGGACTTTATCTCTGCGGAGCAGGAGCGCATCCCGGGGGCGGAGTTACGGGCGCGCCGGGGCGGAACGCGGCAATGCAGGCCCTGCGCGACTGGAAGAAAGGACGATTCAAGGCCGCCGCGTAGGCGAGACTTCGACGCTTACAGTCATTCAAGTGAAATGAATACAAAGATGATGGAAAGGATCGAGGCATGAAAAAGAAGAATATTCTGGAAAGGCTAAAAGAGGGACCGGTGCTGGGAGATGGCGGATATCTGCTCGAACTTGAGAAGCGTGGCTGGGTGCGCGCGGGTCCGTTCACGCCGGAGGTTGTGCTTACGCATCCGGAGGCATTGCGCGAACTACACGTGGAATTTCGCGAAGCCGGATCCGAAGTGCTGCAAGCGCTGACGTTTTACGCCAGCCGAGATAAACTGGCAACGGTGGGACTCGAAAATCGTCTGGAGGATTTGAATCGCGCAGCGGTTCGCATTGCGAAGGAGGTTGCGGGAGACCGATGCCTGGTAGCGGGTAACCTGAGTCTTACCTGGATGTACGAACCGGGAAGCGCATCGGCCGCGGATCGCGTGCGGAAAACATTCGACGAGCAACTGGCCGTGCAGGTTGAGGAAGGCGTGGATTTTATTATTGGTGAAACCTTTTCCTGGCTGGGAGAAGCGCTGATTGCGGTCGAGCGGGGAAAGAAAAGCGGCCTGCCCACGATGGTTACGATCTGTTTCGAGAACAAGGATGAAACCGCTGATGGCAAGAGCGCGGCAGACGCAGCAAAGGCGCTGTTCGATGCCGGCGCCGACATCGTCGGCATGAACTGCCTGCGGCCGCCGGAGCATATCCTCGGCCCCATGGAAGAGATGCGCGAAGCGGTGTCAGGATATCTGGCGTGCCAGCCAGTCGCCTACCGTACGCCGAAAGCAAAGCCAGACTTCACCAGCCTTCCTGAATTTCCTTATGGGCTCGATCCACTACAGCTCACGCGGAAGGAAATGGGAGAGTATGCGCTGCAGGCACGCGACATCGGCATCAACTTCATTGGCGCCTGTTGCGGCACGGTCGCAATGCACATCCGGGAGATGGCGAGAGTCTTGGGAAAATTACCCGAGGACTCGCGCACCTGGAAAAAGGGCGGCGAGAAACCCATGTCGGCCTACGAATACTACGATCACGATAAACTGCAAGCCGGCAGCCGAACCTAGTTGTTCGTAACCGGCAAGTGGTTGCCGAAAACATTAAGGAGCAGACTCCACGGGAGTCTGCTCCCCTCATGCTTCACTCCGCCTTAATTTCTAGCTTGCACTACGCAACTTCGTATCCTCCGCGTGCACCAGAGGCTCATCCACCAGGTGCTCGCTGAGAAACCACACCTGCAGTTCATTGGTGCGAAGCGCATCACTAACTGCCAAATCGTTGGTCCCATCATCACCTAGTTCATCTGCAAGCTTCGCCAGCTCGCGGCAATGACCGATGATGATCTGATGGGCATCGAGCAGACGGGAAATCTGCACCGGCACCTCTTCCCTGCCTTTTGGCGGGCGCTCAATGCGCGTGGTCTCGGCGACGTCAGCGGCCATGGCAATCGAAATTCCACCCAGCAACTGGATGCGCTCTGCGATTGTATCCACAAGTTCAGATTGTTCTCCGTGATGTTTGTCGAACAGAAGATGGAGCTGATAAAAGGTTGGGCCCGCCACCTGCCAATGCGATTTCTTGTAGAGGTCTCGAAGGGTCATCGTGTCAGCTAACAGAAGGTTGAGCTGCTCGGTCATTTCCAGGCGAACCGGTTCCTCCAAATCGAGCGGCAACATGTGCGAGACGGTGCCATAGCGTTGAATTTCGGGAGCGCGTTGATGAAGTCGAGGCTGCGCGCTAACGCTTCCTCGCTCTCCGGTGGGTGCTTTTGCGTTGAGATCTTTCTTGGCCATAGATGATGTTCTCCTTAGCTACAAAGCAATCTCAGATTTCCTAATACATGCACAAAAACTTGTGGTTGTTCGATGCCATGATTCAGATCCTGGATGCGGCAATCTGATCGGTGAATTTTCATAGAAACCCAAGCCTCGCCCAGAATGAGGTGCCAGTACCAGTGTCTGATGGTCGACACTCTATGAGCAAACGTGAGCTCGACCAGATAGCCACCAAAGGCAAGTTTACTCCGCGCCAAGAACCTTGATGCCCGCCCGAAACATCGCGGGAGTTTGACGATGTCCCAACCATTGATTATGATCGAAATGCGGGGTGGAGCAGTCTGGTAGCTCGTTGGGCTCATAACCCAAAGGTCGGTGGTTCAAATCCACCCCCCGCAACCAATTTTTTCAATCAGTTACAGCCTTTCGGTCACGAGCGTTCCGCTCATTTTTCGCTCATACTGCCAGCAATTGCCCGACAACCTGCCCGTGCGCGGCCCGTTTTTGGTCACTCACGGCTTGGGTGTATATGTTCATTGTCGTGGCGATGTTGGAATGCCGCAAGAGTTCCTGCTGCACCTTCACATCGGTGTGGTTCGCACGTAGCAGGCAAGAATACGAGTGCCGGAACGTGTGCCAGCCCACAGTCTTGAACAGACCAGCCCGCTTCGCCGCCGGTTGGATGATGCGCTTCAACGCCGAATCAGGCCAGTAAGGAACTCGCCCGCCGTTGTAGGAAGACGCGAACACCCAATCCGAATCAGATGCGTAGGGAGACAGCAGCCGCCACTCCTTGAGAATCCTGATGAGTTCCGGAGCGAGCGGCACTGGCTTGCGCCGTGCTTGGGTTTTCGGATTGCCCACATGGTTGTTCACCATGCCACGACGGATGGTCAAGGTTGCCGATTCCCAATCAAAATCCGACCACCGCAAGCCAGTCAGTTCACTGCGGCTCAGGCCCAGACAGCCTGCCAGAATGACCATCACTCTGTACGGCTCCTGTTGAAGTTCTGCCAGCACCGCGTGAAACTCTGACACTGACAGAATTTCTGGCTCTGCACGTCTTGCCCCGCCCTGACGCACGCGACTGATGGGATTGTCTCGAACGAATTCCCACCGGATGGCGCACTCGAAGAGCACGTGGAGTACGTTACGCACGTTCACCTTGCTTTTGGGTGCCAGAGGTAAAACTCGCAACCATTGTTCTACTCCCATCGTGCGTACCTGCTCCAAAAAACTCGCGCCCCACTTGGGTTTCACCCATTTCTGCAAACAGGTCACGTAACTCTTGCGCGTTGCGTAAGCCAACCGGCCCATTTCAACTTCATCGTTCAAATACCGGCCAATCAGTGCCGCAACGGTTGTGGGAACTGCCTTCGGCAGTTCGCTGTTAATCTCTAAGCGAAAAGGATCTGCGGCACGCTGTGCATCCTGTTTTGTTGGGTATTGCTCCAGGGTGCCCAGCAGTTTGCTTCGCAGTCTTCCGTTTGGTTCGTACCAACGAAACTCCCAAACGTCCGGCCCTTTCCGCTTCTTCAGCGTGACATTTCCTCTTTGATACCGGCTTCTCATTTTTTCTCCTTCGAGAAGCACGGACGGTATTCAGACTGTACACCAATCCATTCATTCAGTGCGCTAGCACGAAAGAACCAGAAGCGGCCAATCTTGATAGCAGGCACCACATGGGTGCGTGCAAGCCTTTGCAAGGTTCTGGGGTGCATGTTCCCTAGCAGGTGGGCTGCCTGCGCATCATTCAGCAGCGGCTCAAAATCGGTTTCGGACCGCGCTCGTTGTGGGGGCTTCTTTTGGTCTGGCCGTACTGAGGATTGCGGATTGGTATTGGCTGGCATTGAATTCGCGTCTCATCGCGGAAATTGCAGGGCATAGAGCGCCCCGTGAGCGGCATCGTAAACCCTGTCGCTGGCAGAACTGGAATTACATGTCGTGTGTGGTTGATGAAGCGCCATCCGAACGCCGCCTCTGTTTGCTACGTCTTCCCATTGCTTGTGAGGATGAAAGACAGCGCCGTATTCGGGTGTGCTGATAGAAACCTCGGACGATTTGGGGTTATTGTTAGACTTGTCATTTTTCTTTCGCTTCCATAGTGGCGGGGTGAATTGGAACTGCGAAGGTTCAGTCAAGGGCGACCGGACGGAGCCGCGCCAGCGGGCCTGCCCCTTGACGGGTTCTTCGCAGTTCCGGTTGCGTTCATGTGGAAGCGAAAGAAGGCGTTGGATGTGTGGAATGTTGTTCGGGTGCTTCATTGCGCCGCCTCATCCTTGGGTGTGGACTTACTTTGAATCTTGCGGGCAGGGTGAGTTGTAGTGGTGCTCGGCGCTGCTGCCTCGCGCTTCGATGGAACCGCGACCGTGTTCGAGGTTGGTTCCGGTGCGGCTGAATTGATCCAGCGGTAGTATAGGGTTCCCAGCGCAAATCCCACGGCCAGGGCTACACTGCACAAAACGAGGACCGACCACTTGTATTCACGGAGGAAAGTGTGCGTTAGATCGTGCGCTGCTTGCTTCGCGGTGGCCGTGGCATACTCGATGCTTCCGCGCATTTCATCGAGCGCCCTGCGGGCATCGCTGGCAGCACCTCGATAGGAATCCGTCAGTTGCTTGGACGAGCGATCAAACTCTCCCGCGACTTGCTTCGTTTGTTTCGAGATGACGGCTAAGGCCTGTGCTGTTTCAGGAATGCCACTTGCCACAAACTGCTGGCGCAGACTCTCGCTGAGTTTCGCGGCAATAGCTGTGGGACTGATGCCCTCGGAGATTTCTGCTGGCAATTGTGCCAGCCGTTCTTCGAGTTGCCGATGCAGAGCGACTGCATCTTGCCGGGCGGACTGAATGACCTTGATGCTGTGGTCTAAGATCGTGGCAAGCTTTTCCCGTTCAGTGGCGATCTGTGCGGGGGTTTGCCGCGTCACCAACGCCAGAAAGCCCATAGCGCGGGCAATCCGTAGCATCTCATCATCGGCGGGCAAGCGGCGCAAGTGCGCCATGTCACGATACCAAAGCGGACGCTGTTCGGCGGGCAACAGTTCGGCGATGTCGTCGATGAAATCGGCCTCAGCAGATCGTTCTTCTACGAGTTTGGGCTGAGTGTTCACGGCAAGAGCAACCCCTTGGCTTTGTCGATTTCCTCAAAGAGCCGCCGCCGATAGCTCTGAGCGCGGATGACCAGTGAGGCCCTCTGCAGCTCCGGGACTTTAAG
>Ga0074045_10001030_pt1 | contig 27102 bp, 28 predicted proteins | sample BogForMeECP23OM2_FD_94442 | JGI IMG/M metagenome (GOLD analysis project Ga0074045, IMG submission 94442) | Bog forest soil microbial communities from Calvert Island, British Columbia, Canada - Bog Forest MetaG ECP23OM2 | ecosystem: Environmental > Terrestrial > Soil > Wetlands ...
AACGTCTCAGCCGACGTTTGCTTTCTGTGTAGATTACCACAACATAAAAACGCTAGGAGGAACACATGAAAGCCGGGATTTCCAAAGGAATATGCATCGCCGTAATCGCGCTGTTTGCGTTGTGCGCGGCAGCACGAGCCCAGGACAACGATGGTTGCAGTAACTCCACGCTACATGGTGACTATGCCTTCCGCATTTCTGGTGAGGTCTTCGTCCCAGACCTCAGTACGAATCCACCGACCCCAACAACAACCGTCTTGGCCTACCGGGACGGCGTTGCCATGACCCACTTCGACGGCAACGGCAAGCTCACTCAGGTCGACTTTGTTATGGGCAACGGTCAGACGCCGCCTCACCAGGCGCCGCCTCCTGACCCCAAGGACATCGATCCCAAAACGGGCTTCTCGACCGGAGAAACGGGCACCTACGAGGTTTATTCCGATTGTACCGGCACAGCCACGATCAATTTCCCTCCTCCTTTGGGCATGGATTCTGGGAACGTAATCACCTTGATGTTCGTGATTGCCAACCATGGCAATACACTCCACACCGTCGTGTCCTCGCTGACGCTCTTCAACGGGGAAAAAGCATTCGCCAACATCCACAGTGACGCCGAACGCATCGAACCCATTCGGGATCGCTGGTGAACTCTTCCCTGCATGGCTCTGCTCAAGAAGTTTGGGTGGGGCCATGCCGGATGCTCTCGCCAGAACTGCTCTCGGGCGCCTCGTTTTATGATGCGCATGAAGATGCAGGTTCTCGCAATGAGAACAAGAGTCAGGCTTTATTGCAATCGGACGCGGAATATGATGTGACATACCCATCCCGGCGCAACAGCGCCGCTCTGCTCCGATGCTCGCGACGTTCGGCGATAACCGAGCAGCAGCTTCACCGGCGCCATCCTACGCGATAGAGAGTAAGTCGCGGGCCGAGACCCAATCCCTCTGCCAGTGTCTGTGACAGCGCGATTTCTCTCCGAATTTTAACCGGTAAGCAAAAAAGGTCTGAAGGATTTAACGCCGAATTACTCGACTTTTTAGCTTGACGCGTATGTCCTTGCTGTCAAATATTCGTTCTCTGTAGTTAAAGAGCGGTTGGCAACAAACACACAAAAAGTTGGAGGAAATGATCATGAAGAAATTGGACGTTCTCCCAGCCATCTTCGTGGTGGTCGGCGCGCTCAATTGGGGATTGGTCGCCGTCGCTCATTTCGACCTGGTGACGAATATTTGAGGAAAATTCCCCACTATCAGCCACTTTACTCATAGCGGAGGGCCACCATCGGGTCCACCCGCGTGGCGCGTTTTGCTGGCAGGTAAGAAGCCAGCAGCGCCACGAATATCAGAAGCGCTGCAACGCCAAGAATGGTTATGGGATCGGTGGGACTGACGCCGTATAGAAAGCCGGAGAGAATACGGCCCAAGGCGAGCGATGACAGCACTCCGACCAAGACCCCGGAGACAGCGAGTTTCAACCCTTGGGCGATCACCATGCACAAGACATCGCCACGGTCCGCGCCCAGCGCTATACGAATGCCGATTTCATGGACGCGCTGATTCACCGTGTAGACCATTAATCCGTATAACCCCACAATGGCAAGTATCAGCGCGGCGGCCGCAAAAATCGCCAGCAATGTCGCGCGAAAACGCGGCTCGCTGACCGAGCCGGAAATATTCTCCTCCATGGTGCGTACCCGCACTACCGGCTGATTGGGATTGATATCGCGAACCACGCTCCGCAACGCCGAGGCTTCGCTCAGCGGATCGTGCTCCGCGCGCAGAACGACCGAGAGCGCAAACACCGGCAGCAGCGAATCGCCCTCGCGCACCGGCACATACATTTCCGCCTTGGGGTCACCGGCGAGATCCTGCTTCAAGTCGCCGACAATTCCGACAACCTCCATCCATGGGACGCTGGCATCGGGAATAGCGCCAAGCTGGATTCGCTTACCGATTGGGTCGACGTCGGGAAAATATTGCCGAGCAGCGGCTTGATTGATCACGGCAACGTACGGCGCTTTTTCCGTGTCGGTTTGCGTGACGAATCTGCCACGAATTAGCGGCACCCCTAATGCTTCCAGATAGCCTGGGGTCACGGGACGGTAACCGATGATCACGTAGTCGTGAGGCGATTTGGGTGCCCGTCCTTCGATATTGAAATGAATGGCGCTGCCCGTGCCAGTGACCGGCAATATAGTTGCAGCGCCTACTCCGCGGACGCCGGGAATGGCGCGGAGCCTGTCGAGCAATCGATCGAAAAATTCCATGCGCTCGACTGAGTTAGGATACGCATTCGGAGAAAGTGGGATATCCGCCACTAGCAGATTCTCCGGGCGGAAACCAGGTAGCTGGCTTGCGAGCCGTTCGAAGCTCCGCAGCATAAGACCCGCGCCTACGAGCAGCAGGAGAGCGAGAGCAACCTCGGCGACGATCAGCGCACTGCGCGTGTGGCGCTGAGCGCGGCCACCCGCTGATCGCCGTGTTGCTTCGTTCAAAACGTTTCGCAAGTCGCTGCGCGCCGTTTGAAATGCTGGCGCCAATCCGAATAGCACGCCGGACAGAACGGCCAACGCGGCGGCGAATAGCAATACTCGAGAATCGACCGTTACGGGAGAAACATTGGGCAGCGCACTGGCCCCGAGCCTCAGCAGCCAGGCGATGCTGCCCCACGCAAGCAAAACGCCCGTGCCCGCTCCTATAAACGCCAGCAGGCTGCTTTCCGTCAGCAGTTGGCGCACGATTCGCGAACGCGACGCTCCCATAGCGGTGCGCACCGCGATTTCCTGTCGGCGTGCTGTCGCGCGCGCCAGTAACAGGTTCGCAATGTTGCCGCAGGCGATTAGCAATACCAGCCCCACTGCCACCAGCATCACCAGCAATGCAGGCCGGACATTCGAAACCAGGCGGTCGCGCATGGAAGTAACGTCCGCGCCCATGCCCATATCGTAGACGGGGTATTCCTGGGCAAGATTCCCGGCAATGATCTTCATCTCCGACTGCGCTTGCGCCATCGTGACGCCTGTTCGCAAACGCCCCACCGCGGTAATTCCGGGATGCCAGTTACGATCGTCTGGCAGTGTCTTTGCCCATGGCGTGAACGGAACGTACACGTCCGAAGGGACCAGCAACTGATAGTCGGCCGGAAGCACGCCGAGTATTGTGTAGCGCTTGTTATCGAGCGTGATGGACTTGCCCAGCACGTCAGCCGAGCCTGCGAAATGCCCTCGCCAAAAGCCGTAGCTCAACAACGCTACCTGCGGACCTCCGGGGCGATCCTCCTCCGGCGCGAAGGTGTGGCCCAGTGGAGCGGTCACTCCCAGCAGCGGGAACATCGAAGCGGAAGTCATCTGCGCAGGCAGGCGCTCCGGCTCGCCGGCTCCCGTCAACGTTAGCGTGGTGATGCGAGTCGCGGACATCGCCGAAAACGACTTGGCGCGATCGCGAAAATCCTGAAAATTCTCATAGGAAGGCCCAACCACGGGCACCGACGGTAACCTCTCCGTGATGACGCACAGTTGGTCCGGATTGCTGAACGGCAGCGGCCGTAGCAGCACTGCATTGATTACGCTGAAAATCGCCGTATTCGCCCCAATGCCTAAGGCGAGCGTCAGAATGGTGACGGCAGCGAAGCCGGGATTGTTACGTAGCGTTCGCAGCGCGTAACGCAAGTCATGCCAGAAGATTGTCAAGGCTGTCTCCGCTTGCTTAGACGCATAGATTCGACTTGGGCGCATCTGGAGTATGCCTGAAATAGTGTGGCGCATGCTGCGTTGGTTCAGGTACAAGGTGTTTGGTACGCGGCTGATATGGTTCTTCCAAAAAGACGAAATGGAAATCCTGGCTTCTTCGTCTATCATTAAGGATCTAGGGCGCAAAGGAGGTCCGAAAATATGGACAATGTTGAGCGAGCCACAAGTTTTTCGGAGCGTCACTTGGGGCAGCGGATTTTGGTCTCCCTGTTGTCTTTGGCGCTCTTGTTTGCGACCGGGCCTCAGAACATATCGGCGTTTCAAGAAGCGCCCGCGCCGGAGCAGACCCCCCAAGGGGCACCGTACGCGACGCAGACACCGGAGCAACTGCAACAGTTGGTCGCGCCGATCGCACTGTACCCTGATTCGCTAGTGGCGCAAATCCTGGCAGCGTCGACGTTTCCGGAGCAAGTCGTGGAGGCGGACCGGTGGGTGCAGACGCATCCTGATTTAAAGGGCGACGCCTTGGGACAAGCCGTGGACCAAATGCAATGGGACCCAAGCGTCAAGGCGCTGACGGCATTTCCTTCCGTACTGGGAAACATGGACAAGAATCTTTCCTGGACTTCATCGCTGGGGGACGCCTACTACAATCAGCAGCAAGACGTGATGGACGCGGTGCAGGTGATGCGGCAGAAAGCGGAAGCAGCGGGCAATCTGAAGACTACACCCCAGCAAACGGTGACGGCGCAAGGTTCAACGATCGTCATTCAGCCTGCCTCTCCTGAGGTGGTTTACGTCCCCGCCTATAATCCTTGGGTGGTGTACGGAGCGCCCGTCGTGGCGTGGCCGGGATGGTACCCATATCCCGGGATTTGGTACGGCGGACCGTACCTATCGTTTGGAGTTGGATTTGGAATCGGGTTCTTCGCGGGATTTGGATGGGGATGGCCGCATTGGGGATTTGATTGGCATAACCGTGTGATCGTTTACAACCACGCGAGGTACTACTCACAAAGCAGGACCTTTTACAACCGAAACGCCTATTACCGGGGCGGGCATGGCGGACCCAGTGCGCCCGGCCGGCCAGCGTACGGGGGGGCACAAGCGAATGTCGGAGCACACGGCAATGTGTATAACCGACCGGGGGGATCGCCGAAGCCCTTTGAGGGCGACACTCACGCAGCTCGAGGCTACGCTGATCCGCGAGGCTCCGTTTCTCAACCCCACACACAGAGTGGCGTGAAGTCGGGAGCTTTCAGCGGCTACGACCATGGGGGAGAGTCGAAGAGCTACTCGGCACGGGGAAGTGCGAGTATGGGCGGGTCGCATGGCGGAGGCGCACCACATGGGGGCGGCGGAGGGCACGGCGGTGGCGGACACCACTGATGGAAAGTCCGGTCTGATCCTGAAGATCTGAGAAATTAGAAGGGAGGGAGTCCGAATGCGGGGAGTGAAATGGCAGTTTGACAAATCTCATCGGTGCAAACTCATAAAGACAACCGCGACCGCAGTGCTTGTGCTCGCCAGTTTCGGCGTGTTGACGCCGGCCCAGCAAAAGGGTCAGAAAACATTTTCGACCCCGGAGGAAGCAAGCCAGGCACTGTTTACAGCGGCACAAAACAACGACGAAAAGGTGTTGCTCGAACTGTTCGGACCGGACGGAAAACAAATCGTCTCTTCGGGAGACGAAACGGAAGATACGCAGAACCGCGCCAACTTCGCAAAGCGATATCAGGAAATGAACCGGTTGGTGAAAGAGCCGGACGGAACCCTAACTTTGTACATCGGGCCACATAATTGGCCGTATCCGATACCACTAAGAAGCAAAGGGAGTGCGTGGTATTTCGACACAGATGCGGGGAGAAGAGAAATTTTGTTCCGTCGAATTGGCTGGAATGAGGAATCGGCTATCCGGGTTTGCCAGGAGCTGGCGGCGGCGGAAAAAGAATATTACGCCCAAGGGCACAACGAGTATGCACAAAAGATTTTTAGTGATGAAGGGCAGAAAGATGGACTGTATTGGAAAGTGGCAGAAGGCGAACCGCAGAGCCCGATTGGACCGTTGGTGGCCTGGGCCGTCGCGAATGAGCACGCCAAAAGCCAGAGGGCCGAGGCAGTTCCGTACCGCGGATACTACTTCCACTTGCTGACGAGCCAGGGGAAAGATAGCCCGGGTGGCGCGAAAAGCTACATCGTGAATGGCAAAATGACGGAGGGTTTCGCTTTCGTGGCGTATCCCGCGGAATACCAATCGTCCGGCGTGATGACATTTCTTGTGGGCGCGGATGGAGTTGTCAGCGAGAAGAACCTGGGCAAGAAGACCGAGAGTATGGCCAGGGCCATGAAGGAATATAATCCGGGTTCTGGCTGGCATAAGGTGGGGGAAGAGCAGCAGGAAGCTGCTGGCTCAAGCTCACAGTCAAGCCAGTAAAAGGGGTGCAGATCGACGACCAGGGTACCAACGAGGTAGCTGTCGACGTGAGTTGTGGCCATGCCCATGCCGCCGCCCCAGTAGTGCCAGTGCCATCCTTCGCCGAATCCTCTGTAGAACGTTTCCAGAGTGTGTTCCTTCTTGGTGGCGACATGGGGGCCCCGCTAACGTCGCCGCCTTCCGTCACGAGCGTCCACCCCTTGGCCGTTAACTCGGCGGTGCGTTCGTCGATCAGCTGGTCTTGTACGCCGAGAAATCTGGGTTAGGTCATAATCGCTAACCACTTTCGGGGCTGCTGCCAGATTGCTAATGGGTGAGCAGTAAGAATCGGGCGACGGAAATTTTTGGGAAACGAGTTTTCATATTTGCCTCACACACGAGTGTGATCCCCGCTCAAGTTCGTCCGTCCCGCATGGACTATCGGCGGGATGAGGCAATTGTGATTCCACTCAGGACGCCTAACGCCGCATCGTTACCACGAGGAATAAGTTGGGTCTCATGGTGAGATTGAAGAGAAGAACCGTTGGGAGCACGACGGCATACCGGCACAGACCGGCCAGTGGCTTCGTTAACTACTCTCCGAATTATTTCTCAAGCGGAAACTGGGGTGGCGGATCTGAGCCATTGTTCCATCTGGTCGTGGCTTACCAAGCCGGCCTGTTGCAAGACCAAACGGCCACCGGAAAAGACAGCGAAATTGGGTATTCCGCGAACATTGAAGCGTCCCGCAAGTTCAGGGTATTGTTCCGTATCGACTTTTAGCACCACAGCCTTGCCAACCATGTCCGCCGCGGTTTTGGTTACTTCAGGAGCGGCGGCGCGACACGGGCCACACCAGTCCGCCCAAAAATCCACGAGAACAGGAACTGGGCCGTTTTGAATGACCTCATCGAATAACGCGACATCAACTGCCAGTGGTTCAGCGATTGGGGGCAACGGTGATTTACAGTTCCCACAACGGCCAGTGCTGGCCAGATATTTTGCCGGTATGCGGTTCTTTTGTCCGCAATGGCTGCAGGCACGGATTACAGGCATGGCGAACCTCCATCATTCTTATTTGCTGAATATACTTCCAACATTCGATGCCGTGGAGGCTCTGACCGGCTACAACAACAGATCGAAGATTCGGAAGGCGCGCTCCCACTCCTCGGTTGCGGATGCCTGGTCTTGGGATCGATGATCTTGAACGCCCGCGCGACGGCGAGACTCAAGCCGCCAGCAATTGCAAGCTCATCGCTAAAAGGGAATATCGCTGCAAGGCTTTGGAACGGCGTTGTGCAAAATAGCCTCAAGGCCGATGTCGATGTCCAGCTTCCCAAAGGCCTCCATGCTGTCTTGAAGTCCCTTGATCATAGGAAGATTCCGCAGTTCTACCGCGACTCGTCCATTGGCTTGTGCCGTGTGCTGAGCGACCAGGAGCAGATCGACAACCCTCTTAAGTGCTCATGATCGAAGACGATGTCGTTATCCGAAGGCCCTTCACTCGCTTTTCGACCGTGGCACTGGCTTCGACGCCTGCGTGGATAGCACAAACCGCGCCGCAGCCGTGGCCCAGACAAAGCGACTGTCGCCGACCCTGGCCATCCTTGGCTTCCCGATGGCCGAAACGACCGGATTCCTGTTGGCTCGGGATCTCAAGGCCCTTGCACCGAACTTACCGATTTTCATGCTCACACCGCACTAGCGATTCTGACATCGAGAAGCAAGCTCTATCCTTTGGTGTGACCGCTGTGTTCGCGAGGCGCGACGATTTGGCGGCTCTCGTCGAGAATGCTCGCGCGGTCTGTGGAATCGAATGACACTGCAACTATAGGCCCGCCTTCGCCAACTGCGTTGCGCGTGCCTGATATCCATCAAGCTTTGCGGACGATATTGCGATTGAGCTCCCACCAAGTCGGATCTGCCAGAATCACCGACGTTTCCATCTGGCGTTCAGACACGGTCCAGTATTGTTTGAGAAGCCGGTCCTTCTGCTGCTCGTCGACCATTTGAAACCCGTGCTTTTCGTAGAAGCGAATCGCCCAAGCCGCGTCAGCCCAGGTACCGATCAAGACCGGACCTTTCGCCAGGTTTCGCAAATGGGATAGCAACTGTGCTCCGATTCCGCGTTTTTGTCGGTCCGTCCGAACGTACGCGTGCCGAATGAGAGTTACGTCGCCAACCTGTTGAAGGCCCATCACGCCGGCCAGCGTTCCCTTCTCCTCGTAGCCCCAGAACAGTATACCCTCATCGATTTCGTGCTGAAGTTCCTCGCGGGACATATAAGGTTCTGTCCTGCAATCTTCAGGGATGTTCCCTTTATAAGCGCGCGCGCCATCGTTGATAATCTCCCAGATGAATTCGAAGTGGTGACTGTCGCAGCGGCGAATCATGAATGCTCGGCCTCCTGCATCAGCATCTCGATTATGGATGTACGGACGAGTTGCATGCGGTCGCCTTCAGCCAACGAAGACGCCAGCGCGCCAAAAATCGCACGATGGCTCAGCTGCGTCTTGAACGAAATTGCGTACGGCGGCCCCCGGTCACGCTAGGGCGGCTTGATAGCGGCTCGGCGTTATCCCGACTTGGCAGACGAAGGCGCGGGTCATGTGGCTCTGGTCGGCGAAGCCTGCCTGCATTGCTGCTTGCACCGGTGTTGTACCCTTGGCCAGAAGCTGCCGTGCCAGGCAAACGCGCCGTTGTACAAGATAGGCATGTGGCGTTATTCCCACTTCGCGCGCGAAGCCGCGCAGCAACTGGAACCGGCTGACTCCCGACAGCGCGGCCAACTCGGCCAGAGTCACGGATGTCTCCGGAGCGGAGTCCAGTCGCTGGATGGCCTTTGCGACGCACGGCGAGGGACCACTCGACAAGTGTCGAGCCATTCCATGCCGCCGCACCATGTGCATCAGCGGGAGAAGCAACCTCTCATCTCTCGCAAGGCGATCCGATCGTTCGGCCGTGACACAAGCAAACAGCCGCGCGAAGTGCTTGGCCAAAAGCGGGTCCTGTGCGACAGGACGCGCGATCTCCACTGGGCGGGCGGTCTCCTCCTGTACTTCACGTGCCACTTGGGCTGGGTCGATATAGACCATCCTCCACCGTCGTCCACTGCTATCCAGGGGCACCCCGTCGTGCATTTCCCCAGGATTCGCCATAATCACGTCGCCGGGCGGAGGCACTAACCTGTCCTACGCCGCTCCATGAGCGCTGAGCGCCAGAAGCGATAACTCCGACGCCAAATTGATCGTGGGAATGACGTGGGAAGTGATGATTGGAGCGCAGCGTCATCGGCTCGATGCCAGGAACCGTTGATCGGTGCTGCTCTACCCGATGAATCCGCGAAATCATCCGTATATTTCAGCTTGTTCGCGGTGGAACGCGCTAGAACTTTCATTCGTAGCGCAGGCAATCGATGGGGTCGAGGTTGGCCGCCACTTTCGCCGGATAGTAGCCGAAGAACAAGCCCACGCTGACGGAAATCACGAAACCGATTGTTACCCAAAGATAAGAAATAGTTGCCGGAATCGACGGCACCAGTGTGCGCACCAGTGTGGATATGGCGGCTCCGATCAAGATGCCCAGAGTGCCTCCGACAAGGGTGAGAGCCACGGCTTCCAACAGAAACTGCAACTGTATATCTGCACGGCGAGCGCCGATAGCCTTGCGTACGCCAATTTCCTGCGTGCGCTCGGTCACAGAGATCAGCATGATGTTCATCACTCCGACGCCGCCAACCAGCAACCCTATCGAACTGATCACCGTCGTCAGAATCACCAGCGCCCCAGTAAGTTGATTCCACAGATTGCTCAAAAAGTCCGGCGAACTCAGCTCAAAGTCATTTTCCTTGTCCACAGGAACGCGGCGCAGGCGGCGCATCGCCTGAATGACCTCTCCTTGCGCCAGCTCCACGTTCACATCCTTGGGAACCGTAAATATCATGATCAGTTCTTTCGCCTCGGGGTACTGCTTCTTGAAGTTGCTCAGCGGGATGATGGCGAAGATGTCGACTCCCGGGCCGAGAAACAAGCCCTGGTCGTGCTCGAAAACCCCGATGACCTCGTACTGGCTGCCGTTGATTCGCACCATCTTGCCAATGGCATCCGTGCCCGGGAAGAGCGATTCGCTGATGGCCGCGCCCAGCACCACGACGGAACGCGCGTGCTCCTGGTCGAAGGTGCTGATGAAGCGCCCTTGTGCGATCGAAAACAACGGAATGGCCTCCGTGTATTCCGGTTCTGCGCCGCGCACGATCACTTTCTCCACGCTGTGGTTCCCGCTGGTAATCAGATTGCTATCCCCCAGGAAAAAACCTCGCGTGCCAGAGGTAGTCACGATGGCCACGTGCGGAGCGGCTCGGCGGATAAAATCGGCATAGTCGTATTCGATATATTTGCGTGTGCGGATACGTTCCGGCATGTGTGCCGGGTCCATTCCCGGCGGAAATCGCGTCAGAAAATAGGTACGCGAGCCGAGCGACTCCACTCGGTCTTGCACGAACTTGTTCAAGCCCTGAATGATTGCCGCCATGGAGATCACCGAGGACACGCCAATGACGATGCCAAGCACGGTCAAGGCCGTACGCACCTTTGACGAACGCAACGTCTCCATCGCGGCAAGGAAATTTTCCCTGGCCTGAGCAAGCGTCATGATTCCCATCACTCAGACCTCAACGCCACCACGGGGTCCAGCTGTGATGCGCGCAACGCCGGATAGATTCCGAAAAATAGTCCGACTGCGGAGCTTAGGAACACGCCCATCACCGCCACCCAGGTCTGTACCGACGCAGGGAATGGCGTAAATGTCCGCAATGCTGTTGCAACCAGGAATCCGAGAGTTATCCCCGCCATGCCTCCAACAATGCATTGCACGACGCTTTCCACGATGAACTGGCCCAGGATGTCTCGTTTGGTTGCTCCCACGGCGCGCCGTACGCCAATCTCCCTCCGCCGAAGCGTCACACTCATCAGCATCACGTTCATGATCACGATACCGCCGATCACCACGGAAATGGCGCTCACCATGATGAATACGGCGAAAAACGCCGAGCTGATACTGCGCCACAAGGCCATGTAACTGTCCTTCGTGCCGATGAAAAAATCGTCGTCCATGTTGCCCGAAAGATGCCGGCGCGAGCGCAAGATCAAATGTGCCTGATCCTGCGCCTTTTCGAAATTTCCCGGACCGGTCTTCACGTTGATCGTGATGCTGGAATGGATTCCCTGAATGCGAAGGAAAACAGGTAGCGGCACGATTACGAAGTTGTCCTGGTCTTGACCGAGCACGCTGCCGATTTTTTCCATCCCTCCTACCACCATGAATTCATCGTTGCCGATGCGCACCGGCTTCCCGATGGGATCGACGCCCAGAAACAGCTGCCGCATCAGCGTGTCGCCGATCAAGCAAACATTGGCCCGATGTTCCGCTTCGGATGAAGTGAAGTAGCGCCCCACTTCGATCTTTCGCGTATCAATATCCGCCATGTTTGCCGTTTGACCGTAAAGGTTGACGTCCTGCAGCTCTTTGTCGGCCGACCGTGCCCGAACGCTGGTGCTGGCGCTCGCGCCAACTTCCTGGCAAGCCTCACATCCCTCAGCAACCGCGTTCCTATCCTCCAGTTCGAGTTTCTTGAACTTCAGCGCTTTGATAATGATGTCAAAGTCCGTCACCGCAAACGGCGTGCGCGCGATCTGGAACACGTTCGTACCCAGGTTCGCGATCTTTTGCTCAACATACAGGTTTGCGCCCTGAACGATGGTCATCACCGTAATGAGCGTGGCCACACCCATGGTTAGTCCCAGGATTGTGAGCGAAGCACGCAGCTTGTGCCCGCGCAAGGCGCTGAAGCACTGGGCAAGATTGTCGCTGACAGCGAGCATGGCGGTAGAGAAAGCTTTTCCAGTTACCCTTTCAAATCTTGCGAACGGTGAAGTGCGGACCTGCGCACGCTACCGGGGTCATCCTAAGAGTATACGAACCGCGCGTGGCCAAGATTACATTGTCCCAGTGTCTGGCCTACGAGGGTTCGAAGCACCAACGCGACCCGGCCGGTCCCTTCCTGATTCACCTGTCCTACAGTACAGTGTCCAAAACTGAACGGACGTGGTGTTCCGTCCCATCTATCCTGACCGTGAAGGATCAGTCTCCATGCCGCCAATCCCCATGTCTACGGGCGGCCATGGCTGGTTGCGGGTGTGGGCGCTATGACAGACCTGGCACAGAGCCAAACCCGTCCGGATGCCCAAGGTGTGCGCATGCAGAATGCGCATGACCACAGGCATCGGCCCCTCTGCGTCCTTTTTGTCCACCGCGATTTGGGAGCGATTGACAGCTGTCTGCATGAACTCCAAAAAGGCCAATTTGCGGTCAGCTCTGAGTGTGTTTTGAACCCGGAGCAGTGCGCGGAGCAGCTCCGATCCCGGTCCTACGATGTCATCGTCGTCGAATACCCTAGCCCGGCCTGCCCGCGCTCGCAGGAATTGCAACTACTCCGAAAGACCTTGCGGGAAACACCCCTGGTTCTCTTGACCACTGGTTTAGCAACGGAATCCCGCGCGGAACTAACCGCTTCGGGTGCTTTCGAATACGTTGAGCGGGAACACATTGTGCAATTACCGATGGCGGTTCGCCGGGCCTTGAACGACAAGAAGTTGCGCGAAGAGTTGGAAGAGGTTCGGCAAGCCCTGCAGCATTCGCAATCCCTCTATCGCGCGTTGGTGGACAACCCTAACTACGGCATCTACCGGTGTGACGCTCAAGGAAACGTGCGCGACGTTAATCAGGCCCTCGTGAACATGCTCGGATATTCATCAAAAGACGAGCTCCTCTCCGCCAACCAACTCTCACCGATCTTTCCGGATCTCCGCCATGGTTCACCTTTCGCCCAACCCGCCCCGGACTCCAAGCGAATCGACCCGATCGAAACCGACTGGAAGTGCATCGACGGAACCACTCTAAAAGCCAGGCTTAGCGGTTTCGGTGTCTTTGACGAGCAGGGGAACTTTGCCGGCCACGAAATCATCGTCGTCGATATTACAGAACAGCGAACGCTTGAGGAGGAACTGCGCCAACAGGCAGCGACTGATTCGCTGACCGGCCTGGCCAATTATCGCCGGCTCTTCGAGGCGCTGCATGCGGAGATCTGCCGGTCTAAGCGCACGGGGCGCGAATTCTCTCTGCTATTGCTGGATCTCGACGGATTGAAGAAGGTCAACGATCAATTTGGTCATCTGGTGGGAAACCGGGCCCTCTGCCGACTGGGACAGATCCTGAGAGACTGCTGCCGGTCCATCGATACCGCGGCACGCCACGGTGGTGACGAGTTTGCCGTAGTCCTGCCGGAGACCGGCATAGGCGCGGCCACATTGGTAGCACGGCGAATTTGTGAACTCCTTGACGCCGACGGCGAGGCGCCTGCGCTTTCGGTAAGTTTGGGAATTGCCAGCTATCCGCGCGAAGCCGACACCATCGGAACCCTCCTCTACGCGGCAGACAAGGCCTTGTACGCCATGAAGGACCAGCGGACGAAAGACGCCCAGACGCTAACCGCTCGTAGCGGCGCTTAAAAAATTCGTGTATCCGAGTTCAGTCGGAATCGGCAGTGACAAGACGCGAACTGAAAAGAGGCAAGCTGCATGCAAAAATCTGATTTTCGCTCCGGCGAAAGGTGGCAAAGACACGAGCCCCGTCGCCAGTCGGAAGGCCCAATTGAATATTTGCTGAAAGCGGAAGCGAAGATTCTTCAATCCATTTCCGCGCGAGCGCCACTCCCGAAAGTCCTGAATGAAAGATGTACTGCTCTTGATTGTCAGATTGGGAATATGGTTTCACTCATTCCCTGGCGGACGATGTGACAAGCGCCCTTGATATTGCACAGAACGCCGCGCTTTTTGGTCTGCATATTTTCTTTTCTTCCAGAATCGTTGCTCAAAGCGGGGAAGCGGTCGGTTCGCTGGAAATGTATTCTTGCGTTTCGCGCAGTCCTTCTGATCAGGAGTGTGAGTTGATCGAGCGGGCGGTTTGTCTGGCGGCCATCGCATGGGACGTCAAGGATGCGCGTAATACGAATAGCGTCGTTGTTGAGGACTGGCCGGTGCAAGGCAACGTGCTCAAATGGCCGATTTCCCTGAACTAGGCATCCGCGAGCGATTGCCGGCGCAAGTCAGTCGTGCAGCACCACGCTCAAAAGCGACGCGTTAACCTGGAGTCCGCCATTGTACTTGATGAACCCCATTTTCCTGAACTTATTCATGAAAAAGTTAACCCGCGAGCGCGTTGTGCCAATCATCTCCGCCAGCATTTCCTGCGAGACTTTCGGGATCACTCCCTGCGGCTGATCTTCCTGTCCGTAACGAGCGAGCAACAGCAGCGACCGCGCCAGACGTTTCTCACTGGAGTTAAAGAGCTGGTCAACCAGATCCTCTTCAATCCGGATATTCCTGATCAGCATATGAGAGATGAACAGGTCAGAAAAAGCGTGTTCCGTGCGCAGCGCGCGCATCATTTCCTTTTTTTCGATGAACAATATGGAGGTGGGTACCATCGCGGTAGCCGTACCCATGCAAACCGGCTGGCCTGCCAGGCATCCTTCGCCAAAAAAATCGCCCGGTCCCAGAATGGCCACCACCGCTTCTCTGCCATCCTCATTGATGACGGAAAGCTTCACCCTCCGGTTTGGATGTATTTCACGCCGCGGGCGGGATCGCCTTGTGAATAGATTCTCCCGGATCTCCGAAACTTTTCAATACGCCGAGCGGCGCCCGACGTATCGAGAAAAACCTGCAAATCGAAAATGGGCTTCTTCCCGGGGGTTGGCGTGGTCTTCTTGGCGATTGCTCGGGGCATACGTGAAAAGCGAAATGGCCGAATCGATCTAGTTGGGCACACCTGCAAGTTTTTCAGGAAACTTAATCATATCACTGCAAACTACAAACTTGTACACAAGTGAACAGACATGCGCTGCGACAAAGTCTAGGATTAGCTTGCCTTAAAAGGACTGGTTTGTTGGCCTGTCCGTCCCCGCAAGCTTGTTCGCAAGCGCCAAGGATATCGAACGACAACTTAGGAAGGCACTCGGCCTCGACGAGCAGCCCAGCTGGCCTGGTTACAAGTGTCTCTTAGCACAGATCGAAAGGAAGAAAGACTATGCCTCTCACTCAAATTCTATTGGCCCTGATCGTCGTGGGCGTCCTCCTGTGGCTGGTGAATCGTTTTATCCCTATGCAGGGAAGCATCAAATCGATTCTGAACGGGGTCGTGGTCATTGCCGTGGTGTTGTGGCTGCTGAACATTTTTGGGCTATTTCACTCTCTCCCGCACATACGCATCGGCACATAGAAAGTAGCGATAAGCGGCTCACCCGAGAGTTGCGATTCGCGGAACAGAGCCAAGGATCGGCAAGATGTTGCGCGTCAGATACGACAATGATGATGTGTATATCCTCTACTCGGGCGACGGCTATTACCTGTGCAACCGAAGGTATCCCCGCGATCGCATCGCCGTTTCCGTTTATCTGAACTGAACACGCATCCAGCAACTTGAAGGATTGTAGCTCCGACCCGGCGCGAACAACTTCCCGGACGGGAAGACCGCTGGGTGGAGTCTGCAAACCGAACAGAATTTCCGACGAAGGAGATGAACCATGCTTGGAACTGTACTGATCGTCATCTTAATCTTAGTGCTGTTGGGAGCGTTGCCGCGATGGTCGCATAGCCGAGACTGGGGCTATGTTCCGTCGGGTGGCGTAGGGCTCGCGATCCTCATCGTTGTCATTCTCGTGCTTCTTGGGCGTATTTAGGAAACTCACCGATCGTCGGAGGCCGGTAATGGACGAGTCTAAGCGACACGCAGTCCAGTTTCTCGAGAAAGAAATCAAGACTTACACAGCCTTGTCCCTATTCCTGACAAAGAACGGCATCAAGGAACATGTACGCGTCGGCGAGAAACGTGTCTTGATCAGTCCCTCGTTTTATAAAGAGAGAGTGAAGGAAGCGAAGAAACTTGCCTACGAACTCAGAAAATCAGAGTAGGAACCAACCTCGGCCCGGCGTTGCTTCCTATGTGTCGGGCACATGGTGCGTTCGGTTGGTCGCAGTCTTGCTCGCCATGCTGCTGTGCGCCGGTGGTGCGTTCGCATACTCGGTGCTCACGCACGAGGAAATCGTGGACCTGGTGTGGGCCGATGAGCTCCGCCCACTCCTCGTGAAGCGCTTTCCTGGCCTCACGGAAGACCAACTGAAGGAGGCCCACGCTTATGCCTATGGCGGCGCCGTCATCCAGGATCTTGGCTACTATCCGTTTGGCAGTGTCGAGTTCAGCAATCTGGTGCACTACGTTCGCAGCGGTGACTTCGTTCGAGAATTGCTACTGCAGAGTCAGGATGCGGACGAGTATGCCTTTGCTCTTGGCGCGCTGGCACACTATGCCTCGGATATCGCCGGCCATCCGGCGGTCAACGCGTCCGTTTCCATTCAATATCCCAAATTGCGAGCGAAGTATGGCAAATCCGTCAGGTACGCACAGGACCACACCGCGCACTTGAAGACGGAATTCGGATTCGACATGGTGCAAGTAGCAAAGAATCGTTATGCGTCACAGCAGTACCACGATTTCATCGGATTCCAGGTCTCTAAGTCGCTGTTGGAGCGTACCTTCCCAATCGTTTACGGTGTGGAGTTGAAAGATGTGATGCCGCGTGAGGATCTCGCTGTCGGTTCCTACCGCTTTGCTGTCAGCCGCATGATCCCGCAAATGACCCAGATCGCGCTTCGCACCCACAAACAGGACATGATGAAGGAGACACCCGATTTTGCGAAAGACAAGTTCCTCTATCGGCTGTCGCGCTCCGAGTATGAAAAGGAGTGGGGGAAAGACTATACGAAGCCCGATTTCGGCACTCGCGTTTGGTCTGTAGTCTTGCGCTATATGCCCAAAATTGGGCCCTTCAAGGCGCTGGCATTCAATAACCCGACTGCTCAGACGGAGGACCTGTACTTCAAAAGTATCAACACCACCGTCGACCAGTACCGGGGTTATCTTCAGCAAGTTCGCGTTGGCTCACTGCAACTCACCAACCGCGATTTTGACTCGGGCAAGGAAACCAAGGCAGCCGAGTACTCTTTGACCGATGAAACCTATGCAAAATTGCTGGATCAGCTCGCCGATAACAAGTTCGACCGGACGTCCCCGCAACTGCGCGACAATATCCTGAACTTCTATTCGGACCTCTCTCTTCCTCTGGAAACCAAAAGGAACGCCGCTCGCTGGCAGAATGTATTGTCGTCTCTTGACCGGTTGAAGCTGTTCACAGCAGCTCCCATCCTGGCTGGCGGCCCCGCGTTACGACGCTGACGGGCACTCGACAGCGCTTCGGCACTTTTGCTGATCTGCGGCGGCGCGGACTACACGCGAATCCCGGTTTCTGTAAACAACCTTCGAATGTGTGCTCAACTGTACAGACGCAACGTTGCAAAGCCCCTATCATGAGTTTTACACGGAACCTCGAAAGCGATGTCCGGATGCGGAACAAGCGCTCTAAACACCGGTTTCTTGTGAGATTGGAACTGCAATGCTTTGGACGATTCTCGCGGTGTTAGTTGTTCTCTGGCTCCTTGGTGTGGCGACGTCCTACACCCTTGGAGGATTCATCCACATTCTTCTCCTCGTGGCGCTGGCCATCTTTGTAATTAACCTGATTCAAGGCCGGCGGCGGTCGGTATAGCCGCCGCTTTCGGAACCACATGAAACCTTACATTTGGGGTGGAATTCTCTTCATCGTTCTGGGCGGTTTTGCCCTCGCCTATCAGGGATTTACCTACACTCATCAACAAAAAGTTCTTGATATCGGACCGATTCACGCAACCGCGGAAAAACACGATCACGTTTCTATCCCTCCGATACTCGGAGGGCTTGCGTTGGTAGGGGGCATCGTCATGCTCGTCGTGGGAGTCCAGAAGAAGTCCTAGCTCGAACTTACGAAAGTGTCCCGCCTGAGAGTCGGCAACGTATAACCCTCTCCTGATTCGAACTGCGTTGAGAATCCGTCAACCAGAGGTTCTAAGGAAATAATCATTCGCAGAAGAAGTCCCGACCATGGAGGTCAGTAATGAAGAAATATCTAGTAGCCGCGGCATGTCTCACCCTTGTGGCAGGCATTGTATCTGCCCAGGATTTGAATAAGGAGCAGAAACGCCTGGAAGAGAGCGGCGTTGTCATGCAGGAAGTGCTCAACATCCCGGACAACATTCCACACGATCTGCTGGAAAAGGCGGAATGTGTAATCGTGTTTCCGTCCTTGATGAAAGCAGCGTTTGTATTCGGCGCTGAGTATGGACGCGGAGCCATGGTTTGCCGGACCGGCGATCAGTTCCGTGGGCCTTGGGGCGCCCCGGCTATGTACGCGCTCGAGGGTGGCAGTTTCGGTTTCCAAATCGGCGGAGAAGCCACCGACTTGATCCTGCTGGTGATGAATGACAGAGGCATGGAGTCGATTCTCAGCAGCAAGGTGAAGTTGGGTGGCGATGCTTCGGTTGCAGCAGGCCCCAAGGGTCGCGATGCTTCCGCAGATACCGACGCTTGGATGCGAGCCGAGATCCTCAGCTATTCGCGGTCACGAGGTCTATTTGCCGGAGTCTCCGTCGAGGGCTCTACGCTTCGTCCGGACGACGACGCAAATGAAAAGATCTATGGACACGCCATCAAGGCCAAGGAAATCGTAAGAAGTGAGCATATGGTCGTGCCTATGGCAGGCCGTCAACTCGTGAACGTTTTGGAGAAGAGCGCACCGCGAAACGAATCGGAGCACGCCGCTTCGAATCAGTAGTCGGCTTGATCAGCCTGCCGGGATATTCATATCCGGGCAGGCTGGTAATCTTCGAAGCCGGCAACGGCTCACTCGTGCAGGACAACGGTCAGCAGTGACTTATTGACCTTGATTTTGCCGTTGTATTCGATGAACCCCAGCTTCCGGAATTTGTTCATAAAGAAATTCACGCGCGAACGCGTCGTTCCCACCATGCTTGCCAGGGTCTCTTGGGAAACTTTGGGCAGAATGCGGTCAGGCTGTTCCTGTTTGCCGTAACGCGCCAGAAGCAGCAGCGCGCGTGCCAGCCGTTTTTCGCTGGAGTTGAACAACTGATCGATTAGATCTTCCTCGACCCGGATGTTGTGCGCGAGCATGTAGGCGATGAAATGGTCGGATAGTTCATGTTCCGCGTGCAGCACGCGCAGCAACTCTTCTTTCTGGATAACCAGAAGGGTGGTCGGCGCAACGGCTGTGGTCGTACCCATTCGGACCGTCTGGCCCGCCATGCATCCCTCGCCGAAAAAGTCCGTCGGCCCGAACATGGCAACCACGGCTTCCTTCCCGGAACCATTCACCACGGAAAACTTCACGCCGCCCTTTTGGATATACATGACGGTATCCGCGGCATCACCTTGCGAGAAAATGGACTCGCCTCTGTGAAATTCAACCATCTTCCTCGACACGCCAGCGGTGTCGAGGAACACTTGCGGATCGAATGAGTCGCCTGCTCCATTGTGCTTGCGTTTCTTTGGTTTCATATTTGGGTCGGTTCGCCCGAGTCGCGCGAAAGCCACGTCCAAGCTATCAAGGACATTTCGACAAGACTGTACAAAAGTGAACAGCGCCGACACGCGGTAGTCTCTAGGATGGTAATTGGACGGCAGGAAAAAGAGATATTGGCCGTAAGGCTGGGCGAGCCGTAAGGTCAGTATCCGTTATCTCGCCTTCCTGCTCATCTGGATCCTGGAAAACCTGTTTCCTTTCCCAGTCGCATCAACCGAGGGAGCCTATGTCTCCGGCCTCTTTCTGAGAGATTTCAGGCAAAGTCAGCGGGCGATCTGTATTTACTAGAATAGTTAAGTGCTTCATGAAAGATGAGTAGTACTTGACAAACTAAGTAAATCGGACCAACATGGTGGTAGTTCAACGACCGAAAACGGTGCCCTGAATTACTCCCGTGGCCAGGAAAACGGGAACCCTCAGGTTTCTTGCGCAAAGTGGCCACTTTCACAAGCTCGCCGCCTCAGGACTGAAACGATTTTCCGGGAAAGAGGCAAGCCCAGTCTGCCTCAGTGTCTGTAAATCGGCCGGGCAAAAAGGAATGTATGTATTTACTTGCATGGGTTTTCATCGGAGTGCTCGTCGGGTGGGCAGCAGGAAGAACCCTTGAGGGCAATGGCTACGGTCCGTTGATGGACGTAGTTATGGGAATCGGCGGCGCCGTTGCGGGCGGATTCCTGATGCGCGCCGCGGGTCTTCGCGGCTTCAGCGGAACCGTTGTCACCTCCATGGTCGCAGTGATCGGAGCAGCCTTCCTAACAATGGTGGTTGGATTCGCGAACGGACGAAGGATTTACGTCCGAGCATCGTAAAAGTCACGAGACCGGAGCGAAAGCTCTTCGCTGCGATTACGAAGGCTTGTTCTGAGGTTCCAGGAAACTCCTATGTCGGTCAAAAACACATCCGGGATCGTCTTCATCAGGGAGCACACCCTTCTGCCAGCGGGCTTGTCGATCGAGTCTGATGCCTACTTGCCCGGGTGGAGAACCGTCCGGAATTTGGATGGCTACGGACTCAGCCGAGAAATCGAAGAAGCGAAATGGACCTTCTTTTATCTGGCTGGCGATATCTGTTCCATGGCCTTTGGTCGCGAAGGCTCAGGAACCCTGCGCAATGCAGTGAAGCGCGTTCTGGCGAAACAGGGAGGGGAACGGTTCAACTCCCTGGAAATCACGAAGGTCGTTTCGAAATGGTTCTTCGTCATTCCGTATACGAGGATTACCGCCCATTTCCGCCATATCCAAGAACATATTGGCTTGGTCGACCCTGGCGATGACTCTCTGTGGAGAATAACTTCTTCTCCAAACAGAGAAACGCTCGTGCAGCAGCACCCAGCTTCGATCACGGGATGTTAGAATTTGCAGGAGATAGCAAAATGAAAACGCAAACGATCCGCAGTTCAACTCTTTGTCTTTTTGTCATGCTACTTGTGGCGCCGCTGCTTTGCGCACAGGACCTGTCCAGGTATCGGAGTTTTTCCTATGGAATGAGTCCGGCCGATGTGTTGAAGCAGACCGATATGAACATGGCCGATGTGAAGACTCTGCATGGCCAGCCTGCGCTGATCCAGGAACTCACTTGGTGGCTGCCAATGCTGCCGGGAAACTCCTACCAGGCTGACAGCGTGCGGGAGATTCTCTTCACGTTCTGCAATGGTCAGCTCTACAGCATGTCCGCGACCTACGACCGCAGCGCGATTGAGGGCCTCACAGCCGAGGATTTGGTCAACTCGATCACGGCGACGTACGGCTCGCCCATCAAGCCTCCGACAGAAATCGGCGCAACGAAGCCTGTACCATCGGGACTCGACGACAAGGTCGTCGCGCAATGGGAAGACGCGCAATATTCCTTGACTCTGAGTCGTTCCTATCTGGCGAATGGCTTCACCCTGGTCATGTATTCTGTGCAAGCCAACGCCGCGGCTAAGGTGGCGATTGCCGAAGCCATACAACTGGAAGCGCAACAGGGTCCCCAGAGAGCAGCCGAGCTCCAGAAAAAACAAGACGACCAACTGGCGGTTGCGCGACAGAAGAACCTGCAGAGTTTTCGACCGTAGCGGTACGGCTGGAAATACAGCGAGTTAAGCGCTCGAGTTTATGAAATGGATTCGATGGAGGCAAAACAATGGCTGTGAACATTACTCCCCTGCATGAGCGTGTCCTGGTACGCAGACTGGAAGAAATAGAAACCGCGAAGGGTGGAATCATCATCCCCGATACGGCCAAGGAGAAACCCCACGAGGGCGAGGTTATCGCCGTTGGCGCCGGCAAAATCGAAAAGGGCCATCGCATTCCTGTCGACGTCAAGGTCGGTGATCGGATTTTGTTCGGCAAATACACGGGAAACGACATCACGATTGACGGCCAGGAATATCTGATTCTCCGCGAAGATGAAATCCTCGCCAAAGTCGGTGGAATGACCAAGGCAGCATCCGGCAAGAGGTAGTTACTCCGTCCGGAAATTCCGGATGGAGCGGTAAGTACGATCACCCAGGAGGGTGAAGTTTCATGGCAAAACAAATAGTAACTGGTGTGAATTCCCGTCAAGCGATTTTGCGCGGCGTCAATATTCTGGCCGACGCGGTAAAGATCACGCTGGGTCCGAAAGGGCGCAATGCCGTGATCGAGAAGAAATTCGGTTCGCCCATCATCACCAAGGATGGTGTGACCGTGGCAAAAGAAATCGAATTGCCGGATCCGCTCGAGAACCTGGGCGCGCAAATGGTGCGCGAGGTGGCCTCCAAGACCTCCGATGTGGCTGGCGACGGCACCACCACCGCCACCGTGCTGGCTCAGGCGATTTTCCGGGAGGGTGTGCGAACGGTCGCTGCGGGGGCAAGTCCGATGGCCCTCAAGCGCGGCATCGACAAGGCCGTGGAAGTTGCCGTGGCTGAAATCAAGAAGCTTTCCCGTGAAGTGAAGGGCGACATGATCGCGCAGGTTGGCACCATCAGCGCCAACACCGATAAGCAGGTTGGCAGCATCATTGCCGAAGCCATGAATAAGGTCGGCAAAGACGGGGTCATCACCGTGGAAGAATCCAAGACGATGGAAACGACCCTGGAGATCGTCGAGGGCATGCAGTTTGACCGCGGGTACCTCTCGCCTTATTTCGTCACCGACCCGGAACGCATGGAATGCGTTCTGGAAGATGTCCGCATTTTGATTCACGAAAAGAAGATCAGCTCCATGAAGGATCTTTTGCCTTTGCTCGAACAATCCGCCAAGAGCGGCAAGCCGCTACTGATCATTGCTGAGGACGTCGATGGCGAAGCCCTGGCCACCCTGGTGGTCAACAAGCTGCGCGGCACGCTGCAGTGCGCCGCGGTAAAAGCCCCCGGCTTCGGCGATCGGCGCAAAGCCATGCTCGAAGACATCGCCATTCTCACCGGCGGGAAGGCCATCACCGAAGATCTCGGCCTGAAGCTGGAGAACGTGAAACTCGAGGAACTGGGCAGCGCCAAGAAAGTGACCATCGACAAGGACAACACCACGATCATCTCCGGCGCCGGCAAGTCCAGCGAAATTGAAGGCCGCATCCGGCAACTGCGCGCGCAAATCGAAGAGAGTACCTCGGACTACGACAAGGAAAAGCTTCAGGAGCGCCTGGCCAAGCTGGTTGGCGGCGTTGCGATCATCAAGGTCGGCGCGGCTACCGAGACGGAGTTGAAAGAGAAAAAGGCTCGCGTTGAAGATGCCATGCACGCAACCCGCGCGGCAGTAGAAGAAGGTATCGTCGCGGGAGGCGGCACGGCGCTGCTGCGCTGTCTGCCCGCACTGGAGAAGCTCAAGCTGCACGACGACGAAGCCATCGGCGTGAACATCGTCAAGCGAGCGCTGGAAGAGCCGCTGCGACAGATTGCGCAGAACGCTGGGCACGAAGGCGCCCTGGTTGCCGGGCGGGTGCGCGAATCGCAGGAAGACAATTTCGGGTTCAACGCGGAGACTGGCGAGTTCACTGACCTGGTCAAGGCAGGTGTGATTGACCCAGCGAAGGTTACCCGCCTCGCGCTGCAGAACGCAGCCTCTATCGTGTCATTGATGCTGACCACCGAAGTACTGATCGCCGACTATAAGAACGAAGACAAAACCGCCGCGGTCGCTGCCGGAGGCTATGGCGGAGGTATGGGGGGATCGTACTAAACGCTTCTCGATGCCATTGCCCCTGGCTCCGTGGCTAGAGAATCCGACAGGTCTGTCACGAGAGAGGAGCATCACGAACAATGTCACTGCCGAAGACCATTTTCCAGGGGAAAGACTCGTCTCTGATCGAAGTTCTCTATACTCGCGCCGAGATAGACTTCCCCAGTCCCCAGGAAATCGTCAGCCTCGACCCGGTCGTCGAGGAAGAAAAGACGGTTCCCGTGTGGCCAGTTCATCCAAGGCCCATGCTGCCCAGCAGGGTCGCAGTTATCGGGAACTACCTGCCCAGGCGCTGTGGCATCGCTACGTTCACAACCGATTTGTGCGACGCCATTCACGCCGAATACGGTGCCACCGAGCTTCTCGCGCTTCCGGTCAACGATACACCGGAAGGTTACAGCTATCCGCCCAGGATTCGCTTCGAACTCTCCCAGGACGAACTCGCTTCTTACCGCCAGGCTGCGGATTTTCTGAATTTCAGCAATATTGATCTGGTTTGTCTGCAACATGAGTACGGAATTTTCGGCGGACCGGCTGGCGGCCACATCTTGGAGCTGCTGCGTCGCCTGCAGATGCCCGTGGTTACCACCCTGCACACGGTTCTTCGCGAGCCCGATTCCGATCAGCGAGCGGTAATGGAAGAAATCGCCGCATTATCGGATCGCCTGATCGTTATGAGCCGGCAGTCTTCGGAGATTTTGCAGCAAGTCTTCCGCGTTCCCGTTTCCAAAATCGATTTGATTCCCCATGGCATTCCGGATTTGTCCTTCACGGATCCGACTTTCTATAAGGATAAATTCGGAACCGAAGGCAAAGACGTTCTGCTCACGTTTGGTCTGCTATCGCCGAACAAGGGCGTTGAGAATGTCATTCAAGCTTTGCCCGCCATCCTGGCGCGCCACGGCAATGTCGTCTACATGATTTCTGGCGTCACCCATCCGCATATCCTGCGGCGTGAGGGCGATCATTACAGGAGTTATTTGCAGCAGCTGGCCAAAGATCTCGGGGTCGAAGATAAGGTGATCTTTCTAAACCGCTTTGTCAGTCCGGAAGAATTGGTGGAACTGATTGGAGCGGCAGACATCTACATCACGCCTTACAAACACAAGGGGCAGGTCGTTTCCGGCACGCTGGCCTACGCCTTGAGCGCTGGAAAAGCCATCATTTCTACTCCCTATTTGCATGCCATCGAATTGTTGGACGAAGAACGCGGCGTGCTTGTCCCCTTCGATGATCCGCAAGCGATTGCCGAGAAAACGATAGAGCTGATGGATAACGGAACCGCCCGCCACGCCATGCGGAAACGTGCTTACCTGTACGCGCGCGACATGGTTTGGGACCGCGTGGCGCAGCAATATATGGGGAGTTTTGAGCGCGTGTATAACGAGCGTTTGCGGAATCCGCGCGCAACTTTTTCTGCGCAGAACACGGAAAAGACCCTCGACCGTCTTCCATCCGTAAAACTGGATCACCTGCATCGCATGACGGATCACACCGGAATCGTGGAGCACGCCGTCTTTGTGGTGCCCAATTATCCGGAAGGCTATTCAACCGATGACAACGCCCGCGCGCTCATTGTCGCAATCCTTCTCGAAGAGCTTGGGTGCTGCACGCCAACTGCTTCGCTCGACCTTGCCGCGCGCTATCTGGCTTTTTTGTGGCTGGCCTTCGATCAAACCAATAAACGTTTTAGAAATTGCCTCAGCTACGAGCGCCAGTGGCAGGAGGCGGTCGGCTCGGAAGATAGCCATGGACGAGCGCTCTGGGGTCTTGGCACCGTTCTCGGACGGTCCAAGGACGCCGGGCTCAGAGGAGCAGCAGGGCGCCTGTTTGAGTTGGCGGTTCCTGCAGCTGTGGAGTTCAACAGTCCGCGTGCCTGCGCTTTCGCTTTGTTGGGACTGCAGGAATATCTTGAGTCCTTCCCCGGGGATCGCGCCGCACTGAACGCCGCAGATGCGCTAGCCGATCGTCTGCTCGAGTCCTACCGCGCGAACTCTTCGCCTGAGTGGAAGTGGTTTGAGAGCGTACTTTCCTATTCAAATGCCCGCTTGCCACAAGCGCTGATACGAGCCGGAACGCGCAACGCCAACGAGGCAATGGTAGCGGCCGGCATTGCAGCGCTGGATTGGCTGACCGAGGTTCAGCGCTGTGAGCTGAAGGGCCACTTCGTACCAATCGGATCTCATGGCTTCTACTCCAAGAAAACGGAGAAAGGCCGCTTCGATCAACAGCCTATCGAGGCCTGCGCGGCCGTTTCTGCGTGCTTGCAAGCTTATCGCGCCACGGGAAAGGGCCGTTGGCGCAAAGATGCGTGGACAGCCTTCAACTGGTTCCTCGGCGACAACGACTTGCAGATTGCACTCTATGATCCCACCACCGGTGGATGTCGCGACGGACTGCATCCCGACCGAGCTAATGAGAACCAGGGAGCCGAATCGACTTTGTCCTTCCTGATGGCGCTGCTGGAAATGCGCAAGTTGGAAGAAGCGGACACAACCGACAGCAAGCTCTAACCAATCCACAGTTGTCTCTGCTGGATTTATCTTCGCAAGACCGCGGAGTTTTTAGGAGAGAACTATTTGTGAAAGAGATCATGGTTCAAAACGAGACTTTGTTTAACCGCCACCCGGCAAACCCGATCCTGACTGCAAAAGATTGGCCCTATTCGATCAACAGCGTTTTTAATGCGGGAGCCACGTTGCTGGCAGACGGGACTACGCTGCTTCTCTGCCGCATCGAAGATCGCCGCGGCTTGTCTCACCTGTGCGCGGCGCGTTCGCAAAATGGGGTTGATGGGTGGGAAATCGATAGAACGCCAACGCTTTTGCCGGACCCTGACCGGTATCCGGAAGAGCTGTGGGGCATCGAAGATCCTCGCATCACTTATGTCCCAGAACTCAAGCAATATGCGGTAGCCTTCACGTCCTATTCGCGTGGTGGCCCCGGTGTATCGCTGGCGCTCACAAATGACTTCCGCACCTTCGAGCGACTTGGCGTCATTATGACGCCGGACGATAAAGATGCCGCCCTTTTGCCCAGAAGGATCAATGGATACTGGGCTCTGATTCATCGGCCCATGACGCCTCTCGGAACGCACATCTGGCTCTCTTACTCACCCGACTTACGGCATTGGGGCAATCACAAACTCATGCTGGGCGCGCGACGTGGCGCATGGTGGGACGCCAACAGGATTGGCATGTCGCCTCCTCCGATCGAAACGCCGAGAGGCTGGCTGATGATCTACCATGGCGTCCGAAGGACGCCCTCAAGCTCCATC